>JAAUXU010135709.1_pt1 | contig 11055 bp, 8 predicted proteins | sample 7278151 | NCBI WGS metagenome assembly JAAUXU01 (sample SAMN14350113, study PRJNA611818) | marine sediment metagenome | isolation source: surface marine sediment (1.8m) | place: French Polynesia: Moorea | collected 2018-08 | reverse complement strand
GGATCGAGGATGCGGACGTCCTCTGGTGGCCGGGCAATCCGCGCGATATTTCTCAAGCCATTGATGCCGCCAAGGTGGCCGGCGCTTGGAGCGAGATCGGAACGGAGCTTGAACAGCTGAAGATCTATATGGAGGACGACCGCGCGCGCTATTTGGACGAGAGCGACGTCCAGGCGGACGGACTCGCCGCCTACGTCATCCATTTCCTCGGCGCGAGCGCGGGGCGCCACCCTTGGACGCTGGAGCTGATCAATTGCGGCCTGGCCATCGGTAACATCGCCTACATGGCCTACAAGGCTCACTTCAAGCGCGTCCGCCCCTCGGTGCTCATGCCGGGCCTCATACCGCCCTTCGGCCCGCCGGCGCATCCCGCCTTCCCCAGTGGACACTCTTTTCTAGCCCACTTCATTGCGCTGCTGCTGCTCGAGATCCCAGGACTGCACCAGCGGCTCGGCGTGTTACCCGCAGGCCAAGATCTCTCTGACGCGGGCCTGTTGAGGCGGCCGGAATGGGATGATCTGGATGCGCAAGACCTTATCGCCTCCCCGCTGCTGAGCATATCGCAGCGAATCGCGGTCAATCGCGAACGAATCGGCGTGCATTATCCGTCTGATTCTTTTGCCAGCAGGCATCTGGCAGCGGGGCTTTGGGATGCCATGATGCCAGGCGGGCGCGGCAACGGAAACTTCGACGGCGCGCCGATCCGCTGCCCGACGCTCGAGACGGTGCTGACCCGCGCCAAGGCGGAGTGGCCCGAACTCTAAACGGCCTGAGCCGCGCGGCAAACGACCGGCAACGCCTCAAGGCGCGTCTGTCATCCAGAGGCCGAGATTGTTGTCGTTCGCAACCAGATCAGTGAGAGCCCTCGGTGTCACCGGTGGGCTCGTTGGAACCGCGCAGGGCAGACCGGCCGCCGGATCGCTGTTGGCGCGGTCGTCCGGACAGGTCGCCTCGATCAGCAGGATGAGCTTTGTACTCCCCGCCGGAGGAGGCGCCGACGGCGAACCCGGAGCCGAGAAGCTCGCCTCCCCGCCCGCAGGAACACTCTGTGACGCCGGCTGAAGGCTGATCGCGGGCAACCAATCGATCACCGCGGCCCGGTCCCAACCTCCGGTCGACGGATCGCCCTTGGCCCATCCGAACCAGGCGCGCGCGGAGACCTGCATCGCATCTTGGTCGCCACGGTTGCGAACCGTCACCGCGAAGCTGTCCAAGGGGCCGCCCGGATCATAGCCCTGCCAGAGAGGCTCGCCCGCCCAGTCGAGCGAGACCGGGACATAGCCGCCAGGTCCGTGCCGGACCCTCCTGCGATCGGCCAGCTCCAGGAGTGGCCGCTTGTCCTCGATATAGACATCGACCGCGGGCGGCGCCCCCGGAGCGTTGTGGATCACTTGAGCATCCGGCGCGTGCATGCCCTGCGCTTCGAAGGCCCAGCGGACCGCCTTGTGCGCCAGTCCACCCTGCCATTCGTGGAGAGTGCCGGAGCGGAGTGACAGCGTCAAAGGAGTCGACAGTCCGGAATCCGCATCGATCAGGGCCGCCTCCAACTCCTCGGCCCGGGTCGGCGACTGTGCGAAGGTTTCGATGCCGCGCAATATCAAGAACAACGTCGCGAAGGAAGCCGTCTGGCGGGTATCGTAGTCCGGACCGCTGTCCACAACGTCCAAGGTGTCCCCACCGAGGATGCGATAGAGGCGGAACAGCGTCGAAGACAGGATCTGCTCGGAAAGGTACCCCTTGAAGCCTCTCCGGTTTCGCTCCGGTGCATTGATCACGGGACGTTGAAAAGTGCCGCCCCAGCTCCACCCCTTCAGCACGCAGCGATCATGCCGCCGGTTCAGGTACACCCAGGGAAAAGTGATTCCGCGGAAGACCGAGGGTACACCTCGTGGATCGGCGAGCCGAGAAAAGGGATCCGCCCAGACCGCAGCCAAGCCGTCGCCGACACTGTGTGCGAATTCGAACTCCAGCTTTTCCAACCGTGCCGCGATCATTACGTGGCCGAACTCGTGCCAGAGCCACCGTTCACTGGTCGCGATCCCCAGGGGTTCGGCCCAGGTGGGTGCGAGATCACCCGGCACCCAGCGGGCCCGATGCGAAAGGCTCGCGAGCGCCAAGTGGATCTCGATCTTGGGGAGATCCCCTGGCTGAAAGCCTTCACCTTCCTTGACGATCTTCACCCGGGCGTTGATCGTCTGGCCGCTCTTGCCCCGGCCCGGACTGATGCCCGAGCGATAGAAGACGTGGATCTTGCGCTGCGTCGCCTGGAAGTAGGCAGCAGGATCGAGGCCCAGGGCGCGCATCGTTTCATAAACTTCACTGCAGGTCCAAAATGCGCTGATCGCGGAGTGGTCATCGGCACGAACGGGCGGCCAGACATCGGACGGGAGGCGCACTTCCTTGGGATCTTCATTGTCGGGATCGTCGTGGACGAAGCGAGGACAGTTTCGGACCACGAAATCCTCAGTCTCAAGAGGCACCAACTCCTGAGCGCCGATTCCGACGAGACGGCGAAAGCCGTCGAGCCGGTCTTCGCCGCGGGTCGGGCGCCGGGCGCGCCAGTCATAAGGTGCGGTTGGTGCGGCCAGGTTGTCGAGATCGCGCCAGGACGGCGGATCCTGCTCGAATATCCGGGCGCTACCGGCCGGTTCGGCGTCGGTGATCAGCGGATAGCGCGCGATCGGCCGCGTCACCCAATCCTGGCTGCCGCCGTTCAGCGAATAGGCGACCCTAGTCAAAAAGCCGTAGGACGTTACAGCCTGATCGCTACTCAAAGCCCCTAGGCCCGTGCCACTGACATCGAGCTGGATGGGCGGCTCCTCGCCTCCGGTGCGGGTAGACTTGAGAAATCGCAGTCCGCTATAGACGAGACCCGACCCGAGTTGGTGTTGCGCCGCTATCCTGGGGTCTACGCTCGCCAACACTTTCTCGTCCAGGAACTCCCTGTATCTCGCAACAATGGATTTAAGCTCCTCCGGACCGAGTGCTTGCTCCAATTCCGCCAAGGTCTTGTAGGGTTCGTAGGGCAGGTGCGCGGTCATACCGACAACGGATGCTCGCCCGGGCTGCTGGTCGTCGTCACCGGGCAGGAGATGCATCATGACCCGCAGTCCGAAGTCGGATCCCATTGCGCGCTCACGACCATCTTCCAGAAGAACTTCCGCGGCCACCAGGACGATGGTGGTATCCGCGTGTGTCTCGCGCTTCGCCTGCGACGTGGTCCGGAGCAGCCGGTAAGACGAAAGCGTGGAATAAAAGTCCTGACCCTCGGGGCAAGCAGGAAAGGGCGGCTCGATCATGAGCCACCTGAAGTAGCGGCCCGGGGTTTCTGGATCTAGTGCTTCGAGCCAACCTGCGGGCAGGTCGAGTCCCTTAGGATGGCCGAAGTCCTTCAGCCATTCATTGAGTGCCGAAAGGTATGCAAAGCCGATCCGCTGCATGAGCGCGTCGGATGGCGAGGCCCCTTCCGGGAAGCGCGCCCCGAATGGCGCTGTCGGGTGGGAGGCGACCAGAGATCCGCGCCCACCCGCCTTGGGATGCGAGAAGCGCTCAAACGAGATCGCATAAGCGGTGGGCCGCCAATCGTTGTCGATTCCGCTCTCGGTGCGACCGCCGGAAACCATGGAATTGCTCTCCTTCGCTAGGAAACGACCGGCCCGGCGAGCAGAGAGTAGGTCCTTTTGACCCGGTCGACGGTCGACCTCCTGCGCCACCGATCTCGCAGGTCCGACCAGATGATGCCTGGATCGACGAATTGGAGGGTCGCGGCGCCGAGGATTGCTGTCCGGATCAAACCGATTCCCCAACGGCACTCCAGAGTCCTCTCATTTCCTCTGACTCCGTGGCTTCTCGCACTCTACTCGCACTCCAGTAGCGACACGCGGTTCCGCAGTTAGTGATTTGACGCGCTATAGCGTCGGACTTTCAACCAAACTTTGCCGAACGCTAGGAGCATAGACTATTTTCGCAGAATCAATAGACCGGCTCCGAGTCCGGAGGACGGGAACAGGCTGAGAGTTCTCCAAGCCCGGCTTGGTAGGCCAAGTTTCAAAAGAACAGTCTTATGGATGGCTTCGTGATGCTCTTCATGGTGATCGAGCGGTTTCGGGGGCGGGATGCCAAGGCGGTCTACCGGCGGTTTCGCGAGCGCGGCCGCATGGCGCCGGACGGCCTGACCTACGTCGGCAGCTGGATCGAGGCGAACTTCGACCGCTGCTTCCAGCTCATGGAGTGCGAGGACGCACGCCTGTTGCAGCAGTGGGTCGCCAACTGGGGCGAGCTGATCGACTTCGAGATCGTCCCGGTGGTGCCGAGCAAGGAGACCAGCGAATGGCTGCTGCCCCAGCTGGACGACGAGGCGGACGCCTGAGCGCCGGGTGACGGGTCCCTACCCGCGCCGCTATGTCACGATACCGTCGTCCTGTCGCAGCGTGAGGGGTCGAAGTCCAGGCCTTCGGCCCCCACGAACCTCTGGATCCGCTTGAGCTCGGACATCAAGCGGTCGGTGCGACCCCGGGTCATCTTGATGCCGGGCTCCAGCCAGAGGCCGGCCACGCGCAAGGTGCCGTCGGTCTGGCGGTCGTGCTTCATGTCCAGTCGGCCGATGAAGCGCGCGCCCTCGAGCAACGGGAAGACATAGTAGCCGTAGCGCCGTTTCGCGGCCGGCACGAAGACCTCGATCCGGTAGTGGAAGTCGAAAAGCCGCTCCAGGCGCGCGCGGTCGCGGATCACCGGATCGAAGGGGTTGAGCGCACGGATCCGCGGCGGCGGCTCGGGCAGGGCGTCGAGCCGATCCGGCAGGTCGATCGGCGCGAAGGCCGGCCGCGGCTTGCCGCCATCGGCCGGCTCGACCGCCACTTGGAGGATCGAACGGCCCAGTTCACGCTGGCACCAGGCCTTGGCCTCCGCGGGCGTGAGCGTACCCCAGAAGGCAGCCAGTTCGCCCCAGGTCGCAAAGCGCAGGCGCGCGAGCGCGCTGCGGCACTTCCAGTCGAGGAAGGCCGCATGGTCCGGCCGCGGCGCCCTGTGCCGTTCCGGGATCACCCGCTCGGGCAGATCGTAGACCTTCTGGAAGGCCTCGCGTCGGGCAACCGCCAGGGCGCCGGTGCGCCAGAGGTATTCCAGGGCGGTCTTCTCCGGATGCCAGTCCCACCAGCCGCCACTGTTCTTCCTGCCGTCCTCGCCGAAGTCGCGGGCCATCAGCGGGCCTTCGCGGGCGATGCGCTCCAAGACCGCCTCGAAGTAGCCTTCGAAACCGGCGCGGCGAAACTTGCGCCAGCGTTCGGTCAGCCGCGCCCTTTCGCGCTCGAAACGCGCCCGCCAGAAGGGGTAGAAACGGCTGGGAATGATCGCGGCGTCGTGGGTCCAGTTTTCGAAGAGCGCCGCCTCGCGCTCCAGCAGGCGCGCCAGCTGGGGTTGGCGGTAAGACTGGTTGCGGCTGAACAGGATGTGATGGTGGGCGCGCTCGACCGTGTTGATGCTGTCGACCTGGACGAAACCCAGGCCCTCGACCAGCCGCAGCACCCCGTCATCGCCCAGTTTGCGCGCCGGATCGGCGGCCAGGCCCTGAGCCTCGAGGAGCAGACGCCGCGCCGCGCGGTTGGAGATCACGGGAAGCGCAGCGGCGGAAGGTGTCATGGCTTTTCGGGACTGCCGGCCGAGAAAGCGGCGAGGATAGATGAAGCGAAGGCCCCGCGGCCAGCCCTCCCGATTGCGAGCGCCTTGGCCTCATGACAAATCACCGCCGTTGGGTCCAAAGGGCCCAAGCAGTTCACTGGTCCGGAAGGCACAGATGGCGCGCCGAGAACGGATCGGAGAGCCAGACTTGATCTTTGCCGCGATTGAAAACCAAGCAGTGGCTGAGGCACTGGGATTTCTTCGGCGAGACCCCGGAGTGGGCGACGCCGGTTGTTGATTGGCGCGAGACGACCGAACTCGTGCTCGGGCACCTGGCACAGGATCAAGGCTGAACCTCGGAGGCTGATTCAGGGTTATCACGGAATCGGTGCGCAGCGGTCACGCTCCGGCCTTGGGCCAACGCTGGATTCGAGGGACAATTGCGGCTCCGGACACAACCCCAAGACAGGGTCAGGCAGGACGCCCGTGTTCGTTTTTTATCTCGACCAGTGCAACACCGCGCTCTGGAAGGCCTTCTTCCTAGGCTCCTGGGTCGTGGCCATGATCCTCTGCTACTGGACGGTGCTGCGTCTGCTCAGCATACCGGGCGACCGCCGGGCACTGCGTCGGACTGGGGTGGCGGGTCCGGCCTTCGAGCGGATGAAGCCTAAGGTCTCCCGGCGCGCGCTGCAGTTCCTGACCAGCCTCGCCGCCGCGGTTGGCCTGCTGCTGTTCTACGTCGCCTTCTACGAGACCTATGTCTGCACGCCGGATTCGATCTTCTGGGCCGGGTGAAGGCCGCCCGTCCGGGCCGCGAAGTCGTAGTCCAGCAGGTCTCGGAAGGCCGCCTGGCCGTCCGGGGTCACGAAGACCCGCCGGCCCTCCTTGGCGCGTCGGATCCAGCCACGCTTCAGCGCGATGTCGGCGAAGCCGGCGCCGAGCGAACCGGCCAAATGCGGGCGGCGTTCGCTCCAGTCCAGGCATTGCCGGGCGAAAGCGCGGCGCAGCCTGAGCAGTTTCTCCGGCTCCAGGCCCAATTCCCGGAAGAAGGCCGCGCCTGCGCCGGTGACCTCGAAATCCTGTACGCCCGGCGCAAGCAGGCCCTTGGACTGCATGGCCTCGGTCAGCCCGGTGCCCAAAGCGCCGGCTAGGTGGTCGTAGCAGAAGCGCGCGGCGCGGGTCTCCTCGACCTTTCTGGAGCGACGCCGCGGTGGCACCGGTCGCTGCGGCACGATCAGCGCCAGCAGCTCCAGGGCCTCGGCAACCGCCGCGCCGGCCAGCCGGTAGTAGCGGTGCCGGCCCTGCTTCTCGACCACGATCAGCTTGGCGTCGGCCAGCTTGGCGAGGTGGCTGGACGTGGTCTGGGGCGAGACGCCGGCGTGATAGGCGAGTTCGCTGGCGGTGAGGGCGCGGCCGTCCATCAGGGCAGCCAGGATGTTGGCGCGCGCCGGCACGCCAATCAGGGCCGCTGCTATGGCGGTGGAGGGCTCTGCAATCATATTTCGACGGTAAGCGAACCGTTTCTGCATGACAAGCCCTGGACCCCGGTCGAAACTGCGGCGAGCGAGCAAAGCGAAAACGGAGACAGACCATGACCGCGACCCAGGCCGCCAAGGCCGGGACCTTCCGCAGGCTGCACGAGGCGCCGCGGGCCTTCATCCTGCCCAATGCCTGGGACGCGGGCAGTGCCAGGCTGTTGGCCGCCACCGGGTTTTCCGCCCTGGCCAGCACCAGCGCCGGCATCGCATACGCCCTGGGCCGGCCCGATGCCAGTGGCGCGCTGACCCGCGAGGAGAACCTGGCCGCGCTCGCCGCCATCGCTGCGGCGGTCGAGCTGCCGGTCAGCGCCGATCTCGAGGCCGGCTACGGGCAGGCACCCGAAGCGGCGGCCGAGGCCATCCGCCTTTCGGCCGAGGCCGGCGTCGTCGGCGGCAGCATCGAAGACGTCGCCTACGAGCCCGAACCCCGACTGCTCGACGCCGGGTTCGCCGCCGAGCGCATCGCCGCCGCGGCCGAAGCCGCCGAAACCACCGGCTTCGCCTACACCCTGACGGCGCGTTGCGAGGCCTTCCTGGTCGGCCACCCCGATCCCCTGGCCGAATCGGTCCGTCGGCTCAATTTCTTCCGCGAGGCCGGCGCCCACTGTCTCTATGCGCCCGGCGTCCGGGATCTCGACTCGATTGCCGTCCTGGCCCGCGAGGTCGAGGGTCCGCTGAACGTCGTTATGGGGCTGGCCGGCGTGCCCCTGTCCCTCGCCCGTCTGGAGGCGGTCGGAGTCAAGCGGATCAGCGTCGGTGGCTGCCTTATGCGTACCGCCTTAGGCGCGCTCCGCCGGGCTGCCGAGGAGATGCGCGACCGAGGGACCTTCGGCTTCGCCGCGGATGCCATCGCCGACGATGAGCTGATCTCGTTCTTTGCACGGTTCGAAACCGACGCGCGGTGACCTTCACGACGGACGGGTCTTCATCGCGATCTGGGTCGACGGCGGCATCTTCTATTGCAAGCAGCCGGCAAGGCCCGGAGAACCAGAGCCGGAAGCGGCCGGTCTAGAGGACAAACGGAGCGGGAGCGCGCCTGCCGGGCGTATAGAACCTGATCTTTGCCGTCCCGCTACGCGTATCTAATGGAATTTCCTCGTAGATTTCGTGTTATCATATAGCCATGAAACCGACCAGGGCGACAGGAAGGGAAGCGAATTTGTGCCGAACCGGCGTTGCGGCTCTTGTCGTCCTTTCCCTTGTGGCCTGTGGCACGCCGGCTCAAGACGACTATCCGACTGAGATCTCGCCCACCCTTTACGAGGTGCTCGAAGGCGAGGTCGTGACCTCAAGGCCGGTGAATGTCAGGGAACGCAACAGGGGGGTCGGCTTGATGGCCGGCGGTCTGGCCGGCGGATTTAGCGGCGGTATGGCCCTTGGAGGACAGCTTGGACCCGCAGGGTCTCTGGTCGGCGGCGTCGTCGGGGCGGCCATCGGCTTCTTCGTCGAAGAGGCCATCAACGGAAGCGACGGAATCGAGTACCTGGTGACGCTCAAGGACGGCCGCACCGTGACCGTCGTCCAGTTGCAGGAGGAGGACGAGGAAGTCCTCTCCCCCGGCGCCGATGTCTACATCCAGCACACCTGGAACTCCAGCCGCGTGGTCGAGCGGCGCGGCGAGGTCGGACCGCTGCCCTTCGGCGTCTGGAAGAACCCGGACGACATGCCGCCGGGCGCCGAACTGCCGAACCAAGGCATTGAGATCAAGCGCAAACGGACCGGAATCTACACGGACATCGACCGCCCGGCCCCGGAGCGGAAGCGCAGGCGGGTGATCGGGTTCTGAAGGATTCTGCCGCCTTCATGCGTCGCGGCCGGCCGCGACGTGTACGGTCCGGGGGGTGACCGACACGGCCTCCACCGCGCCTCGCAGCCCCTCGAGAGCCCCAGGCCTCAGCTCGAGAACTTGAAACCGGGCCGGATCGACCGGCCCGGGCATGACAAGACCGGCGGCGACCGCGGAGCGGAATCCAAAAGGCCCATAGTAGGCGGGATCGCCGACGACGACGCAAAGCGAGTGGCCGATCCGCCGGGCCTCCGCCAGGGCGTAGCGCAGCAGGCGGCGACCGATGCCCTGGCCCTGCAGCCGCGGGTCGACCGCCAGAGGTCCCAGCAGGATCGCGGGCGCCGAGGCAACCACGACCGGCCAGAATCGGAGCGAGGCCAGCAGGAGCTCATCGGGATCAAGCGCCACCAGGCAGAGCTCCGGCAGCGGCGCGACCCCTTCGCGCAGCCGGTATGTCGTCCGTTTGTGCCGCTCCGCACCGAAAGTCAGGTCGAGCAAAGGTTCGATCAGCTGGTGATCTTGGGGCCGTTCCGGAAGGATCTGGATCTGCATCGCGTCATCTCGCTTCGGAAGCCTTTCGCGACTTTCGAGCCGCGCAGCTTGAAATCTGAAGAAGGTGTTCGACGGCCCTGGCCATCGTTCCTGAAGATCTGACGCTGGTGGATAGGAGTTGAAACCGAGCGTGATGCAGCAGACGAACGGACGTGGGCCTAGGCGCCCAAGGCGCAAGGCACTCGTCGTCGTCGAAGTCGGCCGGCTTCATACATGGAAAGACGTCCCCGCCCCTATTCCCTTACGCTCCTGCGATAACACAGGCTGAGGCACGCTGCCAATGGCTTTGCGGCACAAAAACGCGGCTGGGCCAGGCGGTTGCGCCGCCACATTTCGCAGCGAAATCAAATAAAAAGAGACTCATATCCAGACTTGCCCATTAAGTTTATGTGAATTGGTGCAATATATACTGGTCACAAATACCTATCACTTGCACTTTACTTTGGAGGCGCTTCCTCTCTTGCTCACGCAACAGGCGAGACAGAAGTCATAGCTGGCATGCGGGTCAATAAGCTACTTATGGACAGGCTGCAGCTCGTTTCGAGTTGCCGCCTTTGCTTCAAGATCACCATGATCGTCTGCCTCAGCATTCTCGTTGTCGAGGCCGTGATCCTGGTGCCTTCCTACCTGCGCCAGCAATCGCAGCTCTATGAGCGGCTCTCGGACGAGGGCACGCGCGCGCTGGCCTTCAGTCTCCAGGGACACGACGACAAGTCCTTGGAGGAGATCTTCGAAGAGAGGTCGAAGGCCCTCCGCGAAGCCGAAATCCTGGGAGCGACTCTCTATGGCGCCCAGGGCCAGCGCCTCATGACCTTTGGCGAGGCCCCCTCGCTGGCCCCACCCGACCTGAACCTGGACCGGATTGGAAGCGGGTCGCGAATCGACGGCTTGATCTATGAGGTCCTCTGGCCGAAAGGCATGAGGGAGCTGCCCTACACAACGGTCCTGCGCCTGGACGCCCGCAATGTGATCGACGAGCTGCATGCCTTCGTCCTTCGGATCGGCGGTCTGGTTCTCATCATCTCGGTCTTCGTGTCGGCCGTCACGGTATTCGCCCATCGGCGCCTGGTCGTTGCGCCGCTCCTCGAGATTCGCGAGAAGCTGCACGCGGCCCACGACGATCCCGACCATCCCAAGCGGCACAAGCTCGCACTCAGGCGAGACGACGAGATCGGCGAGCTGGTGGGTAGCCTCAATGGGCTCCTCGAGCGCCTGGCCGAGGTGCGCCGCAACGACGCCCAACAGATCGAGCAGCGCTTCGCGGATTTTGCGCATGCCAGTTCGGACTGGTTCTGGGAGATGGACGAGAACCTGCGCTTCTCCCATTTCTCGGATCGCTTCACCGAGGTCACCGGGGTCCCGCAGGAGATGCTGCTAGGCAAGACCCGAGAGGAGACCCGAATACCCGGCGTCGATCCGGAAGCCTGGTGCCAGCACCTCGCCGACCTCGCTGCCCACCGCGATTTCCGCGACTTCCAGCATCCGCGCCGGCGCCCGGACGGGCGCGTCGTGCACCTCTCGATCAACGGCAAGGCCATCTTCGGCGCCGACGGCCAGTTCCGC
>JAAUXU010061082.1_pt1 | contig 11056 bp, 11 predicted proteins | sample 7278151 | NCBI WGS metagenome assembly JAAUXU01 (sample SAMN14350113, study PRJNA611818) | marine sediment metagenome | isolation source: surface marine sediment (1.8m) | place: French Polynesia: Moorea | collected 2018-08 | reverse complement strand
TTTAGTTTCAATTATGAGCAAGAGCACTCTTAGGCTTGCTAGAACTGTCCAGGTGCTTCAGCATACTACATAATAGGGGACTTGTACTGAAAAATACTTTTTTCGGACTTGTATTTGGGAAAGGTACCTAAGTTACTTTTGTACTATCAATCTGGCACTTCCAGCTGCAGATATCTACTGAATAATCCAACTTTTGAACAACTCCCAGTACATACAGAACGCAGTGTTCATCAAAAAAGAAGAGGAAAAAAAAGCAATTTTGCATAATGTTACCTAAAGATGGTTGAAATCATATCCACAACTGTCATAGGTCGAACTGTCACACAAAACTGCCTTGACTGACAAAATTTCAGCTCTCTGAACTGACTCTTATGAAATACAGCGCTTGCCGTAAGTGATGTCGCTTGGTACATACCGATATCATACTCCGACTGGGGATATTTCAGAGTTGAATTTCAACATGTGATTGATCATTCAAACACGGCGACATAACTTTAATTACACATGTTCACAGTTTTGAATGTTCATTAGGGCGCTAGAGCACTCAAAGTATAATGAGTTGACAAGAGCACCGTGCCGGTCGAGGTCGATTTTTGATGTCTTTGACCACTTTTTCGTGATGAAATTTGTTGAAATTTTCAGGGGGGCTCCCCCCTGGCCCCCCATTTTCGGGCTGGTTCCCCCCTGAACCCGCCCGGTGGGGCCCACAAAGGTCGCAAAAGCACCACGTCACATGGGGTCTTGAAAGGTTGAGAGATTCTGCACTGACAGGGCTACGCGAGCGACAAGTGCGCACACCTTTAATGAGCGGGAGCAGAGTGGCTCAACGAACATTCATCATAGTCGTCGTCATCGTGTCTCTTTCTGTCAACGCAGGTTCATATCTTTAAAAAAGTCTATATCAAAAAAGAACTTGGTGTTCTTTGTGATAGTCCGACTTTCAACGCAATTTGCAATGCAGAAATGGTGTACAGTACATGAAACAACAAATTTGAATCTCTCTCAAACAAGGCACTTGTGCGTCTCATGAGGGCTGAGGCAAAAGTCTCAACTTAAGAGGGGCGTTCAAGCTATACCGAGAAGATTCTGTATATTAATTCATGTGGCACCCCTGACTCCGACCTTTCCTAACTTGTATTTGAGTGGTGCCAGCTTATCTTTAACACAAGGCCAATCCCAAGCTCTTACAGAGAGATTCGTCCACTCCTGTGTAAGAGAGGTTGAGTGAACGTATGAAATCTTGGCTAAGGAGAACATTTGAACAGCGTTTTTTTGAGCAGGATCATTGGGTCTTCACCATAAGTTGTCCCATTCCGAACATCAGAACTTTGTTAATATTGCAGCTGCACGAGATCTACGTTTATCATTGCATTGGAGGGCTCGCAGCCTCAGCAGTTTAACCTAGTAACTGTGCTTTGAACGTAAAACATTCAGGTGCGTTTTATTTACGATGCGTTTGTCCATCCATGTTGCATGTACTAATTTGAATCATTAGTACCTTCCTTGATATCGCAACAAACTCTCTTCGTATTGTGGAATAGCTTGAAGCTCCAAGGGCTTAACTGACTTACTTTAGTTTGTATGAAATGCATATTTAAGGTGGCTCCAGCCAGAAAGACATACAAATCACTGCATACGCTTGGGTTTTTCAGTGCCAGCATAGCTGGGACATGAACACTTGAGCACAGAAATGCACCAACTTTCTTTATATTGCAGCCACACAGAACTCCTCAACAGCATCGGAAAGTTGGAGATCTCTGAATTTACGCCCCCTTTATACACTTTATACACTGCAGGTCGGCCTCGTCGGTGAACAAAGTGGCCGGCGCCGCCTGAATTAACGTTACGGTCTTTCGCAAACGGATGAAGGATTTTGCCGCCACGAACAGGTCCTGCACTACCAACTGCGAGCAAACTGAACGGGCGGAAGTTGCGAAAAAGAGGTTGCTCCAGCGCCCGTCCCAGCAGTTCCGGCCCTCGATGTCGAACCTGAACTGTGCGCCCGGCATTACCAAACCTCGATTTCTCACTTTGAGTTGAGCTCACCATATTAAGGAAGCTGCTTCTGGTGGACGAAACATTTTGGATGATCAAAAATGTGTAAAGGCGTTTGATTCAACCATCAAGAGCAGACTCTTCCGACCGACGTTTACTATTTTGGGTACATTCGCCCGTCCCTGTTCGCATGTATGGGCAAGAACTCAGAATATGTACTAACTAATACGAACGATGGCGGGCGGCGGAAGAAAGCAGGACAAATACATTTTTCTCCCATGATGGTAGAGAACGACTTCCCCGAGCAAAAGGAAGGTGGTCCCTTGGGCGTTCGAGCTTCTCCTGCCCATCCTGCCCCAACAACGCCCGCTGAAGGCTGACAGACGCTCATACATCACCGGTTCCAGGGTAGGAGCCTTAACCCCCCCCTCCCTGCCCCTGCCGATGCCCCCGTCCATGTGAGCGAGAAGAAAGTCCTTCTCCTTGCATGTGGCGGCCATGGAAAAGCCCCAGAGAAGAAGCAGAGGAAGAAGAAAGCACTGTGCTTTCCAATTCAGTTATGCACCGCTTTTCCCCCACGCAGCCTTTCTTGGAGGCATAGAGAAGAGGGACTTTCTCACAACCTTGCAAGTCCAGACCTCTCCTTTCTCTCTGGGCTTTCCAGTACTTCCTGGCTCGCTCTGACGACGTAAAACCAAGGGGGAGAGCGAGAGCCACAAGGAGGCGAAGGAGGAGAGGAAGAAGTGGGAGCTTAAACTATAAGCAACATCAATAATTTGGCTCACTCTTCTATTACATCCTTAACGGTAAGGAGTGACTTTCCAAAAGGGACTCGAGAGGATACGGACGTGCGGAAGTGACCTGGGCTGGTGTGTGGCAGAGAGGATGACTTTCGACTGCAAGTTTGCCTACTTTTGCTGTGGCCAAGATCAATAGCTACACTTGCGAGGACACTTTCTGCACGGGAAAGATGGGCACGGTACTCAGCTTCAGCCCGAGGGAGAAGGTGCCGCCCTACGCGGTCGAGTACGCCGGCAATTCGGCTTCTTCTTCCATGGCGGCCGCCGCCGCCGCGGCGCACCTGCGCCGTGCCAGCAAGGAGAATCTTGCGGACAACTTTTTGGCCGCCGCGGGCGGTGGCGAAAAGGGTCTCAAAAAGCACTCGATGTTCCTCAACGCTCTCAGCTGGAAAAAGCTCTCGGGCAGTAACAGCGGCAAGAGGAACGTGGTCAAAGAGCAGCAGGCGGCGGAAGCCGCCGCGACTGCCGCGCCCGCCGTCGCCAGCCGCGCGGCGTTCCCACTGCAGGCCATGGACAACGTCCACCCCACTGAGAGCAGCCGGAACATTAGAAACGCGCTCTGTCACGGAGCCAAGTCCACAGATCTCGACGGCCGGCGGCTGGACTTGGCCGCGGCCACAGCCGTCTCGCGGCCGATCATTGGCGGCGGCCAGTTGCAGCCGTCTCAGCAGCCGCCTCAACAACAGCAGCAGCTCATTATGCCTCCTCTGCGGCCGATCCCGACCAGTCTGGCTCAGCAGAAAGAGAACCAGGAGAACAACAACAACGTCGCGGCCACCGCAAAGTCGGACAACGGCCATATCTCCTCTTCCAGCGCCGCCGCCCCCACCATTTCACCAAACAATAACAGCAAGAAAATTCAAAGCAAAGGCACGACTCACACATTCTCCGCCTACCTGAGCAGCAGCAGCAGCGACAGCGCACACAACAACAACAACAACAACAACAATGCGGTGACGTCGACGACGTCGACGACGGGCAAAAAGACGGTGATCCAGGCGAGCACGAGCGAGTTGCTCAAGTGCTTGGGCCACTACTTGTACAAGAAGTGCGACCGGCTGAGGGACTTCCAGCCTGGGGACTGCATCATGTGGCTCAGGACCGTGGACCGGTCACTGCTGCTACAGGGTTGGCAGGTAAAAGCGCACTCACACACACACGCAAACAAAGAAACACATGGTTCTTCTTTCTACATCTGTACTACTGATAAAAGAAAGCTCATTTTTGTATGTTCAGTACCTTCGTTCCGAAAAGCGCCCCAATGAAAGGGCCTAGAAGGCTCATAGTCGGCATGATGCTTTCTTGGGCCTCTGGTAAGGACACAGGCTAGATGGTTCGGGCCTGCTACTGCTAGCAGATCGTATAATTTTACCGCCTGCTACACTGTACTACAAGTACAGCAGGATTTGCTGCCTGTATACGGCCTCCCTAGTCCAGTAATATGCCAAGAAAAGGTACACTGCATAAGATGATGTAAGAGACTGACTACAGTCTGACTCCGACCACAGCAGGCTCAACGTCAGTCGGGTTATTCAAGGCTCATAAGAAATGTGTGTAAATGCCTACAGGCCCCGGGCATTTCACCTCGTGAATATATAAACCCAGCATGACATCAAGGCTGACAGCCTTGAGATGCACGAATGTGACGAGTGCCTCACCTTCGCTCCATTTAGTGCCAAGGAGGGAGGGACTAAGAAGTTTCGCATCACTGCCCCACCTTCCAAATGCGTCGCAAATCTCTTGAGTGCACCCTGTACAACTGCATTTCCGATGATCACCCCCACCCTCCCCTGCCCTGTACTGTACAGGGTGGCCACAAGTATCGCATGGACGTTGATCTAGAATCCCCATTCATCTGAAGAAGGCTGAGAGCCTTTTGATGCTTTCAGCTGAGCTTATTGGGCAAAGCACACATGAGGAGGCGTCACGGGTCTTTCTGAAAGTTGTTTGCTTTTTTTCTTTTTATAGCGACGCCTAAGTAGGCTTCAAAATTCAAGACACGTTCCCCCCGGCATAGGCAGTACCCCAAGTACACGTAAGTACAACAGCAGCTCCTCAAACAAGGCTTACAGCGCTGTCTAGTACGTGCTGTGCACGTGTCTCGACGTAAGAAAAGGACTCAAGGCAAGTCGAGGCCTCATTCACGTTCGCCCCATAACGTGATTATGTCAGATGAGTTACGGTACCTCCGGCCTCGAGCACGTGAGCGACGTAAGCGTTGAGAGGCAAAATGCTTCTCAGGAGGCGAAAAGAGCTGCGGGGACTCAAGTACAGTTGTGTTACAACCGCAACAACAAGAGATCAGTGGGAGTGTTCAGGGTAGACGAAAAGATTAGGCTTTGTTTCCACACACAGACTGTGGCTCACCTCAGTCACCCAGGAAATGTTTCTGTTTAAATCTTTCTTCAGGTACATTATGTTCTTATATACAAATAAATACTCCAAAGATCTTTTGTACTCTTCAGCAGTGGGTTCAAAGCTTCTCCGTTGTTTCATTTGACGGTGTTTTTTTTGTTTTTATTCACGCTGGAGGAGGACTCACGGAGTAGATCTACTTAATCTACTCACCGATGAAGTGGCTGAAAATAGTTACCACCGAAGGAGGCAACGTCCATACATACACACCCAGGGGAGCGGGGGAGGCTTTTATGTGGTAACCAAATCATGCCATCTCTCTACCCAGTGGCAACTCGTGATGAGCAGAGCTGACAGTCTGTTGTCTGCACACCCAATCTGACGTCTCTCATGTTCTTCATGAATTTTCCCCAACTTTCCTCACCGAGAAAGTTTAAGAAGTCGTAATGCGATCGTAGAGAATATAGATAAATGGACAGGGGAGAAGGCCGAAGAATTATGCGGCTTCTTCCACACCCCTGAGAAATGTACTTTGTCAGAACAAAGAAGAGGCCCTTTTTTTTTCTTCGTGTTGTTGCCGCCGAGGCCTCCTTTCCTGGCATGTTCTCTCCCACTTTTTCTTCTTTTTTGTCACGGAAGACTTGTTCTGTGCAAGCTTCCAGGGGACCTTTTACCCCACTGCTTGCTTAGCAATCTTCGCACCATTCCCTAAAGCTGGCTTAGGAGGCTTCTGTTCCACTTCCTCCCCCCGTGCCATAAAGGGTTTATTTGCTGAATGCTTCAGCAAATACCTTTCAGACTTGTAGATTTGCTTAGTCCACACTCATTAAGTGAGCAAAGTGGCCACGCCATAAATGTCTTTACAGTGGGAATGCAGGACAGGGCCAGGCACTGAAGCACGTTACCAAAAATGCATATGCGATGTGGCAATCTTGTTGGTGTGGTGCCAAGATGTCACTGTAGTAGTAGTTCGGGTCACTGTAAGCGGAGTCCACTGTAAGACACACACACAACAGTTCAGTGTGACACGACCAAGCTTAGAATGTTGCAACCAGTGACATTTAAAGGGCTGATGACATGCATACATGGCTGTAAAGTGAAGCAAATCAATGATTCACCCGCTCGAAGATTCAAGAGATGCAGACTTTGCAGCACTCACGTGCAGTCTGGGCCCACCCTGTACAAATGCACGACGACTTCGGCCTACAATGAAAATGAATGCTGCAAATCCGAGCTGAAACATCAATAGACCCGTGGAGGGTCTGTGAGCTCTCCCTCCCAAATAATGATGAGGATTGGGCTGAATTTGGGGTCACACACTCAGCCTTCGTGTTTACAGCCTTTCGGTCTTTCTCTCTCTCACACACACAGGGTTGATTCATATGCTGGCAGAAACATGGAGGAGGTTCCCACACGTCTGTTTCAGCCCTGATATTGTGGTTTCCTTAAATGCAAGCGCACGGTCTGAAGTCGTTTTTCCTCGTACTCGAACATTCGATTTCGACTTTGGACCAAACCTAAAAATTGAATGCAGACACAATTTTTTGAAAAAGGTTCGCACGCGTGTCGACATTATTAGGTTTAATTCAGTAATGCTAAAAACTTACACGCGTGCCAAAAATGACACATCTGCTTCAGCTATCGCTGTTTTTGTTTTGTAGGTGCTTCAAAGTAGAGAGCCAAAGAAGGCTCAAAATCGAGCTTAGAAGTCCAAATCAAAGACGGTGAACTCGATTTCGGAAATACTCGTGCCAACTTCTTTCCTCTCTCATGCGGTGAGAGGTATGCTTTTGAAGACGTGTCCAGCTTTCGCAGTAAAAAAAGGGCCTCATTCGTCTGTTGTTGCAGCCTCGACTAGCGAGGCCCGGCCAGAGGCTCCCGGATAAACACTTCTAAGGATTCGGCTCACGTTAAATGGACACGTGGGCGTACACGGGGACTTCAATGGCTGGTAAATAGCGTGTCAAAAGTGGAGATCTCCACAGCAGTCGCCGTCCCCACTGCTGCAAGCAGGTCCCTCGTCCTATCTGGAGGCCTGACTGGGCCTGTCCGGGGCCTTTGGGGAACTCGAGGTGCCTCTCAGATGTTGCTAGGGTCACTTTGAAATTTTTGGAATGCTTGATGACAATCTTTAGAGTGCCAAAATTAGATAAGTTTAGAAGCCCTGAAGAACAAAGTTTTCGATCCAATTTAGCTGGGCGGGAAGGGTAAACAAGCAAAATCTCGAGCAGAATTCCTAGAGAGAGAGAGAAACCCATTAAAACTCTGTTCGGCAGAAGACAGAAATTGGGTTGCTTTCTACTACGCCAGAGAAGAGGCAATTGTAGACGTCTAAGAATTGTTACATACTTGAGTTACATAAGAATTGTGTGGGCGACAGCAGCCTCGCAATGCCGTCCTCGTCATAATCAGAGGCAACGAGCGGGTGTCGTAAGCGCTGCAGAGGTCACGACCCATCATAGAATGGGCACCCAAAGTTACGACATTGAGCCGAGGAAGCCAAAAAAAGAGACAGAAAGATGCGACCTACTTGGGAAACGTTGCGCGAAAAGCGAGAAAAAAAGGGTTCTGTCTTGCGTAACAGATGACTTCTGTCTGCTTAAAATGGGGGAAAAGACCGTGCATGTTGTAGAAGAAGCATTGGTTGCCTCATACGAGTCGTACGACGACTCTCTTCATTCATGCTCGATGTGCAACAACAGCGTGGGGACGCTAGTGGAGTCAGCTCTTTTGGACCTCCGTTGTGTTGCATTGGATGACAGCCATGGCCTTTGCCCTCTCTATCTTTGGCCTTGATGTTCCATGGCAACTGGAAAAATGGCCTTTGACGCGCTTTCGTGTATGATGAGGCCTCTTCGTATGTGGGGGGAATCAGAATATGTCTCTGCGTGTGATCTCTGCACCCAAAAGCAGTCAGTGATTCTGTTCTTTTGCCCCATTTTCCCCTAGAGACAGCGAGATCCAGACTAGCACCAACTCTGGCTCTGATTCGTTTGGGGACCTCCAATCATCAATATCTGCAGCATCTACATTTGCAGACTCGCCTAGAGGTTCTGCTGTAAACAAGAGCCAAGCAGTCCTGCGGGCGAGCTGTGCTTGTTGTAGACCAAATAAGCCAAGTTGTGGGTTGCGCAAGGATTTCGTGGCATTCTGATACCCTACTTTGTTCTTGAGGACGGGGAGCCCCAAGCTCATGGAGGTGGACTTCACCGTACTCGAGAATGCTGTCTACCGAGTGAAAGTCAGCTCTAAATACTCTTCTTCCGCGAGGTCTCAGGCCTAGGCCTTGGCATAGAGAAGAAACTGGACTTTCTCTCTTGTCACCACAACTCAATTGCCCGACTTGGAAAAAAAGAATCCTTGGAGTTGACCTCAGCACTTGTCAAAGGTCACGCCGGAGAATTCATCGACATGATGACGTCGCAGCCGTCGGAGAGAACAAAAATCTTTCTCCAGACCCAATCTATTACTGGATTTGGCACTTCCAGTCATGTCCTTGGTGCCAGACACCAGATGTTTTTGAGTGCATGCCTCCCTCTCAACCACTTTGAGAGCTCACACTTCGGTAGTGACTCGGCCAGACACCACTCGAGGAGAGGTTGAAGAGAGGAGCAGTCACGACAAAGCTCTACCTCTAGTCTGACTCGAGTGTCTGACAGAGTCTGCAGCACGTACATGGGGGGGGAGGAATTCTACAGAGACTTTTTTCTATGCTGGCAATGAAAGAAGCCTTGAAAGAGCTGCACCAAAGCCTTTTCTTTCCTATTTTCTTTTGTCTTCTGGGTAACAAGGACTGAGAATTGTCCCGAGGGACAGCAGACACTTTTGCTCAAGCATCTTGACAGTTGGTTAATATCTGGGTCTCTCTCATAACTGAGTTTCTCTTTCGTACTCCAGGACATTGCCTTCATCAATCCGGCGAACGTGGTGTTCGTGTACCTGCTGGTGAGGGACATGACCGACGAGAACATCACCAAGGAGCAGGACTTGCAGGCCATTGTGCTCACCTGTCTTTACCTGAGCTATAGGTGATGAAGAAAAAGAGAAGAAGTAAAACACGATTTCTCTCTCAACTTTCTTTTCTCTCTCTCGGCAGCTACATGGGCAACGAGATCAGCTACCCGTTGAAGCCCTTCTTGGTGGAGAGCGACAAGGACCGGTTCTGGGACCGCTGCGTCACCATCGTGAACCGCCTCTCCACGGACATGTTGCGCATCAACGCCGAGCCCGCCTACTTCACAGAGATTTTCACCGAGCTCAAGAACGTGGGCGCGAACATCCAGTACCGGCCGTGCTGAGGCCTCGCGAAAAGAAAACGGCGAAAAAAGTGACTTAGGACAAACAAAAAAGTGGGGGAAAACCCCCAAGAGCTGCGAATGTGAAGAAAACACCTTGGGTTTTCTTTTCCAGGGTCTCTTTTTTTTCTTACTGAGAAATGAGGGAAGACAGCTGTATACTATCCTTGAAAGATGCTCTCTCTCAGCTATGCTGATCCACTCCCTTGGGAGTAAAAAAAGAGAAAGCTCAGTTCGTTTTGGAGCATGTCACACGCAGACACAAACACACACACACACACACACACACACACACACCAGACTAGAGGTATAAAGTAGTGAAGTTATGTCTGGAGGAGTAGATTCACTTCTGTTATACGTACGTAAATACTCTCTCCAACCTAAGGAAAACAAGTTCTGTTCCCCATACCTTACATGAAGACAATGCTGCTACCCATGAATAATGCAAAACCGTAATAGTAAAGAGTTCTCTTTCATAAGAAAAGTGAGGGTAAAAGAGGAAAAATCTCATAAAAAAGAGTTAAGAATCTTGCCGAAAATCGTTACAATCTCGGTGGAGAGAAAGAAAAATCCGATTTTTTTTTTCACCAACAATGTGGTGCCGCTCAAAACCAAACTAATTGGGGAAAACTTTATGTTGGGATTCTGTACATAAAAATGCTATATTATTATTATTATTATTAAAACGGTGTTTGACACTCTACAAAGAATTGTCATATGTTGATCTCTGTTTCAGATCTTTTATTGATGCCATAGTTTATATTCCAACTCAGTTGGTGGCAGCATTTTGAGGCCTCCCTCCTCCCCCATTACTAGTCAAAATCGTCAATACTCACGATGTCAGTATATTGTACGTGAAGGAAAGACAGAGAGCAAGTTATATTTCGTATAAAAACAGCAAATAAACGACCTAATTTGCCCAAATACAGCTGCTAACAATCTGCTCACTAGTCCACACAAGGGTTGTTAATTCTTTCTGGCTTCTCAATGCCCATTGTAGCAAGGCCCACGAGTCCAATAGTTTTGCTCAGTTTGTGTTTTTGCTCTTCCTCCTCCTTCCTCGCCTTCTTTCAGGCCTGCCGCCTAAATTGACGTCTCCTCCTCTTCAGTCTCGACACCCTGGGCAAGGCCTTCGCGCCCCACCCGGTGGAAGCCCTCGAGTGTTCACCGTCACCGACTAGTTCCTCGTCTCTCAGTCTTGTGGGTTCCCAGGTGTATTCGGGACTACCTCTCCTCCTGGTGGCCCCTTCGGAGCTGACCCGCCCGGCGATCCCGGTGTGACCAGGTGTGACGAAGACGCCCTCGGCCCAGCCACGGATGGTCGTTGTGGCAGCACCTTCGTCGTCGCTCTCCCCCTGCTCTTCCTCCTGCTTCGCGGCCGCCGCCGCCAAGGCCTTATCCTCCTCGCCCTGGAACTTGTGGTTCCGAGGCCTCCGCATCCTCTCCAGCAGGCTCCAGGTAGAGGCCCCGGAGGCTCCCTTGGCCAGGCTGCCTATTGAGTAGAGCAAGGCCTGAGGGAGGCTGTCCTGACAAGTGTAGGACTCTGAGTCAAAGAAGTAGCCCGTGCGGCACTCGCAGAAGACGTCTTTTTCTCCAGGGATAAGCCAGGCA
>JAAUXU010000871.1_pt1 | contig 11056 bp, 12 predicted proteins | sample 7278151 | NCBI WGS metagenome assembly JAAUXU01 (sample SAMN14350113, study PRJNA611818) | marine sediment metagenome | isolation source: surface marine sediment (1.8m) | place: French Polynesia: Moorea | collected 2018-08 | reverse complement strand
GGAGTACACGCCTTTAGGAAAATGATTGTAATGCATGTGGTGTCACATCATGATATTACTTACATTTGTGTGCCAACATTGTGCACGTAACAGTGCGGCTACGTTGTCGGAAGTGAATTTACTTGTTACAAAAAAAAATAATGCGTGCAAAGCATTCCCTTCGGGCAGAATAATCTACACAAAACTGCGTCTGTCCCTGCAGATTCTCCAGGGAAGCTACGCAGTTTCAATTTTTTGAGCTTACTTTAATAAGTCTGAAAGGCTACACAATAAAGCAGTATTTCTGGAACAGAATTTGGTGCCGTTCTCGTGCTATTTGCTATGCATACAATATCATAAAGTTAGAAGCTTTGCAATCGTTATCGATACAGCTTTTTTGTAAATGTGCTGAAAATGCGCAGATCTCAAGGTGTTCAGAATGCTTTTGATCCTGACTGTGGATGTGCATAATGAGTCAGAATTTGAGTCCAACCCATGATGCTTCCATCATAGACCAAGATCTTGTTCAATTCATTGACGAAATGTTGAGATCTGAATATGAGCGGATATTTTCTTAATTCCTTGCCCTAATTCTGTTCCGACTGAAAGCATTTCTGACGTACTCACTCTGGTCACTTTTCAGTGTCCAAGTCCTCAATCTACAGTGCAGGGACTTACTTCCTCTGATCGGAAACGTACGTAGTGACACGTTGACATGTTGATAGAAGCTGCTTGGTTCGATCGACCACTGGTTGTAAGGAACCAGTGGTCGATCGAAATGGGAAACTCGGCCGAAACCGAATATTCGGCAATTTGACAATGCTGCATTTTCGGCCAATACAACCTTCCTCGGCTGCTCTTTTTGGCTCTCTTAGTCCAATGGTCTTCTTCAGTCGATGCAGGCAGTTTCAGCTGAATGTGTCTACCAGGTGTTTCAGATTCTTAGGTCAGCTTTCAAAATGTTTTCCTCTCCGAAACATGCAGGAGCTTTTACAAGCGCCTTCAGTTGTGCATTCCTTCTGAAGGAAATGGACAAGCAATAAAGTCAATAACAGAAATAATTCATAACTACATCTTAACAACGCATATCGTAGTACTATATGAACCCAACTTGGACTTGACTGCACGAGGGTCCATATGAGTACAGATTACGCATCGTCAACCAGTCGAGCTTGGTTGCCAGCTCAGTGGGGGATGAGTTAAAGAGCTCGGTGAGGCTTATTGGTAAAAACAGACAGGCTTTCAGAAAACCGTGACATCAACTTACAAATTGCATCACTGTACGTGGATGCACTGCACGTCCCTCAATATATGTGATGGACCTCGGCCAGTTTGATTTCCATCGGCTTCACCTCGGGAAATAAAATCTGCTCTCGTGCTACCACGTCCATCTTGGGCCAATTAAGTCCTACTTTACAGTGATGCTATATATGTTTGTAACACTCCATTTTCAGATTACCAGTATTTCTGTGTTTCAAAACAAATTCAAAAACATAAAATACATAATCGGGAAATGCCGTGCAGAAAGTGAGCTACAATTCACACTTTCACGCACAATGGAGGAACCGAGACACATAGTGCAAGAATACGTCCCTCCAGAGCGTAAACAAACGAGGAAATATTCCGAAAAACGTGCCTTAGAAATGTTATCCTTCCAATTTTAGGTTTACCTTGTCAATGTTAAAAAAGTCCCAGGAATCCTGAAACACCCAGTACACGGTACTTGCCAAAATAGTTATTTTCAGCTGAAACAAACCCTTTCGGCTGAACAGTTTGTTTCGATGATAACTGCCGAAATACTTTCGGCAGAATATTTGGCCCATATTTGGTCCACTTTAAACACACCTATTATTCGCCATTCTCAAGTCTTGAGCAGCACTGCACTGTAAGTAAAACAGACTAATCCTCCTATCCCACTCAAAGTGCAGCACTACAACGTGTCATTGTTTCGCACCCGGCGAAATTAAAACCAATCTAAATTAAGCTCACAGGGCTGAGAAGAGACGAGATCGCGTTGTCTCAGAGCAACAATACGAGCAGAAATAACAGTTCCATTTCTGTGTTGTTGCTTCGAGGTTCCACTGCATGACGCTCAATGATTTTCGCAGAACCTGCGCAAATCTGATGGCATGCAGCTTTGACAGATATCGGGATCACGAGCTTTCTAAATCATTTAGTCCCTGAGTGACCATCCTTATATCATTCTTTTCGCAGGCTCTGAAGAAGCTCTGCAAACCTCATTTTGCCAGATCGTGACTTAAGATTTCATGAATAACTATTCGCTATTTAATGAAAATTGGTGGGGCCCCAATTATGACTCACTCGGGGGAGGTACGAATAAGAGGGGAAAGATAAGTAAAAGCAGCTTTTCATCCCGGTTGAAAGTTACTGACACAGAGAGACGCATTAAGTGAAGCCAACTTTTCTGAAAGCTTTCCCGAAGCGCAGAATTGTTTATTCATGACGGCTGGCTAGAACTTTCGGCCGGTTGTCTGATTGACGAGGCGCGTACCTCATGAACCGCCATAAGTATCCTTGGCAGGTGCGAGATGAGAAAGAAGAGGACGATCCCCATGAAGATGACGGCCAGGTTGTCCTCGTAGCGGCGCCGGTTGGCATTGTTCTGCTGCCGCGCCTGGCGCTTCGAGTTCTGGCGTTTGTTGGCCGGTTGCGGCGTTGCTGGCGCAAGGGTCGCCGGTTTGTTGGCGCCAACGCCGCCGCCGCCACCGCCAGCCGCAGCGGCCGCCTGGCGATCGGCGCTGTTGGAATTGCTATTAGGCGGGCGCGGGCATCGTCGGCGCCGTCGGACCTAAATCATAGTGGGAAAGTTTATGCTTGAGATTTACTTTCAGTTATTGGCACAATGCTGTCACTTATATTATTTGAGTTTTTGGTCTTGGTGTTAACATCGAGGCTGCCAAGATGCTTGGCACCAAGGGCATGATTCCCTCAACATTTGCGATGTCATCAGGACACCATCTTTGTCCACGGGAAGGAAGCGGGGGCCATTTGAGAGCACAAAGAGGTTAAGGGAGGCTCTAATGAAGTAGCTGGAGGTTGCCCGAAAAAAGAAGATCCCCATTTCGGGCCCCATTTCAAAAAAAAAACAAAGGCCAACGAGCTCACAAAGACGCTTTGAGATCTTGAATTTTGCAGCTAACGAGGGTCGGCTCCATCGACTAAAGAGGCGCGATAAGATTTTCCATTGAGTCGTCCATGGTGAAGCTGGGGATGCGAAGATGGCATCAAAGGGAAAAAAAATCGTGGCGATTGGCCTAAAATTCGGAGGGGAGATGTGAAGGCAGTCACATCTGGAGTTATGACAAGCCTGAACCGCAGAGCTTTTGGGAACGAAGTTACCCCAAGTATCAAGGAACAAGAGGATCAATGGCACTGTACTTGTCGCAGTCAAGAGCACGAACCACATTGCTCGAGAACATCAAAAAATCTGGCTGCTGCCTGAACACCTGCCCTAACAGGTGCAATTCAAATCCTTCTGTCCAAGGATGTCACCGGACTGGACACCAGGGAGGATTGGTGTTGCGTCGTGAAAAAGTTTTTGTCCTGGATGCATTGATTTTGAGCAAAGAAGCTGTGGAGAGCATTCGAAGATAAACCATAACATATTGTTAGTGTAAGAAGGGGTTTGGAAGCCCACTTGAAGGCTTCAATTCTGTATAGAGCGTGATGTTGCTGATGTACTTGATATGGGAGCTCCTGAAGGAATGGATGAGACTAGATGGAAGGAATGGGTGGACATTGATTACACTGAAGTTGACAACGAGTGAACTGACTGAGAGATTGTCTAAGGATCCAGGAGAGCTAAGAGGAGACCCCTGCGCACAAAAAGAATGGAAGGACAGATTGTTGCTTCCTGGTTGGGAGGAGATGTCTCGGCTGCAATAGGGGTGTTCAGTGGAGGAATAGCGACAAATAAGAGCCCAGAGAACCCTCTAGATGAAGGGTATTTAAGGGGGTGTAGATGCAAGATCAAGGGGTGTTTTTTTCCACGAATACAGCTCAAAGAAAAAAGAAGCAAACAAAGCTATAGTTGAGTTTTTCCGGCTCTGCGTAAGAGAGAATTAGCAGTGCAACGTTCTTGATCGCATACCTGCACTAACATGGGTGGACTGCTCTATTGAGATCACTGAAGTATTCTATAGCCGGGAAGATGAGAAAAATCGTTGCTACTGACCAGAGTCTAAAAACCTAAGAAGAATTTGCGAAAAGGTGATCAAAATTCCTGGCAACTTGACTGTCTGAAATTCGTGGACCTGTCTCGCCGATATCTAACTTGACAAAATGGGCTTGGACCCGTAACTCCCTCCACTGTCGCAACGCATCTCCCACAACGTGTCTTTTCCGTTTTTCTTGACCGCCATCCTCGACGGATTTATGAGTGATGGATTTCAACATCTGACCCAGCCTGGAGCAGAAGGCCTTCGCGAAGAGTCACAAGCAATCCAAATGCCTTCAGTGCTCCCTTGTCAAGGTCTGGGCTGAGACTGGCGATGCCACTGGGGGCCCGGTCTGCAATCAGCCCGGCAGCAACACCTATGCCGGGTCAATACCAACGAGGGTAAATATACCGGGAAAGTTTTAAAGATATATATCAGACAGTCAAGTCATGAGTCATGCTCCTAAGTCAGTTACGGAAATTTCTGTGACCGCTTTCCCGAGTCAACACTTGATGAGCACCAACGATGAACGAAGACAGTGCTTCAGACTTGCTGTTGATCGAACGCGCACTTGTACTCTATCGCTCATTTTTGTACAAGCACGTAGACAGGCAAGTACTCAGTACTGCAGTATGTACTGCAATACCCCAGGTCCTATACTTAAAATTCGCGGATCGTTCCCTGTCCTTTCTTACTCCGGAGGGGAAAGATTCAATACGCAGCCAGCCAAGTAAGCAACCATCGCGATGGAATGCCAAGAGGCTCCTCTCATCTCTGTGGCAACCGCAGCCTGCATACAAGAATCTCATGGTCTAAGAGGAGCTGGATCCTCCAACTTGTGCAGTGTGTCGTAGACAAAAAGGTAATGCTACAGTACCGCCTCATCTATGGTCAAGTCATAGTTGAAATCCCCTCATTCTTCCTTGTCCAGAACTTTTATTGAGAAAAATGTTCCCTTTCTGTTTGCCTCCAACAGAAGTTCCGACCCCCGAACGAAAGAAAGATGCTTCAAAAGGTTCCGCCCCTATAGGGTGCGACTAGTCTAATATCTTGTGATCAATATCAAAGTAAGAAGACCTTTTAATGCGATCACACGTCAGCCTTTAGCTAACTTTTTCACGCCCTCCTTTCTAAGGTCTGCGCGTGACGAAGACGAAGGGTTTTTCTCCACAGGTTGCTCAGAGAATCTCAATCCTTTTGCTCTTATCTGCAACTTTGTTACGAATGTCGGCGTGCGGCTTGTCTGCATCCTCGCCAGCTCCTCTGGACTTTTGATGAGAGCAACTGCAACGACGTCAAAATCAGGGATGAAACCGTCTCCTCAGACCAAAATATGTGGCGCGAGTCTCTGTGGATCCCCCAGTGAAAAGTGCTGCTTTCTCAATCGTCGCTACGAGATCGATTCCAGTGTTGGGATCGTCTTGGACCGGAGAGATCAAGGGACAGTTAAGGATGTTGCAGCGAGTCTTCGGTTCTCCACCAGACAAAAGTGCCAGTTCACGAGTGCAGGTGAAATTTCGCGCCCCCTTGAAGTCATCTAGAAAATGATGATCTAGGTTGTTGCTTTGCACCCAATGTTTTTATGTTTTATTTACAAAACGTATACAAAAGTGCTTCAGAAGATGCCGGTCAAAATAACCACCACCGCTGGGCAGCCGCCATACGCACGCATGGCTCGGCCTGGCAATGCAGAGACGTCATCATTGTGATACTCGCGGCCCCGGGTACTACTGTTATTGCGCTCGTAGCCCTCGGTATCGTTGTCACCCTCGACACAGTTGTTGTCGCTGTTGACTTCCTTGGAGCCATTGTTGTCACCCTTGTGGCTCTTATCACCGTCGTCCATTGTCGTGCCTCTCAGCACCGTCATGATTACTGTCGCATTTTTTTCGATCGTCTGAGTCAAGTGTGCGATCTGCCAAAGTAGCCGTAGCCCTACAGGGACTTCCAACAAGTTCACGCATAGTTGCAAATTATATATCCTACTGCAATTTAAATATTCTGCTTCTCTGCTCGAGATGCTTGGCACAGATGTCTTGTCAGTATTTCTTTTTCATTTTTTGTCGACAGTCTTGCTTTGTTGACTGTTTCAATTCTGTTGACATCTATGTACGCTCAAGGGTTGTCTTTTTCTAGATTAATTAAAGCGAGCTTTTGCCTACACGCATGCTGTCTTGAGTCATTCGGGATGACCTTGGAAGGATGAATGCATCTACGTATGTACAGGGTGCATGGAAATTAGCTTAGCCTGGAATCTCGCTCAGGCACCACCTAGTCTGAATTCTGCACCGGAAAAACATTTGTGCGAGCTGCTGTGAGCATTCTGAAGTTGAGCAAGACAAAAAGCATGAACCAAGACAGCGAGTGTGAGGGGGACTAAGAGCTCTTTCAAGAAGGCCAAGCTCAACACCGTCTCTCCCGTCTCACTGAGCATTGCCGGCAAACAGGGCGACAGTGGGGACTCGGTCGAACAAGTGGGTCATCTCCTAGTCAAACACCGACCCCTCCCTCCCCACCCCCAGCTGTGTGTGGTGTCCCCTTGAGAGCTCTGCGGCCAGCTCGGGCAAGAACGTCAACGTTTAACCAATTCACACACACCCTGTGAATGTTAATGCCTTGGCGAGTGCGTGACTGTCGGCCTGCAGATGCGTGAAAGCAATATTTCAGCTAGGGCCTTAACGCCCGCACTTGCATCTTCGTCTGTCAACTTCTGGCCGGGTTTATCGAAAACAGTTACGCTCGACTTCCATTATTAGGAGCCGCCCAGGAAAGTTGCTAGTGAAAAGCAACCCTTGGACAGGGACCGCAGTGGAGTCGATCATACTGACACAAACGTCGCTGCAGTTTTGACACAAAAGATAAAAAAATGTCTTCGGGTACTCGACACTAAAAATAAATCTTGCATGAAGCTGCCGAGTGTGATACTGTAATAGGAAGTCTTTACATACGTTGCAAAATTCCTATTTGGTTTTGGGCGTAGTGCTAATAAACAGGGTGCGTTGCTCTATTCGGCGCTTCCAATAACGGGGTTTTTGACTGTATTTCTCGCGCCCAACTTAAAAATGTCAGGCATTTCTGCTATATTGCGTCGTGCAAAGCACACAATAAGAGTGCTGACCCATTTTTCTGCGTACAGTTGTTTCTTTCCAGCCGTAATTGCCAGTGATTCGCACATGTAGAAGGCTGTGTGCATCTACGAGACCCCCCAAATAGTGATCACGTAATCAAAACACGCGACAACAGGAGAAGTCACAGCAGCCAGGAGACATCAGGCACTGATCGCGTGCAGGAGGTTTGTGTGCACAACGTGACAAGTAGAAAAACCTCCTGAAGAGAGAGAAATGACGCACAATGACAACAAATCTCCAGGTGTTACGAACACTTTTGAGCCTAACTGTACACACGGAGGTATCCAACGTTTGGTCTTCTTTCAAGTGCGCACGATTTCGTTGAAGAGGTCGATGTTTGAGCGCTTCATTTCGAGACTCGTCAGTCTGAACTCACTTCCGCAGGTGATGAAACAAAGCTACGACATGATCGCAAGTTGAATAAGACCGATAGATAGCGTCAGTGACGACGAAACCGTTGGCCTCAGCACTGATAAGTCGTCTTCGGTCGTCGTAAATCATTTCACTTTTTCTGACTGGATCGTTAACCTGATGTAATGACTCGTTGGAAAATACAGCGACTACTTTTACACACCCTTGTAGACGGTCGCTTGTTGTACAAGCGCCTTATATCGTACGTACTGCAACGATATACAAGTACGTGTGTATGACGCCTCCCCCCTTCCATCGACTTTCTTTATTAGCAATGCACCCACCCCTATCGTTCCCCCGGGAGCTCCGATATGAGCAAGTCCGAACGACGAGCGAGTCTTTGTTTGCGCCTAACAGAATTGCCATATTATTCACGACCAACACGAAAAGAAGTAAAAAATCGTCGGGCATTATCCAGGCCTGGTCTCACTAGGACCGTTCGTCAGCGGAAAAGTCGTTTCCTGTCATCTTCTGCTGTCTCGAGGCCAGGCTCATCGAGGCTTTGGGCTACCATCTCATTCTTTTTCTTTATCAGTGTGCGCCGTTTCCAAAGATGTGAGCTGCGCAAGCCTCTGGCTGTACTTCTGCCAGAAGATGAATTCCTGCGGGAAGATTCATCTGTGGTTTAGATCTACACTCGAATGGACGTGAGCAGTGCTGCTGGTACGAAGCAAGCACAGCTCTCTCGCTCTCACTCTGCATGTGTAGGGTGAGGAATTCAAAGGGAGGCAACTGCGTTACAGCAGTAACACCATTAAGAACACCTTCAGTTGGAACATTAATCGACCAACTGACATATCAAGTTGGCCAGTAGACGGAGCATGAGTCAAAACAGTCAAGGTAGTAGATATAAGGGTGAAATCTTGATGCTACCTTAATCCTTCACACCCACTTCCTTCCACTGGAGGCTTGTGTCAACCAGGAGGGATCAAACTGAGCTTAGAAGTTCGTCACCGACACCTGCTTAAGCTTCAGGGCCAGGGTGCCAAAGTTAAGATAAATTCCAAGGTTTTGAGGATTTTGAAAATACAGCCCCAAGGGGAAAAATAACCTACACACAAGCACACACAATTAAAAGCTGGCGCGTCTTTGATGTTAGACACGGCAACGAGGTGGTCGCCAACCATTTACGATTCCACACCGTCAGTGGTGTCCAGAAGATTAGAAAGAGGTTGAACAAAGGCCAAGGTTGGCTCAGGTTGGACCGTGTGGAAAGTCTCTCCGGACTTTGTCGACAGACTTCTGCAGAGGAACACTGACAACCCAGCGATAACAATGCGGAAGCACTTGAGGGAAGTGGACGTTTCGGATTCCACGATCCAGACTGCGATCGTCAGGATAGCCTGACGAGTTTGTTGAGGAAGGAGCAGCAGTTAATCACGGCAAAGTTCATCACTGGACCGAACCAATGTCAAGGGGATCAACATGACAAAGCATCCCACTCATGTCACGGTCTTTCGCGTTCTCATCACTCACGGGAAACGCAAGCAGCCAATTTTCTTTAAACACAGAGAAGTACTAATCCTTGCCGAGGTCCGAGATCTGCCCAAGGTTGAAGGGGAAATACCGGGACAGGTTCTGGTCGGAGATGTGGGTGGCATCGCCACCGGGCTCAATCCCCTCGAGTACTTCTGGTGGAGCGTCATCGAGGTCAACAGCACCTCCCACCCGAATCTGGACTTCCTCCGGGTAAGGATTGCGGACCAGTGGCACGAGGAAAGGATCCACGGTACAGAGAAGTGGGACGCCGATAAGACGATTTTAATGCCCCCTGGAAGTTGCATTTGACAATATCGACAGGTTATTGACGTGCCCTACAACACGAGGGAGAAGTTTTGGCAAAATTGCCAGAGGCGAAACCCCTCCTGTCGTGGACATTTCGCCAATTGGTGCTAATTGCTGTGGAGGCCTCTCGACTCGACCGGACAGAGTCAGAAGTTCTTGTCATGCACTTGTAAAGTGACGCCCTTAAGTTGTGATGACAAAAGAAGTCGTTGAGTCTATTCTGCCTTGAGCTCAGCGTTTAAAAATTTGACCCATAATTCTCGCCATCGCGTTGTCCTTCTCACAGTGACCCCCGGAAATGTAAAACATACAGTTTATGATAGGAATATATAAAAATACCCATATATATTGGGGTATTTCAATTTTTCTTCAGGCTTGAAAAGTGGCAACAGGTCAAAACATCAATGTTTCAAAAAAAACATTTTTTCCTTAGATGATTTTCTGACACCCCTAAAATGGCCTAAAGTTTTCGTGCAATAGCACAGTACATAAAACTGCCTGAATGCACACTTCCAAAAATGCTATTTCATAAGAGGGTCTCCAATTGTGCTGAAATTTTATTTTGCTTATAATAGGCAGTGTCTGGTATTGGCACCTAAAATTTCAGCTCAATTGGAGACACTTTTATAACATAGTATTTTTGGAGTTTAACATTTATGTACTGCAGCCTCTTTCTTTATACATGTGTGTCGAGTTCACAATGCTAAAATGCCATGAAAGCACCATTCAACTTCACTTCATCTTGTTTATTTTTCCAACATCAATGCCCCAATGTTCTTTATCTAATGGGCTTTTTAGTGTGTTTCACTTCTGAAAAGTTCTCATGAAACACATATAGTTGTGGTCAAAAGTACTCATATGGTTGGATGCATCAATCAACGAAACGGTCAATTACTCACGCTTACTAATAATAACTTGGTTGGTTCTGCTTGCCAGAGGACAACGTATGATGTCATCATTCCACGAAATGTGTCTGAAAGGATACTGTTAACAAAGTTTTTTAAACAAAAGAAAGTCAACTCTAATTTTGGGGGATCCAAAAGTATTCATGCAGAATCAATTTTTGCTTAAAAAGACCTAATATTTGAGTGCAAGGGTTGTATTTCCATGTGCGTGTGTGCATGCATGTGGTGTGTGCATGCATGTGGTGTGTGTGTGCATGTGGTGTGTGTGAATTTGAGTTTATGAGTGTGTGAGTGAGTGTGTGTGTGTGTGTGTGTGTGTGTGTGTGTGTGTGTGTGTGTGTGTGTGTGTGTTGGGGGGTGGTGGTTCACGCATACTGCATTAGCAAGACAATAACCAGCCTTCTAATTGCCCTAGCACGGCACTGTGCCTTAGCATGACAGTAGCTTTCAAATAAGAGAGGAGGGTTCCCTGATGTTAATGGTCTAAACATCTCAAAAATGTTTGTACCGATCGGTAGGTTAGAATTAAGGTCAATGTAATTAATCATAAATTTATAATAGTTTAGCCCTTCCTTAAGATGCCTATCCTGTATCATATTTCTGCTGATCAGCAATTTTTGTACACCTAGCTTCAGTCCAAAATAAACCTCAAACAAAAAAAGACTCCAGT
>JAAUXU010176278.1_pt1 | contig 11057 bp, 13 predicted proteins | sample 7278151 | NCBI WGS metagenome assembly JAAUXU01 (sample SAMN14350113, study PRJNA611818) | marine sediment metagenome | isolation source: surface marine sediment (1.8m) | place: French Polynesia: Moorea | collected 2018-08 | reverse complement strand
GATGCCACTTATACGTACACTATGCGCCATTATAACAGAACTCAAGTGAAAAGAACGACTGTTTCATTGCTCATTCCTCCCGTGCAAATATAATGCACTTCCACAGAGTACACCACAACAACAGCGTCGTCGGCGCCCGTAGGGTCGTTTCGCCGGCAGTCTACAGATATGGCGATTGATAACACGAAACATTTGTTGCCAAGGTACAGTGCTTTTGGTGCTGAGAAAAGGAGTAGGCGGGAATATCGCTACAAAACGCATGCAACACAGCGGGGCAGAATGCCGCAACGGGATCGCTGCTTAAAGAAGCACTTTATTTGAAATTCATCGAAGGTAGCCGCTCTCCTCCTCCTGCTCCAGGCAATAAATTCAGGGAAAACTGCGAAAACGCGGCGGTCGGTCGTCCGTTCGTTTGTCGTTCAAATTCTAGTGGGGGCCCTGCCCCTCCCCTCCCCCCGGCTTAGCTACAGACATGGTCTCCTCATCCGACGAGGGGGAAAGCGCTTGCCTGGCAACGCGCAAAAAACACATCGCGCGAAGTCGTCTCTCTCCCGCCAAGAGGAAGAAAAAGGGTGGTGGTACAGGGGGAACCAAATAAACTCAAATTCATCCACAGGCCCCAATAAAACACTTCAAAACACACTTAAGGCTTTCAAAAAAATGGTCAGAAAACGCTAAAAAGGTGTATATTTTACGCTATCTACTCCTAATCCAAACCCTTCTGGCAGGGAGCACTATCTTCGACTGGAGTACCATACCCCATTCCTCCAGTCAAAAGATTCCAAATTCCACCAAACTTTTTGGTTACAGAAGAGATATATTTCAAAGTTGGCTAATTTTTGCTTTCCGAGACTTTTTGGCTCCTCCTGTACAGTTGGGTCGCAGAAGGGCAAAAAAGGGAAGGGGATGTTGTTGTTTGTACGTAGGAGGATCTAGGAAGGGATCGTCGAGCTGCTGCGGACATTTCGGCACCCCTTAGTAAGTACGTGGCAATGTATAACATGTCCGCATCCTCCTCCTCCTCCTCCATGCCATTAATGTTTCAGCAGGGGCTCCCCTCCGGAAGAGACGGGGAAACGGTTTTTCTTCCCTCCTCCCCTTTTTCAGTGTAAATGCCCTCCAAGGCTGCGGCGACGCAGCATCGGAGGAACACTTCTTCGAATAAAGTCATACTGACCGAGGGGGAGAAGGTATAGAAAATGCGCACTCCTCCTCTTGGTTTGCTGACAGGAAAGACGGGCAATTTCCAACCGTCGCCTCTTCCTTCCTCTCTGCGCTACCTTTTTTCGCTCCTTTTTGGTTGCTACGTCGCTGCCACTCGATGAAGAGGAGAGGGACCTGTGCTGCAGTGAGGAGAGGGAGAGGGGGAAGAGCGGAAACTCTAATTGCCCGCGGTGAAGGAAGACGAGGAAAAGAAGGAGGAGAGCGGAATTTCGGCAGAAAAGGGGGGAGAAGAAAGGAGGAGGGAAGCATGGGAAAACGAAGGAAACGGCAAAAGAATGGAGGCTTGATGATATTTCCCTGCTATTTGTGTGTCGTTCTTCTCTTACCTTTTCTTCGTCGCGTCTCTTGGAGAGTTGGAAAAGAGTCGTTGCCTTGCTGTCACGGCAATTGTCACATGCACCAAGCACTTTTTGGCTTTGTATATCAAGCCGCACTAAGCTGCGGCCGCGTCCCTGCACCCCGAGGCGGCGGCTGAGGCGGCTGAGGCCGCGGCGACGGCGGCCAGGACCGCCGCGGCGGCCCCGTCCCCATAGCTGACGACTGCAATCACCACTCTCACTTGTCACCACCTTGGTTTTCCTCGAAAACACTTTTGTGTATCACTGCACTCAATTGCGCCACCCACCGCCTCTTGGTCTCCTCTGTCCGTCCGTCCGTCCGTCCGACGGGGGTCGCTCCACTCTCCCACGACTACTGCCTCCTCCTCCTCCTCCTCTTTCCCTCCGATCGTAGCCCGAACCAAGAAAGGGGACGGGACGACGGAGAGGGGGAGGGAAGGAAGACGGCGACGGTGGCTCTCCGCCGCCGCCGCCGCTAGCGGGAGGGGGACGAAGGGGGAGGGCGGCTAAATAACATCGCCAAGCATTGCGCCTCTCTTCGTCCAAGCCACTTCCAACGACGGCGATCGGGAGAGGGGAGGGAGAGGAGTGCACAGCCAGCGGCTCTGCTGATGATGAAGGATCCCTTCGCGTTGTTGGAGAGAGAGAGAGAGTCGGAAAGAAGAACGAACGAACGAACCCCCTTCTTCTTTCCTCCCTCCTGCTTCTTTTCCCTCCCGCCAGAAAAGGGAAGGAGCCTGGCAATGATGGCAGCCTCGATCAGGCGGAGGCGGAGGCGGACTCCTTTCTCCTTTCTCTCCCTCTCCTGCTGCTTCTCCCCCTTTCACGAATCTACCTCGGCAGAAAAGATTTCCTAGGCCCTTCCCCCTCCCTCCGACCGACCGAGGTCCCCTCCTCCTTCCCTCCTCCTCCGATCCCACTGCTGTTGCCAGCGAGATATCTCCCCCTCTTCTCCCCATGGGTGCTTGCTGCCTTTGCTTTCTCCCTCCTTTCTTCAGATCCGCAGTTGCCTTGGCTGCGACCGAGGGGAGAGAGAGAGAGTCGCTGTCTCTACCCCGGAGGCGGCGGCGGCGGGAGCCCCTTTCCGTGCAGCCCTACGTAGAGAAAAGAGTGGGGAAGCTCGGTCGGTCGCTGGGTCCGTCGTCTTCGTCCCTATCTGGATGGGGCAGGGCAGCAAAAGGCAGGGGAGGAGGGGAGGGGGAAGGGGGGTCCCGCTCCCTCCTTCCCTCCAACACACACTCCCCCCCCTCGGCTCGTATCGAGATACGTGGATGTGGGGAGCAGGAAGGAAGCGAGGGAGAGAGGGAGGAAGAACGGGGCTCCAGAGATCCTTCCTCCACTCGCTCTGAAGGGACGGCGGAGGAGGGGAGGGAGACAGAAGAGGTTGCCAAGACCGCCTCCGCCCAAGCCGAAAGACCTTCTCCCTCCTTTTTCCTGGGAGGACGAGGAGGTACAACGGACGGACGGACGAGAGAGGAAGGGAAAGGGGGAAGAGGGAGGGAGGGAAAGACGTGGATGAAGTTTTTTGAAGCATCTCGATCACTTTCCCTCCCTTTCTTTCTCTTTCAGCTCAGCCGCCGCAAGCGAAAAAGGTCTCGAGGGAAAAAGAATTGCGAGACCCGCGAAAAAGGGTAGGTGGGAGAAAAGAAAAGAAATTTCGTCATCCTGGCCTGTCCTGCGATTTGGCAAATCCCTTGTTCCTTTCCGTACAAGAGGAGGAGGAGTAGTGGAGCACAATCGGTTCATGAAGGCGGGATAGGGGGGAGAGGGAAAGGGAGGAGAGAAGAGAGAGTGGAGCTCTTCCTCATCATATCCCTAAATGACCGACCGGTGGTGGTCGATCGTACGTCGTCGTCGTCGTTGGGGGTGGATATGTTGGGGCGGGAGCAGTGTTTTCAAATATTCGGTTTTCTAATATTCGGATTCGGTTTTCCGAATATTGCTAAAACTTCGGATTTCGAATTCCGAATACGAACGAAGTTTCAGACACCGACAAAGAACAACCAAAAATAGATAATTTGTTCTTTTTTGCCCTCAAAAATTTTATGGTTAAATGTTTTTTTCTTGAAAACACCATATTTTTTGTCAAAAAAGAACACTGGGGACATTTTTTTATCCTAACAAGGAAAGAAAAACAACAAATCCGAATTCGAATATTCGGTTTAAAATTTGAATTATAAGAACCGAGTTTTTTGGGTCGAATATTCGGTTTCCGAATACGAATATTCTTCGGTTGAAAACACTGGGCGGGAGGGGGGAAGGGTGATAGGGCTACGTAGCCGCCAGCAAGGCAAAGGAGGAGGAGGGGAGCGGAACACATTGTCGTCGTCGTCGCTGGATCATCACGCTCGCCGCTGCCATCATCATCAGCGTTGACCACAGGAGGAAGAGGAGGAGTAATGAAGATGTGACATTGTACTACAGTGCTCCCGCAACACAGCCGCGTATTTAGTTCAGTGTAGGGCCGAAGGACACCTGTTCTGTACTTATTTTAGCCTCCCGACAAAAAAACCCCCATCATTTGAACAAACTCTGCACTTGTTTTCGCGAGAGGAAAAACTCCACTTTTCCCCCATTCCCGCCGCTTGTAAACTTTGGGGCGCCCCACCTCTGCGCCCTTCCCCCCCCCAAAAAAAAGTTGTCGTGCCTGTCCTCCTCCTCGTTGCTGGTGCTGCCTTTGCTTTTGCTGCGGCGAGAAAGGAGAGGGGAAGGTGGGGGGGAAAGAAAGGGGAAAAGTTTTGGAATTCGCCAAATCTGCGCGTTGCGAGATTGTTGCAACGCCTCGGCAGCTGTTTCACGTTGGCAAATGTCGAGATACCTTTTTCTCTCCCTCTTCCTTCTTGCCGCAGAGGATGGGGAAAGGAGACCAAAACCTTGCCGTCCCCCCGTCCCCCCTCCCGCTCTTTTGAGCGTCCGAGTAAGAGAGACCTAAAATTTTCGCTGAATCAGCCGCGGGGAAAGGGTAATAGTAGAATAGCGGAGTGGGAAGAAGAGGGGGGTTGTAAGCAAAACGGGAGAGTGAGCGAATTCGATCCCTCGCAGCGTTGCCTGTTTAGTTGCTAGGTACTGTGCAAATTGTTTGTATTATTTTATTCTTTGTTGAAAAATAGTTCTAAGCGTTTAAAATACTTTAGGACCACTGTTCTAACTTGACCATCGAGAGATCCCACCCCAAAAAGAAATATGATCAGGTAGTGATGAATTCCATCCTACAGAAAAATATGGTTCCCACCCCGAAGGAAAATAATGATGGGAGCTGAAGATGTACAGTACGCCCGCCGGAATGTTTGCCTTGACCTTTTCGTCGGGTCTATCTCTGAGGTCTCGACCTATATGTAGTCCAACAACTAGAACAGCATCCCCAGCGCCATCGTCAGCAGCAACAACAAAAGCATTCACGTTCCTATGACAGGAAAAGGGAAATATACCGTATTAGACCGCATAAATTGTTAGGCCTGACATTGAGCATTAAATGAGCAAAAAATGTCTTTGTAGGGAAGAAACGGTGGAGTGGCCTCCACCTAAAAAAATCGGCGCAATTACGGTCCGTTTGACAGAAAAATTAACATAGGTTGGGAGAATAAATCCAACCGCCTTCCGGATTTAGGTGCACCGAAATGATTTTGTACAGGTATTTTTTATTCAGTTATTTTATTGAGACGTATATCGTACGCGTTGTCTCTCCTCCATCTTGACTTTTACATTATTTTTCTTGGCAAAAAGGGATAGATAGCCAAGTTAGGCGAGCTGTCGTTTGGCGCTGGAGCGGAGGGACCTTTGAGGGAAAAGGGATATCAAGGAAAAGGAGGGAGGACAGTTCGACGATGGCGATTTTCATGTGGAAATTGAGGACGAGGGGGGAAAAAAGAGGAAGATTAAACGGGTTCAAAGCACCGATCTATATGCCATTTCCGGTTTGTTTCCCTACGTACGCTGTAAGAACCCAAATAAAAACCTGCTTTGGCGAGTTTAGGTTTTAGTACCGTTTTAGTACCTACATTGACCGCCTCTTTCCTTGCAAAATAAAACGGCACCTACATGTAGCTATACATGTAAGGTATCGAACTCAAAACCAGCATACATTATATCCCAAGCAGCTAGGTAACAGCCGGGATTAAAGAAGTCACCTATATCCAGGGCCTGGGATGAAAAGTGACAGCATCTACTTTTTGACATCTTAATTATCGCCTCTTTCTGTTTTCCAGCGGGGAAGTTTCTTTTATTCCCCCTCCCTCCCTCCTCCTCCCGCGGTACGTTTCGCCCCTGAGCACTGTTGCACGGGATGTACACTACATTGAATTCGTAGGAAAAACGCTGCGCCTCGGTTTGCCCTGCGCAAATAAGTGGGAAAATGATCCCCCGTTGTCGTGCGGAGGAAGTGGAACTGAGGCGAAGCATGCAGGATTCAACGATTTCCTCCGCTTTAAAAGCGACTGTCGAGAGGTTCCAAGACGAAATTGGTGATTGCATCTCCTTGACATCCGATATCCTCCACTTTGGAACCGCGGTGTGTAAAAAGAGGCACCGTCGTTCTTTGGAAATAAACCGCTGAGGAGGAAGAAGAAGACTCGTGATTTTACGTAACACCACTTTTCCGTGAGAAATGCAACGATGGCTCGGTCACGCCCCCTCCTTTATAATCCTCCTCTGTCGATACTTTCATATCAAACTTTTGCATTTCGCTCCTTTGTGCAGGAAACTGTGTGACGTGCAGAAAAAATGCCTTCCCTTCTCTTTTGTTCCCGTCGGCATAATTCGCAGTCATTTCTTTTCATTTATTGTTTTTGTTTTTGTGGAAGAATGCATACACCCACTTTCAGAGAGAATACAATTTTTTTGCGGCTTTGCAGTTTTGTGTCAGATCGCTGCCGTTCTACACGGGTGGCTTTTTAGTCTCGCTGGCAATAAAACTGCAGTGAATGGGCGTTCGAATTTTGAGCCGCGCACAATGTGTGGAGAGGGGGGAAAATGCCACATCATACGTGGAACGGCAACAATTGAAGGGAATCAGTAATATTTTTTGTCATTCTATGAGAAATTAAAATTGCGGCCTGCCGCGAGATCCCGACATCAATCCTTCATTTCACATCTCTGAATCAGACAACCAGGCCAGACATGACATTTCCCATCAGATTGTTGCTATAGATATGTGACCTACACGCTCTCACTTTCCACACAACTACTGTAGTGGATCCATTTTCCTCTCGAAGTCCTAAATTCAATTTCGTCGCTATGGGCTATATGCGGGAGGACAAAGGGAGGAGGTGCATATTTCAATTTTGGGAGTGATGACGGCGGTGACACGACGACGACGACGCAACAGCAACATGGTAATGATGCGGCGGCGGATCTAATAGAATCCGCAAACAATGGAAGAGAAAGACTTTTTAGCGTATGTGTTGGGAAACAGGGTGATGCAAATTATTATTTTATTATTTTACTTTTGGTTTTCGTATCAAGCTTCCGAGGAAACAAAACTGGATTTATTCGCCGTGACGGCGTCATTTGCTAAATTCGGACAGGACGATGATTTTCCGCCGAGATATTGTCGCGCTTGTTTTTGGTGGCGAGGAGCTCTCCTGCCACCGCCGTTTCCCTTACTGTTGCCGGGGTACGAGAGGGGGCGCCCGCGTCCGTGCGATGGCGGTGAGGAACTCACCAACTAACTCTAAAATTGGCAAATCCCCTTTCCCCCCCCAAGAAAATATAAAACAGTCCCTTCTTCCCCCCAAACTCAAGCGTTGTTTCCCGCCCGTTGTTTCGTCGTCGTCGTCAAATTCAGTCCTCCGCAGTCCACCGCCCACCACGAAAGGAAGAGGGAGGAAAGGGAAAGGCCCAACTTTTATTCCGCTTTACGCACTTGACACGCGCGCCATCGACCGACGGGAGGTGAGTCTCGTTGCTAGGTGGCGGACGTACTTCCGGTCTCGCGCTCAGGCGAATGAATACTTCCACGGAATCTGCGCGCATTTGAAGTTTTTAGATTTTGCGTTTTTAATATCTTATTCAGGTGAGAGACTGAGCGACAGCTAGGACTTCATCATGTCTTCAACCTCCACCGAAGCCACCAGCGCCATCGCCGCCGCCAACTCCTCCAATGCTGGCAACAACAACGACACGTATGACTATTACGGCGATTACGACTACTACTACCTGGAGGACCCAAGCAGGGTCGTGGACGAAAAGGCATTGGTGAGTTCAAGAAGCGGGGGAAAGCTTCTTTTCCGAAAGTCCCGCAAAAGACCTCTTCAATACTCAATATTTACTTTTCTTCTTCAGGTCGAGCTTTGCCACGCTCTCCTCTTCTCCGGCTTCTTCCTGTTCCTCTTCTCCCTGGTTGTTCTCTCCTGCCTTGCCTTCCTCCTCGCCCTGTGGAGGAGGAGGATCCGCGCGGGGGCGAACCTCACCGCCACCGACATATTCACGGCTCTCATTCTCATCGCAGGGGTCATAAAGTGAGACAAAAAAAACTTTGTGAAACAGGAAACTCAACGGATGTCTAGATTCAATACTTGCCATTTCAAAGACTTTCTTCCAAGGCCTGGCAGTCCCTGCTTTTGCACGGGTATGCCGCCCCCGCTCCCTCCCAGACCGGCTGCAAGCTCGCCTCCTTCACCGACGTTGGCATGGCCCATGTCATAACCCTCCTCGTCTGCTCCATGATGCTCTCCGCGCTTTGGGCCATTAGGAGCGAGGCCGCATCCTTCTCTGACCTGGACGCATTGGTGCGACGACACATCGCTTGGGGGCTGCTGGCCGTGTTCGCGGTGGAGGGGGCGGCGGGGATGGTGCCGGCAATGTACATTGACCTGGTATACTGCATATACAGTACGTGCCACTTGCACTTCGAAAACGAAACCCAAATGTTTCCCTTCAGTCTCTTGACGGCCTCGAGTGCAACGCCACCCAATCGCTGTCCATCACCGCCGAGGGCTTCGTGTCCGGCCACGTCCTCCTCTTCTCCGTGCTCCCCTTCCTCCTGCCCTTCTCCCTGTGTGTTTGGCCCGCCGCCCGACTGTACTCAGCCACTGCGGACGAGTACAGCGGGGGGAACAGCCCGCAGGACGAGGGGTGGTGCGCGGACAGGAGGCAGGCAAGGTCAGACATTATTAAAGAACATTTCTGCAGGAGTCACTGGAAGCGTTGTAGCAATAGCAAACAAAGAAGAGTGTGGGACATTTTTCGATTCTGTGTGGAACAAAAAAAACGAGAGAAACAGGACAGTTAAGCATTTCCCCCTTCACGATTCTTTGGAGAAATTGTTGCTCTGTCGCCTAGCAAAAATGGTTTACTGTTGTTCTAGGAAGGACCCTCAAGATATTTCTTTTTCATTCTAATGTAATGTTTCTCTCTGCTGCCTGTTAATGTTGGACAGGACCGCTTTGTTCGTCTTTTCCTCCTACGCCCTGGTCTACACGCCAGTCGCTCTCGTCACAGTCATCGTATTCCCGGCGCTGCTAAGGTGAAAAGACACTTCTTGCGAATTTCTCTCTAATATTTATTATTATTTTCAGCCGTGCCAGCATCGACATGATCACGGCGTGCCACTTCGAGGGCGCCTTCAGGATATTCGAGGACCTGTGGTTCCCATTCCTCACCGCCATGGTGGTGCTCAGGTGAAAAGGAAATTATTTCTCAATGCGCACTGGACGCAAGATGCCTACATAAAGTCAAAAAATATATTAATTTCCGTTACGAACGTTCTCTGGCAGGAAATTTTTCGAATCATTTTTTCTTTCTCTCACGCAGGGACCGTGACCTCGGTCGTGGCCTCGGCCCTCAGGCGAAGCAGGCTGCGCAGGGCCTTTGGGACAGGGTCAGGGCCAGGGGAGCAGCAGGAGGAGCAGAGCGCAGGGACGGTAGCAACCTGAACGCCGTCAGGATACAGTGAAAAATCCAAAAGGCGTTCTTCAACCGGGAATTGTAAAGAACATGTGTATAGCGTAAGATAAGAAAAACGCTCGACAGTACAGATATATCCTCGCTCCGCCCGGACGCTTGTCTCTTTATTTTTCCAACTTTTTTTGACAGAGGTATACTTTGAAAACGATCCTTTTAAAAGTATACCTCTTTTGAATTTTTCGTTGGTGGTGTTCCAACAAGGAAACAAGGGCGCTTACTGAATTCTCCCGATTCGCGGGCGGACGATCTAATTGATTTAGAAACGTCGACGCATCATTCCCTTCGGCGGCAGAAATGCACATATGACAAAAATACAACGGAAAGACTGAATCAGATGTGGTAGTACTAATAGTACGTAGGCGATTGTTTGAAACGTAGTTTTCGTCTTCGCTTTCCCCCATTTGGAATTATGGGTGGGAGCTTTTTTTTTCGCGGGATTTTTCTGTATACAGCGATAGTAGTTAGCAATGTATATATGTATCACAGGAGGAAAAACATTTTACAAATATCATTTTTGTCTAAGCTTTCCAGACGATTTCTTCTTCTTCGAATACTGCTTCGATCGAGGGGAATTGGAGGAATGATTTTTGTCTAGTGTGTACATACAATAACGTCGGGAAGGACTGGCAAAGAAGCTTCTACTAAGTACTTGTACAGTACTGTAAGTGTACCCCGTGATTGTGCTCTTTCAAGTGTGCTGCTGTTCTTTCCTGCTTAATAGAAGTTGGTTTTTTTAAAGTTGTGGTACAAAAAAGTGCTGATGCTAAAAATTGTATCTTTGGTTGCAACTTGCAAATTTCGGCGAATGAGTGCCTGTACGGATAGTCTACTAGCATACTGACGGTGGAATTTCGAGATATCGGAATATAAGTTTTTTTAAATCTTTGGAAGCAAAATCGAGGAAAGAGCTGCTTTTCAATTGTTTGTGGGTTTAATCATATTCCCTTGGCCTCTTCTGAAGCCAGCGGTAAAAGTCGTAGTAATAATATTAAATGCCCTGCATGTGATCGAGACGTGATAGTAATAACACGTAGTAGGAATAATTGTAGATTTTTTTGTCTCTACAAGTTGGTGCCTCCTGTGCACAACCCTTGTGCTTTTTTCGTGTACCTACTTAAAATGGGGGGGGGAGGATTTAAGGCCCTGTCTTTGTGTCTTTTTGTGTTTCTCTCTTCACTCTATCCCAAACGTGGCGGTTTCCTCCACGGCAAAGAGGAGCTTCTCCATCATCTGCTCGGCCGACGTGTAAGGGGGCAGGTCCATGCGGTTGAAGCAAGTGTGGGCCCTACACAAAAACAAAATAAAGACATATTCGGCATGTGAAACAATAAAAAAATCTTTCCCTTCAACTCACCTTGGCAGGCTGGTTGGCTTCCCCCACCGCTCAATGCAGAACCTCCTCGGCCCGTTTGACCCCCTGAGCGCCGAGAAGCCCTCGTAGGGGACTGAGGAGGTCCCCGTCACGAACTGCAGCAGCCTGAGCCTGCGCTCGTTGTCCAGCCGCCCGATGCACTGCCAGAACCACGCGATGACCGGGTGGCCGTCGTAGTAGCCCGAGCGGTACTCGGTGTTCCGCCGCCAGTCCGCCACGTC
>JAAUXU010049999.1_pt1 | contig 11060 bp, 10 predicted proteins | sample 7278151 | NCBI WGS metagenome assembly JAAUXU01 (sample SAMN14350113, study PRJNA611818) | marine sediment metagenome | isolation source: surface marine sediment (1.8m) | place: French Polynesia: Moorea | collected 2018-08 | reverse complement strand
GTTTACGACCACGATGCCGAACTGGCCCGCCGCACGTCCACCATGATCGACCAGACCTTTGCCGAAATGCGCAACATTCTGGCCGAAGCCCATGAAGCGCTGGCACCGCCGCCGCTGAGCGAGGAATCCGCCCGGCTGGCCAACGCCGACGTCACCACGGCACCGGCACCGGCCGTGAGCATCCCCCCCCCACCCCCACCCGTCCCGCAGCCCTCGATCGAGCAGATCATGGCGGATAAACGCCCGGGCTTCGAGGAGCGACTGGGCGCAAAGATGGACAGGGAAACCTATGGTTTTCTGATCGAATCCGGATTCGCGCCGGCCCTGGCCCGGCGCATGATCCACATCCTGACCGAAATTCTCAAAAGCGGGATCGTCACCAACAAGGATATTCTGCTCAAGGAAGGCGAACGCGGGATCGTGCTGCGCGAGGTGTCCAGCGACAAGGAACAGATCGTCCGCAACCTGCGCCAGTTTTACGGCCTGGACGAGGCCCAGACCATGGTCAGGATCATCGGGCAGCCGATGCTCAAGGATTTGGGCTATGCCGACTATCAGCTGATCGTGGACATGGTTCAGGATCTGTTGCGCCCCAACGTTACCCTGAACCGCAATGAAACCAGCAAACGGCGTGAAGCGGCCATCGAAGCCGTCAAACCGGTTTTCCATAAAATCAAGGCCGGTGAAATGCTGCTGCGCGAGGGGGAGCGGGTCACCGCCGTCCATCTTCTAAAACTCCGGGCGCTGGAGGAGGAACGGCGCGGCCAGCGCATCGCCCTGAGCAGCCTGGGGGCCGCCCTGATTCTGATCGGCCTGATGGTGGCGGCCTATCGGGTCCACTATGCCCGAATGGCATGGAGCGATCAGGCTTCGATCCGCAACCTGATCTTTATCGCCGCGCTTTTCTGCACCTTCTTCATCGTGGCCGAACTGACAGCCTCGCTGGCGCGCCCGCTGGCCCAGAACACACCGTTTGCCTTCAAGGCCAATTCCATCCATTACCTGGCTCCGATAGCCGCAGCCCCCATGCTGGCCTGCATCTTTTTAGGCCTCGAGGCGGCCATGGCCATCGCCGCCATCCTGGCGGTGGCGGCCGCGATCATTTTTCAGGGCTCACTGGCCGCCTTCGTATTCTTCTTCATCAACGGCAGCCTGGCGGCTTTTTGGATCCGCCACTGCCGTGAGCGCAAGGTCTTTCTCAAGGCCGGCATGCAGATCGGCCTGCTCAACGTGGCCCTGGTCACCGCCCTGGCCGTCTACTCCGGCCGTTTTTCAGTGGCGACCCTGGCGTGGGAGTGGGCCTTCGGCTTCTTCGGGGGCATCGGCGCCGGTATCGTGGCCTCCGGCCTGGTGCCCCTGGCCGAAATCGTTTTCGGTTACAGCTCCGACATCAAAATGCTCGAACTCGCCAATCTCGACCAGCCCCTGATGCGTCAACTCATGATCGAAGCCCCCGGCACCTATCATCATTCGGTCATCGTAGGCAGCCTGGTGGAAGCGGCCGCTTCGGAAATCGGGGCCAATCCGCTGCTGGCCAAAGTCTGCGGCTACTACCACGACATTGGCAAAATCAACAAACCGGACTACTTCATCGAAAACCAGTCCGGCGGTCGCAACCGGCATGACCGCCTGGCCCCTTCCATGTCGGCCCTGATACTGATCGCCCACATCAAAGACGGCATTGAACTGGCCCAGCGCCACAAACTGGGGCCGGTCATCACGGACACGATTCGACAGCATCACGGCACCAGCCTGATCCGCTATTTCTATGAAAGGGCCCGGCAGAGAAGGGGCGAAGCCGCCGTCAACATGGCGGATTTCCGCTATCCCGGCCCCAAACCGCAGACACGCGAGGCCGGACTGGTGATGCTGGCGGATGCGGTCGAGGCGGCCTCCCGGACCCTGGACAACCCCACCCCGTCCCGGATCCAGGGCCTTGTCCAGAAGCTGATCAACAGCATTTTTTCGGACGGCCAGCTGGACAATTGCGAACTCACCCTGCGGGATCTTCACAAGATCGCCAAATCCTTCAACACCATTTTGAACGGTATTCATCATCACCGCATCGAATACCCCGAAACCAACGGCCGGGCCGTTGACAGAGGCAGTTACCGCGATGGCAGTCCTGATCAGCAATCAACAAGACAAACGAATGATATCCGAGAAGAAGACGCAGAAGACGGCCCAGGCCATCTTAGACGCCTTGGCATCTCCTGAAGCCGAGCTCTCCCTGCTGGTCGTCGACGACGACGGCATCGCCCCCATGAATCAGCAATACCTCGGACGCCAGGGACCCACCAACGTGATCGCTTTCCCCATGCAGGAGGGCGATTTCGCCGCCATGAACCCGCACCTGCTGGGCGATGTGGTCATCTCCGTGGAGACCTGTCAGCGCGAAGCCGAGGCTGCCGGCATCGGCTTCGAACGGCGTTTCGCCGAGCTGCTGATCCACGGGATCCTGCATCTTTTCGGCTATGATCACGAAACATCGTCCGACGAAGCCGAGCGCATGTTCCGCAAGACGGATGACCTGCTTGCACAGCTCGATGTCTGAGCGGAACCTTGGACCGTAAATCCGGTTGCAGATAGGACACCCCATGCCCGATCTCATCGTCAACATCGACCACGCCGCCGCCTTCCGCAACCTGACACCCGGCCGCCAGCCGGACCCGGTCAGCGTCGCCGTACTGGCGGAGGTGGCCGGGGCCGTGGGCATCTCCGCCCGGTTTACCGAAGATCGCCGCCAGATTGGCGACCGCGACATCCGCGTGCTGCGTGAAACCGTCCAGGGTCGTTTCAGTCTGGGGGTGGCGCCCACCCCCGAGATGATGGGGCTGGTCCTCGATGTCAAGCCGGACGAGGTCGTGCTCATTCCGGACCGCCCCGAGGAGGCCTCGTCCGAGGGCGGCCTGGACCTGATCCTGGACCGGTCCGAAATCACCGATACGATCACCACGATCCGCGACAGCGGCATCCCCGTTTTTCTCTTTGTCGATCCCGATCCCGAACACGTCAAAGCTGCCCACCGCCTCAATGCCGACGGTGTCCAGATCAACGCCGGCATCTATGCCGGACACGCCTCCCCGGCCACCCGCGAACGCCTGTTGGCCCGGATCGTGGACGCCGCCAAGGTGGCCGCCCGCCTGAGGCTGAGGGTCCTGGCCGGTCGCCGCCTGGACTACCAAACCTGTCGGCCGCTGGGCGCACTGGAAGAAATCGAGGCCTGCATCGTCGGCCACAGTCTCATGGCCCGCGCCCTGATGACCGGCATCGAAACGGCCGTGCGTGAGATGGTCATCGCCCTTGATCGGGGCTGACGGCCGATGCAGCCCGAACCGTCCCTGCAACTCACCATCGATTCGGACTCGCCGGATGCCACCCGACGAATCGGCGCCCGCATCGGCAGGCGGGCGACACCAGGACTGGTGCTGGCCATCGAGGGGGATCTGGGCAGCGGCAAAACCTGTTTCGTCCAGGGTCTGGCGCGCGGCCTGGGCGTACCGGCGGAGGTTTACGTCACGAGCCCGTCCTACACCCTGGTCAATTCCTACGAGGGTCGGCTTCCGCTGCACCACGTCGATCTGTATCGGCTTGCCGGATGCGATCTGGAGGACATCGGCCTTTATGACCTGATGGTGCCGCCGGCGGTCACGGCCATCGAGTGGCCCGAGCGCATGGCCGAAGACCGTCCCGCGCAAATCCTGACCGTCCGCCTGCAGGTCGTCGACGACGACCGCCGCCGTCTGATCCTGTCCGGATGTGGACTTGAGGGGGTTAATTTGATAAGGGCACTGGACAAAACTGACGGGGAGTGAGTATGGCGCTGATCGTTCAAAAATACGGCGGGACCTCTGTCGCCGACCTCGACCGCATCGGCAATGTCGCCCGGCGCGTCGTGAATACCTATGAGCAGGGCAATGACGTGGTGGTCATTCTTTCGGCCATGGCCGGTGTGACGGACAACCTGATCAACCTGGCCCGGCAGGTTTCGCAAACGCCCGACCGGCGGGAACTGGATGTCCTGCTCGCCACGGGTGAGCAGACCACGGCCGCCCTGCTGGCCATGACCCTGAAGGCCATGCGCTACCCCGCCGAATCCATCCTGGGCCACCAGGCCGAGGTACTGACCGACTGCGATTTCGGCAACGCCCGCATCATCGGTATCGGCGCGGAGCGCATCCGCCGTCTGGTCGGCGAGCGCAAGATCGTGGTCGTGGCCGGATTCCAGGGCAGCGACGCCGAGGGCAACATCACCACCCTGGGACGCGGGGGCTCGGACACCTCCGCCGTGGCCATCGCCGCCGCGGTCAAGGCCGATATGTGCGAGATCTACACCGACGTCGACGGCATCTATACCACCGATCCCAACATTTGTCCCAAGGCGCGCAAAATGACTCGCATCTCCTACGACGAAATGCTGGAGATGGCCAGTCTGGGCGCCAAAGTGCTCCAGATTCGATCGGTCGAATTCGCCAAGAAGTACGACGTGCCGGTGCATGTGCGCTCGTCATTCAGCGAAGAGGAGGGAACCATGGTTGTCAACGAGGACGCCAGCATGGAAAAATTGGTGGTTTCCGGGGTCACCTGCGACAAGAACCAGGCTCGCATCACCCTGAAGAAAGTGCCCGACCAACCCGGGATTGCCGCCAAGGTCTTTGCCCCGGTGGCGGCCGCCGGCATCGTCGTGGACATGATCATTCAGAACATGCGCTCCGGGGGTCAAACTGATCTGACCTTCACCGTGCCCATGACGGACTTCGCGCGAGCCATGGAAATCGAACGCGAGGTGGCGCGGGAAATCGGCGCCGAGGACGTGCTGGGTGATCCTGAAATCGCCAAGGTTTCGGTGATCGGCGTGGGGATGAAAAACCACTCCGGCGTGGCTTCGCTGATGTTCACCGCGCTGGCGAATGAAAACATCAACATCCGCCTGATCAGCACGTCGGAAATCCGCATCTCCTGCGTGGTTACCGAAAAATACGCCGAGCTGGCAGTCCGGGTGCTTCATACCGCCTTCGGGCTCGACGAAGGCTGTTGACCCCTGTGCCCCTGCCGTCTTTCCGTCCGGATCAGCTGGCCGTCATCCTGGTGATCGCCGCCGTTGTCGCCGTCGTCACCCTGGTCCGCATGATCTCCTTTTGATAAGGTGGTCCCCAGGCGCACAGGCGGGTGCCGACCGCATCCCTGCCATCGCATTCAAGCGCCTGTCCTTAAAACGCCACACCTGCTGTATATGGGTCCGGTAGCGTTGGCACTTAGTCCGGCATCGATGCCATTCCTTCGAGCGCGGCCCCGATCTCATCGGCCACGCGCCGGGCGGCATCGGCCGGGCGGGCGGCATCCCGGATGGGCCGCCCGATCACCAGATAATCGGCACCCCGGCGGACGGCGTCGGCCGGCGTCACCACGCGTTTCTGGTCCTGGTGACCGACGCCATCCCAGACAGGGCGGATGCCGGGCGTCACGGCCAAAAAATCGCCCCCCCACCGGGCTTTGATCAAACCCGCCTCATGCGCCGAGCAGACCACGCCGGCACATCCGGACGCCTGAGCCATGGCCGCCCGCTGCAGCACCAGCCGCTCGAGACCGTTGCGGTCGTCATCCATCAGCCCCGCCCGGCGCAGGTCTTCAGCGGCAACACTGGTGAGCACGGTGACCCCCAGCACGCGGGTCCGCCCGCCGCCCGCAACGGCCGCGGCCAGCATGCGGGGCGACTCCCCGCAGTGCACGGTGGCCAGGTCCACATCCAGGGCCGCCACCCCGGCCATGGCCCGCTCGACGGTCACGGGAATGTCGTGCAGCTTCAAATCCAGAAAAATGGGCGCCCCGCAGGTGGATTGAATCCAGCGGATCAAATCGGGCCCCTGGCGGATAAAAAGTTCCAGTCCGATCTTGAACATGCCCACGTGCCCGGCCAGGGCGGCCACCAGGGTCTCAGCCTCCTCGCGGGATGCCACGTCCAAGGGAAAAATGATGTAGTCCGCAGGGTTTCGCATCGCATCTGCTCCCGGGGCTGGCTGCCGGATAGGGGGACGCGGCGCATCCAAGGCAGCAGACGCTACGATCGAAACACCGTCGACCGCTGCGCCCCATGCCGCGGGAAGCGCTCGTCAATAATTTGCGATTGAACTACTTAGCGCTTAAATGATAGGAAGTAAAGTTTGATAAATAACGTCAACCATTTGTATGGAAGACTGCATCCAAAACGATGTCTGCCCGTGATACCGATAAATCCGCGATGCTGCGCCGCCTGCCCGGCGTCGATCGCGTCCTTGCCGTTCTCGAACCGGACCCGGACGTCCGCGGCATCCCGCGTTCACTTCTGGTGAAGGCGGTGCGTGAAACCCTGGACGGCTTGCGCGCCCGCATCCTGAGAGACCCTCCGGAGCCGGACGCGGAATATCTGGACCCGTCCGCGGTGGCCCTGCGCGCTGCCGGCCTGGCCCGTGAGGCCATGCAGCCCAACCTGCGCAACGCCGTCAACGCCACCGGGATCGTCGTACATACCAATCTGGGGCGCTCGCCTCTGGCCGCGGCGGCCATGGATCAGCTGCAGGCGATCGCCGGCGGCTACTCCAACCTCGAATTCAACCTGGCCACCGGGAAGCGGGGTTCGCGTTACAGCGCCGTGGAAGCGCTGCTCTGTGAAATCACCGGTGCCGAAGCCGGGCTGGTGGTCAACAACAATGCGGCCGCCGTCCTTATCGTTCTGGACACCCTGGCCCGGGAGCGCGAAGTCATCGTCTCCCGCGGGGAGCTCGTAGAAATCGGCGGCTCATTCCGGGTGCCGGACATCATGACCAAAAGCGGGGCCCGGCTGCGGGAAGTGGGCACCACCAACCGGACCCACCAACACGACTACGAGAATGCCATCAACGCGCACACCGCGCTTCTGCTAAAAGTCCACCAGAGCAATTTCACCATCAGCGGTTTTACCACGGCCGTCAGCCTGACCGAACTCGTGGCGATCGGCCGCCGCCACCAGATTCCCGTGGTGGAAGACCTGGGCAGCGGCACCTTCATCGACTTCAGCCGCTACGGCCTTTTTCCGGAACCCACCGTGCAGTCATCGGTGGCCGCCGGCACCGACATCGTCACCTTCAGCGGCGACAAGCTGCTCGGAGGACCTCAAGCGGGCGTCCTGGTCGGGCGCCGTGAATGGATCGACCGCATCAAGGCCAACCCGCTCAACCGGGCCATGCGCATCGACAAGATGACCCTCACCGCCTTTGAAAGCACGCTGCGGCTCTACCGCGACCCTGCACGGGCGGTGGCTGAAATCCCGACCCTGCGCATGCTGACCGAACCGCCGGCGGCCACCGCCGCCCGCGCCGAGCGTCTGGCGGCCCGTCTTGAAGCCCTGGCCCCGGGACAGCTGACGATCCGATCCGCGGCCGCCGTGGCCCGCGCCGGCGGGGGCTCACTGCCCCTGCTGGAAATCCCCAGCCACTGTCTTAAGATTCAGCGGGAGGGCCTGAGTGCGCAGGCTGTCGAACGCTTCATGCGGCGGGAGCTGCCGCCCATTATCGGACGCATCGAGAACGACTTTTTCATTCTGGATTTGAAAACCGTCCAGGAGGACGAATTGACCGCCGTTGAAACCGCTTTCCGCCATCTGCTGGAGAAGGAGCCGCAATGACCGATGCCGTTTCCGCCGAAACCGGCCGCAGGCCGGCCGAACAGCCTTTTCTGTTGTCCAAGACCCGTGCCGTGTGCCCCCAAGGCGATTGCCGCCCGTCCACGCCCGCGTCAGCAGAGGCCTTAGGGGACGATCCCCTTCTGCAGGAATTCCCCGGCATACAAAGCGGGTCCGCTTTCGTTGAAGCCGCCGCCGCCCGCCTTGAGGACAGCGCCGCGTTCAGTGTGCTCGCCCTGCGGCCGGACCGTGCCTCGGGTAGCGAGCCCGCACCGGCGTCCGAAAAGCTGCTCGCCTATCGCCTCAAAGCCGCCCGGGCCGTCGCGCAGGTGGCCGACGACGAGGGTGCGTTCTGGGGCCTCCTGACCGTCGAGACCTTGTGTTGCGTTCTGCCCGGGCGTGATCAGGCCTCGGGCGTCGCCGCAGCCAAAAAGGTTCAATCCCGGCTGAACGCCATCGACGGCCAAAGCCTCACGATCGGGATCGCCGCCTTCCCCTGCCTGCGCTTCACGCCGGCCGACGTGATTCACAACGCCGGCAAGGCTTTGAACCACGCCGCTTTTTTCGGCCCCGGCGGCCGGGCCTGCTTCGACGCGGTCAGCCTCAATATCAGCGGCGACAACCACTATGACCACGGGGAGATCGATGCGGCCATCACCGAATACCGCAATGCCCTCAGGCTGGATTCACGCAACGTCAACGTGCTCAACAGCCTGGGCGTTTGCTTTGGCGTGCGCCAGGAATACGACAAGGCCCTGACGGCATTCAGCGCGGCCGCCAAAGTCGACCCGCAGGAGGTGCTGGCCCTATACAACGCCGGCCTGGTCCACCTGCTGCGCGACGATCGGAAGACCGCCCTCAAATTCTGGCTGCAAGCCGCACCCCAGGGGGAAGGGGTCTTCGAACTCAATTTCCAGATCGGCCGCTGCCTGCTCAAAACCGATGAGGCGGAGAAAGCCCAGGCCTACGCCCAGCGGGCGACGTCCCTCCGCCCGGAATCGGCCCCGGCCCAGCGCCTGCTGGGCGACGCCCTGCTGGCCCAGCGCCTGACCGACCGGGCCATCGCGCCCTTCAAGACGGCGCTGCGCATCCATCCCAACGACGCGGCCGCGCTTTCAGGCCTGGCCCGCTGTTACGAACTGCGCAACGAAAACTTGGAAATCGCCCTATCCTTTTGCCGGCAAAGCGTCGAGATCGCTCCCGAAAACGGTCGAACCCACCTGCGGTTGGGCCGCCTCCTGGCGAAATCCGGCCAGTTGGAAGACGCCCTGCAGGCCTTCAAGCGGGCCCAAGCCCTCGGCGAGGATGCCCGCGGTTCGATCCAATCGGTGGAAGAACGTTTGATCGAGAAAGCCTCCTGAGATGCAAGCGCTCATCGACGCGATTCTGACGGAAAGCTTGCAGGTCAAGCGCGATGCCGTGACCGGCCAGCGTGAAACGCTGATAGCCGCCGCCGACATGCTTGTCACGGCCATCGCCTCCGGCCACAAGCTCCTGCTATTCGGTAACGGTGGCAGCGCCGCCGATGCCCAGCACCTGGCAGCCGAATTCGTCAATCGCTTCCAGATCGACCGCCGCCCTCTGCCGGCCATGGCCCTGACCACGGACACCTCAATCATCACCAGCATCGGTAACGACGAAAGCTTCACGCAGGTTTTCGCCCGCCAGGTAGAGGCGCTGGGCCGACCGGACGACGTGGCCTGGGCGTTGAGCACCAGCGGCGAATCCGCCAATATCCTGGCAGCCCTGGCTGCCGCCCGGCGGGCTGGGCTGCACTGCCTGGGGATGACCGGAGCCGGCGGGCGGATGCGAGATCACACCGATCTGCTGCTGGAGGTCGCATCCCCCCAGACGGCCCGCGTTCAGGAGACCCACATCACCATGGGGCACATCCTCTGCCAGCTCGTGGAGCACAAGCTGTTTCCCCACAAGGCGCCCGTCGAACGGGAACCCTGAAACGACGTGTATCCCTTGCCAAACAGGGCCAAGATGTGTAAATAAGGGCCCTTTTGAAGAATCCGTGCCCAATCAAGGAGGCCATCCATGCCGATCTACGAATATGAATGCCAGGACTGTGGTAAGACATTCGAATACCTGGTCCTGGGCGATCCAGACCCCGAATGCGAGGCCTGCAAGAGCAAAAAAGTATGCCGCCTGATGTCGGTCTGCGGGTTTTACAGCAAGGGGACGGGGGGTGAGACGATCAAGTCGTCGGCCTCCGCAGCGTCCTGCGGCGGCTGTTCGGCCACCAGCTGTGCCGGGTGCGGTCACTGATGCCCGCGACGGCGCGCATCGGCACCCGCGGCAGCAAACTGGCGCTCTGGCAGGCCGAGTGGGTCAAGTCCCGTCTGGAAGACCTTCATTCCGGGCTCACGGTCGAGCTGACGATCATCAAGACCAAGGGGGACAAGATTCTCGACGTGCCGCTGGCCAAGGTGGGCGGCAAGGGGCTGTTCGTCAAGGAAATCGAGGAGGCCCTCCTGGCGGGCCGCATCGATCTGGCGGTGCACAGCATGAAGGACATGCCGGCTGAAATCCCCACGGGGTTGTGCATCGGGGCCGTGCCCGCACGCGAAGTCCCGGCGGACGCCCTGATCTCCCGCGAGGGCCAGACCCTGAACGCACTTCCCCACGGCGCCCGCATCGGCACCAGCAGCCTGCGGCGCGCTTCCCAACTGCGGCGGGCGCGGCCCGACATCGAAATCGTGCCGCTGCGCGGCAATCTCGATACCCGGCTGCGCAAGCTGGACGAAGGCCGGATGGATGCCATCGTGCTGGCCGCGGCCGGCGTCCGCCGGCTGGGGCTGGAGGCGCGGATCAGCCAGAAGCTGAGCGCCGAGGTCATGCTGCCGGCCGTGGGCCAGGGCGCGTTGTGCATCGAAACACGCGACGGCGACGATACCGTCGCATCGCTGGTGGGACCTCTCGAGGATGAGGCCACCCGGATTGCGGTTACGGCCGAGAGGGCTTTTCTGCACCGGCTGGAGGGCGGGTGCCAGGTGCCGATCGCCGGCCATGCCACCCTCAACAACGGGCAGCTGACCATCTGCGGCCTCGTATCTGATCTCGAGGGCCAAACGGTTATCAAAGCAACACGGGACGGCCAACCAGCGGAAGCCGCGAGCATCGGCCGGGATCTGGCCGAACATCTTCTCGCGCAAGGCGCCCAGGCGGTGCTCGATCGTCTGCAAACGGAAATACCGTCATGAAACAAGGAAAAGTCTACCTGATCGGGGCCGGACCGGGCGATCCGGGCCTTTTGACGTTGAAAGGGCGGGACTGCATTCGCAAGGCCGACGTGGTGGTTTACGACTATCTGGCGGCCCCGGCGCTGCTGGCCCACGCCGCACCCGAGGCCGATTTGATCTATGTCGGTAAAAAAGGGGGCGACCACACCCTCTCCCAGGACGGAATCAACCGTTTG
>JAAUXU010001174.1_pt1 | contig 11060 bp, 11 predicted proteins | sample 7278151 | NCBI WGS metagenome assembly JAAUXU01 (sample SAMN14350113, study PRJNA611818) | marine sediment metagenome | isolation source: surface marine sediment (1.8m) | place: French Polynesia: Moorea | collected 2018-08 | reverse complement strand
CTCATACTTCATAATACTAATGCTTGATAATACTCATACTTCATAATACTAATGCTTGATAATACTCATACTTCATAATACTAATGCTTGATAATACTCATACTTCATAATCCCACAAAAATCACACCAAGGGGCCGTTGTGACTCTTGTGCCAGGTTCACCGTGCAACATGTATATCCAAGGACTGCCAAAGAAGAGGCATTCTCCTACCAACCGGCAGCTTAGCCGAAGACAACATGCACAAATGAAGCCATTTGACCAGGGAAGCGTGTGGGTCAGGAAAGACCAGTGTCAGATTGATCTACCTGTGATGTTTTTGGGCTGATCGGATTGATGTCAGGTGTCCCGAACGCCAGCAAAGTAGCTCTGCTCCCGGCCTGGGCGATGGAGCAGTGCAAAGTTGATACGACCTGTAGCTGTTGTTTGAGCAGTTCTTTTCGGTGAAGACTCTGGCAACTTGTGAGTTACGTTGAATAAGTAGACATAAGGTTGATATCTGTCTTTCCAACACTTACCTCTTCAATTGCACCACCTACTTCCAACATGAAGACAGTCGAAACAAGAAAACAAAAAGCTGCAGCTTAATCTACCCACACTTTTGCATTGCGCACGAATATTTTTACTACTGAGCATCTTCTTCTCTCCATTGCGCGCTGTTAACCTTGAATGCAAGGTCCGCATGTGACGTGCCAACCTGGATCGCCGTCTTACGTAACGTGCTGAGTTGCGCTCCATGATACGTGACCCCTGCATGAGGCTACGTACAGGGTCCTGAGCAATTGACTTGGGGTTCGGACATGCACCTCCGGACAGCGTTGTGGTCCTGCTTTAGGCCCACTTCATCGGATCCTTTGCTACTGACGTGTGTTCGACGTTCACGCAATATGCACTCACTGACTATGGCTTGCTTGGTGCAAAAATGTCTGCGTTGTCGGTGGGAGGAAAGAGACAATCTTCCCTTTCTTGGCACAGTGCCAGCCTGTGGCCAGGATTACTCAGGAGACAACACCCGCCTCAGATTTCCTTTGTTTCTAAATACTTACATGTAGGGTAATGACATCCAGGAGAATTGGCTTCCTATTGAGTAAATCTTGAAAGTTATTGAGCTTTTTCTAAAAATTTAATAAACAAAGTCAAAATTTTCACTACCAACATAGAAAATCCTTTTTAGCAAAATTTCATCCTTATCAAACGTTTTCTTAAAAAACGTTTTCTTAAATTGTGACTCTGGCTTCGGAGGCCACTTGGAGGCATCTCACAGATTGCTGTTGTACTAGATGCTGAGGCTGGGCTCCTACATGATCCTGACGTAGAATTTTGGAGCACTTTTTAAAACATCGTAAAAAGTAGACATTCAGAGCTTTCCAAAATGATATAGCAAGCCAATTTCCACTGAGAAATGACTGACTGTCGTCCCAAAACACAAAAAAGTGTGGCCTCAACACCCAAAATTTTTAACTTTGAGGCCATCTTTGAGACTGTTAGAGGCAGCCCAGATGAATTTTCCATCAGGGAATTTAAATCTATGCAAAATTTCCTTCTTTCAAGGGGTCTGCCACTTTTGAGCGATCCGTGAATGCCTTGGCTGACACTGCATTCGTCAGCAAAGATATCGGTGCTTTTAGTGTGTTTTAAACAGCACTGTAGTAGCATACACTCAAAACTCTCCCCTCCCGAGAAGAAAATCGTTACAGAACATATGGTAAACCAATTACTGACACTTGCGTGCCATATTTGTTGCCAGACTCCATTTGAATCCATTCTGATCATATGAAATGAAGAATTAATCAGTTGTTGGGACGCCTTTCAAGTTCTATCGACGCAGAACATAAGGATGTTAGGTCAACATTGCAAGATAGACCTGCTGAGTAACTTTCCAGATGCTAAACTGCAGTCAAATGGAACTAGAAATTAAGTGACGTTGACTTCCACATCAGAAATTGTACCTAAATCTTGTAAGATTTCAAGTGTTAAGTATTTCAAGTGTTCACACAATATACAAGTCAGGTCAGGCCTACAGAGATTCCACCTAGGTTCTGCTCCCCTCCTGGGAGAAGGGCCTATATTTACGGGGTCTCCGCGGCAAATTGAGACTAACTCAAGGGCTTCATTTGGACAAGTTGAAATTCGAGTTTTGCACTTGTAATGTACCGAGGGTGAGGCTGACTCGTGAGGTTGAAAAAGAAACGAACTCCGAGAAGGTCAGATCGAGAGTGATTATTGCCTTTTGTATACTGCAATATGAGCTGAGCAGAGATGAAGAGAGCTGCGAGCATAGAGGGAATGTAGGACAGAGTTGCCGGCTAGCATTTACACACTCAACTTTGCACAGCATGCAGTCATGACAGCTGGCCTTCAGTTAGAAACAAAGCAATGCTGAAGAGCAGAACAGATATCATGGAGCAACAGAACAGAAGTACGATTGTCGTCCTTGCTCGCGCCCGGCAGACACCGACCCAGATCATCGGGGCACCAAGATACCCAAGGCCACTGTTGACAGAGTCTACAACGAATGAGCAAAATTTCTATTCTATTTAAGAAGTATTAATTTACCGCTGACACCCTGTACGTACAAAAGGGTTGGGATCGTTGCTTGCTTGCCCTTGATCTTGGGGTACCTTCTGCTGCCCCCAGTTGAGTGGAATTTGCAGCAGGTTGGGTTTTGCAACATAGCGCGGGTGTCAACCGTGAGCAATAAGTGGCTGTGCACTACAACAGATGGGAGATGAGCTTGCTGCTTGTGTTCTATTGCGACTGGACAGGTTTATCGAACATGTGGGAAGTGATAAGAGTTAATCGTGGCAAGTTGCTGTGGCACAGACAGAATTCAAAAGTTGTACACTAACCTGATGCTGTAAAACTTCATTGCGAGAGATGGAGGCAAAATTTTAAAGTTTTCCGTTTTCTCATACTCGCTTAGTGGCCGCCTTCGGCACCCTTAAGCGAGTGGATTCGACTCACGACTAGGGATGGATTCGGGTCGAGCCCGATCCCGTGAGCCCGCAGCCCGAACCCTGCTTGTGCCCAACCCACACAGCCCGAAACCCACAAGACTAGCCCAAGTTGCTGTAGTTTCTGAGAAATGACAACAGGAGAGGAAAAGGAACAGTATGAATAAAACACTTGTCACAGTAATCCTACCATGAGTTGGTAAAGATTTGCAGTAATCTGTACATAGGTTGGTTTGATACTTTGTCAACTCTGGGTTAGTGGAGAAATTTGGGATTTGAGATCTGGCCCGTGGGCTAGCTCGAAGTCCGCAGCTTCCGAACCCGCACAGCCCGAAACCCTCAAAATGGCGGCCCAATCCATCCCTACTCACGACCTGCTGGTCTAACTGCTTCTCCACTGGGTTGGAACATATTTCGGCGGGAAATTTGAATGTACCTTCAGCTACCCAAAGTCTGCCCAGGATTCCAATTGAAAACTTGGTGCACATCAACATGCGAGTGAGACACACCTGAATACATGATTGGAACACAGCATCAATGGCGCAGAGCTGCGGAAACTTGGGTGGACGGACAGAAAACCCTGAATTATTACTGTCAGGATTCAGCTGACCCATCCAAAACTTCAGTGGAATCATCATTGAGGTGCCGATCAATACCTCGTTGCTCTGCCAGTTGGCGTTTCAATCCAGTAGACACACGTCCGACGCTCTCACACCCTTGAGAGATTCTGCAGCCCAATGCAAAGAGCTCTCCCATTGATGACCTAGTGCTTTCGCGCCACCCGCTTGACTGGGTGGGGAGTGGCAACAGTACAAAGCGTCTGTTTGTCTGCGTCTCCTCCCTCTGATCCTCTCAAACTTGGCTTCCACACGTGATCACCCCAGAAGTTGTCTCTACCCTCACCCTCGGCCTCAGGCAAGTTCATTTCCTCAACAACGGGTGATGACTCAGTGATGCTTTCTCCACTCAAAATTGTCAGATCTTTTACTGCTCGTAACGGACTGAGCTGAGCAATTTCTCTGAAAATTCCCTCAGGAGTTTGTTGAATGAAGGGAAGAAGTGTCTCGGTAACAGGAGAGATGAAGCATGAGAAGAAGATCGGATGCCGGGGGAACGAGCTGCTCTAGCAAGTCCTACGTGATCCTTAAAGTGTGCATGATGTTTTTATGTAATCAGATCTCGCTTAGCGTCCGGTTGCACATTATGGACACCGGACACTGGTCGCATGTGCCGCTTGTGCAGATTGCTGAATGTGGCACACCGAGAGAAATATGATAGCCTTGTAGATAACAGCTGACAGCTTTTGCGTGTTTAAAAAGAGATCAACTTCGGCCCGAGAGCTCATTGATGAATTGCACGTTTAGCTGTGTAAATCTTATATTAGTCCTTACCTTCTCTGTCACAATCCCTGTACACTAACATATGAGCAATGGACGAATGCAGAATCGTTGCATATGTGATGTATCTCTGATCATGTCCAAGGAGGTCACCTTTCAATCAGTATTTCTCCCTGACTGAGAAAGTCAGTGAACAACAAGTGGCTTTCTTGGCGTTATCAGTCTAAATGATGGTTCAAGGGAAATTGGTGTTATTTGAGAATGTGATCAATAAGGGGGAGGCAGGGTTGGGCTGTTGATTCGATCTCAGGGTGAAGGAAGTGACTAAAGTTGTGGTGTCAGCATTTAAAAAAATGAAGTGCGGAAATCGATCCAGTGCTGGACTCAGCAAATGTTAGTAACAAAGGAGAAGGGGGAAACAAAAAAGTTCTGGATCAGTTCCGTATGAAAGAGGCTTGAGAAATCTTTAACCCGCACTGATTGAACCTGGGAGGTTTCCTATCAAAAGTGGGCTTCTTAACGTTGGCCAAGGTTATTATTCAACCATTTAGCTTTTCCTAGTTCTCCCGTTTGAGCTCTGATTGTTCGGTTTGAAGGCACACTTCTCGACCCTGCTAGAACGCTTTCAGGCCGCCGTCGTTGCCACTGGACATCCCGTGAGCCACGTTCACCCCTCACGCTATCAGTCTCATCGGCTTCAGCCGGCTGGATCTGCTGCGTGGGGTCCATGTGGTCGCTCCTGGGCACCACTGCTGGTTCTTGTTCACGCTGCAGGAGGAGACGACGTCTTGGCAAAGACGCTGAAGGAGGAGAGCCGTAACGAACTTCTCGTCCTAGTTGGGGTCGCAGTGGGGGGCGATTTAGGAGGAGGGAGGGGAATGAGGGGTGAGCAAAATAGTCACCAAGCAGGGCTGAACATCTCAGAAGGGATGAGGCAGACGCCTTGTTGGAGGTGTACGCAAGTAGCGCTCCTTGGACCAGGCCAGCACCAGCACAAAAACCAAGCTCTGCAAGTCGGCGCACATGCGAAAACAAACGAGGATGTCATTGTGACACCGGCGAGCGTTCTCAGTCAAAAACCCTTGACTGGCTGAAAGTCAGGGAAGCTTTGGGGGCTGTAGATTGAGAACTTGCTACTTCCAGTAAGTGCAACCTACACAAAGACACAAGTGGTACATGACCTCCTGATTCATGGAGTGTGAGCGTCACAATGCCGAAATCTGTTCTCTGCCAAAGCGGGATGTTCTGATGAAGAAATACGTCGTTACTTGATGCGCGTCACTGCAGAAAAAGCGCTGTAACTTTTGATGAGCATTCATTGTGCCGAGCACAAGTTGCAGATTCTCAATGTTCAGCGCCTAAAGCTTCACCGATTTTTTTTTCATCACAAGAATAGGCTTTGATCGAAACTGATTCAATCACTGGGAATCAGCTTTACTCGAGAACATTTGAATTTTCATTTCCACTTCTGGACGAAAATGAAGCCTTTTCTCTGACACAGCTCTAGCTTGTCCTGAGACTCCAGCCTCAACTGCAAACAGTTTTTCTACCCTCACAACACGTCCAACGCCTGGGTCTAAGTTCCCACTTCCCAGGAGCGGTGCAATCTCCTTCTATTTCATCCTGAAGCTTCATCTTAGCTTAATGGATTGAGTGAAAGAGCAGAGACAAAACTATGCGACCAAAATGGAGGAAAGATGATGCATGCAGTGGGGGGGTTGGAATCGATGGGTCAGTTGCCAAAAAAACTCTCAGACACAGCCTCAGTGAGTCCCATTTTCACACAGACCCTTTCAAAGACTTCGAGCCCAAACCCCTTTTTTATGGCCGGGCAATATAAAGTGATCCTACCGAAGTTTTGGGGGAAAGAAACACTAAGGTCAAGCAACGGGAGAGCAAAGAGGGCATCATTTTATTCGCCCTGGAATTTTGCTTTCTTGCAGCAATTTTGGCCTGTGCCGCGACCACGTGGATGGACTTGATGGGGCGGAATCTTCATTGGACACGCTATACGGCATTTCCCATCGGTACTTCAACCCTCCCATGAAAAGAGGCGAAAGCGACAGCACAAACAAAGGACAACTCGTCAAAGGACAACTTGACGAAGGACAACTCGTCAAAGGACAACTCGTCAAAGGACAACTCGTCAAAGGACAACCCCGTCAAAGGACAAATTGGATCGACGCAAACAGGATCTACACTATGTGTCTGTCCGAGGCTGATTCGAGCGTCCCTTAACCGATTTCCAGCTTTTGAGCAGGAGATTTGAGCGCCGAGCCCATGATGAGGACGGCGCAGGTGATGAGGGCAAGTGGTGAGGGACACAAACACACAAATGAAACACTTTATACTTTGCCCACCTTCCTACGCAACGATGTGCGAAGCGCGAAAGCATTTGTTCAATACAATATAAAATCTTGTCTGAAAAAAACCTGTTTACAGCCATCATTTGACCTCGGACTTTGACTCGGACTCGCCCATGTGATTTCAAAAGAAAACCGGAAAGTAAAGTCCTACTTTACAGTCCAGCAATGCAAAGATAGTATTATAATCGCAACACGGATGTATGGATATAGGGAGCGTCTTTGCAAGAACCAATGCAGCTCAAGCCCATTCAGTGTTGATCAAGGGTCCATCTCCGAGTGGTCCTGACAAGAAAGTGATTGTAGTCAATGCCTTAAAACTAGGGGTACTGTCAAGATCGTTTCCAGAGGTGAGGTGTTCTAAAAGTCTGTTTTCTACGCGAGGCACTAGATCAGGTCTCCAACTCATTGGGGATGCCCTCCCTTTTTCAGGGTTGACTTTTTTTTACTCCCCGATGAGGGTCAATGACCTCTTCGTCCCTCACGCAGCTGTTGCCACTCTCCTCTCTTAACAGAATACCACACAACGGCAGCTATGCTCCTACGGGGTAGTCGGGGCCACTACGTATGGATGAGAAATGCGAAGAAGGGCAGGAAATAGTTCTCTTGCACCAAACATCGTCCGTAGGACAATGAAAGTGTAAGAGTCGGATCTTGCTCAAATATGATGAATTGAGATAAACCTGATCAACCTAACTTTACCTAACACAACTTAACCTAACCTAAAGTAACCTAACAGACTTTGTGCATGCTCTCTACAAGGCAGTTTTTCCACCATGTGGGTTTTACCCACAGCTCAATGGCCACAAATTGGTTGGTAAAAACAATCAAGAAACAAAAACAAAATCCAACTACCCTCAGTTTACCCTGGATTCAAACCTATGACACCTGTGTTATGATCCGCGCTCCTATTCACTCAGCCACACTGTTCTGGTTGGTGGATATAGTGGACCAGACCAACTGGACCTCCCAATATACACGCACTATCTTTTGGGTGACATCCCCCAGCTGATAGTAATAGCTGTAACCTCCAGCGGCCCCGACAGGAGCATAGCTGCTGTTGTGTGGTATTCTGCCAACGGACCACTCTCCCAATTAGTGTGTAGCATTTATAACTTCTGTCAGAAATTGCTGGATAATTTGTGTTTGCAACAAGGGCTGATTGGTACCGTGGAGGAAGGTGTGGGAGAGTGCACAGCAGAGCAGAACCAGGAGGTTTACCTTGTAAACAGCTGTTGGAAGGAGGGTTTTTCTGACACAAACGAAAATAATACGCACAATACTCGTATTGACATGATGAGTTTCTCCAGGAGTTCACCCAGCCATGCAAAGTAGAGGCTCGCATCTCCAAGTACGCATGTGCAGCTCAGTTGTGGATCTGTCCATGTTCTCGCTTGTAGGGAACATTAGGGTGACACGATGGGAGAAGCACAGTAAGGTATGTACGGGGGAAATTGCTCTAGTTGTTTTCAGCCGTGCTCGCTGGCCGTCAGTGATATGGTCCTTGTGATTTTCTTTTCAAAGAATCGCAAATGTTTTCTCTTCAGACACCATTCACATCCTTCCAACCAAATCTGTCAATGTTGTAAAAACAGAATTCTGCCTCGGTCAGCAGACATCAACTCTTGTGTATGTGTCCCAGACTACCTAATGGTGTCTGTCTCATAATGTTCCCTATGTCTTGAGGTTGGATGAGTACCAATAGCACCAGCGCTGTCACTCCAACCTCTCGGAGAAGTTGGGTGGCCTCCGTTGGAAGGCGATATCCACTAGGCAATTCCCTCCTGATGCCTGACCAGGTTCACCTCCCACATATGGCTTGGATCCACCTTCGGCCGAAGCGATGGTAACCATGGTGGTGCAACCTAACTTGTCCAGATTCTGACCAATTTGACCTCTTGATTTGGTGTTTGTGCACTTGCACTTGTCCAAGGCTAGTCATAGCCACCCTAATATCACTACGAGATCATAGAGTAAAATGTTGAGATGTATGCAATACAAATGATGAAAATGTGCAATTTTAAATGAACTACATGACTGAAAAAAAGGGGAAATAAATGAAAGCAGGAGTGCCTGTCACCTGCACCCACAGAGTTACCTTTGATGACAACACCCTCTGTGGACTAGAGCACAGGCCCAATTGCCCAAGTGACACCATCTAGCAGTCCGAGCAGCAACTTCCACACCGCCATCTGATGGGGAGAGCCTTCAACATTGCTACATGCCCTCTGTTAAGGAACAACTCCCAATCATATTCTGCATACCGGCAGGGAACAGTGTCTGTAAAATGAATGCTCTGCCATAGATCAGCAGTGGATTATTGTTCTTTTTGTGTTCTGTAAGAGACCTTTTGCAACTACTTTCCCATTGTGAACTTAGAAAATACAGAAGATGCATTTCATCTTCTAAGTCTAGGTGTTGCTATTCCCACATTGGAGTGTCCAATGTTGGTTGCAGTGAGTATGAGTAGTTAACATCAGTAGGAGACCAACATCTCATCCTAGTCACTTGATAAGCTCAGGCAAATAAATATCTTGCACCTCCACACACTGTTTTACATGGCGACACAAGCTCAACCCCTTCCTCTCAAGGAAGGTGTTGGATCCAGTAGCCTCCCCCTGCATTAGGAGGTCTCATGGTTAGAATTCACTTATTTGAGACTGGAACAGGGTCGACAGCCTTGTGGCACTGCTCAGTAGCTGATTGAATTGATTGCACAAATGTTGACTGTCCCAGTAGGTCTTGAGGCTAATCCTTGGCTGCAATTGCCCTTGCCCGTTAGTAGAAGAGTGGAATAGGTCCCCAGGGACACATTGGTCATAGAACAACCAAAGAAGCAAAGGGAACAATGCGCTGACACAAGCATTGTAGCTACTATCGAATGTACTGATTATGATGATTCATCGAATGTTATGACACACGTGAGTCAGGATGACTAGAGGCCACTGCATCCGGTACACAATCAGTGGCAGCCTCTAATCATTCTGAGTGCATCCTGTGGTACCACCCAGTTGTGGTCACTTACGTTGAACTTATGTTGCTTTGTCCTACCTATCCTTTGCTCCTTTGTTCCCTTGTCCGATAACAAGGGTGACAGTGATACATGCGTAAGGCCCCATGGACAAGACCACACTTGGTGTGGACAGGATCAGACTTGTGAGGAGGACAGCAGGTATAAAAGGGGAGTAGAAAGCAACCCAAAAGGGGAACCTGGATAGTTCTCTTGGCTTACACACAGACAAGAGAGGGAATAGCTTTCCTGGCCTAGAACACACAGGCAGGAGCAAGGCTATGACAGAGACAACACAGACAGCAATATCTGTATCAACCATACCTGTATAAGGACACTGCAATAAAACAAGGAATATACAGAAACAACATCACCTCTCTCGGCTGCTTTTATTCACAAAATTAGGAACATGAGGGATGCTAACGCTAACTACAGGCCCGGTACCAGGTGGTACCACTTCAGTAGCACTGGGGGTGATTCAAGAAGAAGGGTTTTGGGTCAGTCGAACCATGTACTACGATCATGTGTGGACTTTTGTGCCAAGAGGTGCTGATTAGATCAGGGCTGCCAGCTGACTTATTGCTGTAGCCTGAAAAAATCAAGTAGGGATCGAGGGTCAAACTCATATGAGACTGATAATTCGAATAAGTGCTGTGAGTCTAGTCAAGACAGGAATACGCAACATCTGGGCATTGCCACTATTTCCCAAATTCAAAACACGATGTGAAGATGGCATGACCATGCATAGGATGCCCTGGGAGGACATTCATGTGGGGTCATAAAATCCTCGTGCCAGAGAAGCAACAGAATGCTTACCAACAGACAATTGGTAGCTAATGACCAAGAGCTGAGATATTGTATTGAATGAAGACAAACCTCCCTACATACTCACTCCTCAGCTGACTTCAAGGAGAATCCGGTGCCGCAAAACTCCAGCACCATGAGAACCCAACTTTGCTCCAGTGTCAAAACTCATGCCGTGCTGTACTGACTAGTGCTATGTCTCCCAGAGTACTTTCATTACACACATTTGGTCACTTTCTTCCAAGTTATCCCCAAGAGTATTGTAGTGGTACCCACCTGGTATCTTGTCCCAGTCAAGAGTCCACCCACGTGGTACTTGGTCAAGATCCCAGGAAATGAATTATAGTGGAATAGGTCCTGTAGGTCCCCAAACGACGGCCACAGCCACCGCAAAACCAGGGGAAAATGCTACACCCCTAATGACATTATTGATATTGTAGAAAGCATTATAGAATGCTAGAATATGTTAGAGCATGAGGATGAGTTATACAGGGGGGTTCTTCTAAGGCGAGACACTTTCAAAAATGGCATCTATGCGGCTTATACACTGATGGACTGCAACTTCACCACAGGCAGGGCAAGCGGACAAATGTAG
>JAAUXU010029379.1_pt1 | contig 11066 bp, 8 predicted proteins | sample 7278151 | NCBI WGS metagenome assembly JAAUXU01 (sample SAMN14350113, study PRJNA611818) | marine sediment metagenome | isolation source: surface marine sediment (1.8m) | place: French Polynesia: Moorea | collected 2018-08 | reverse complement strand
TCCAGTTGCCATTAGATATTTCTAGCATAAATTGTCTTCACAACATGTCCTACTTCACCAGGTACATGGACAAGTGTTCCAGGTTGCACTCTTTTCCGGTCACACGGTACAAATATAGATGAGGGCTTTTTTCGGCAGCTGCATTCAAATCATCATGAGTATTCATGACCTTCTGTCTCTTCTACTTTTTCGGTTATCACGGCAATGATGGGCAATGACGTAGTACTCAGAAATTTGCCAAAGCAAGAAAAAAATTAATTTGGTTTTTTTGAACCCCCATTTGGTTTTGGTTTTATTACAGGTTCATATGAGAAAGAACATTTAAAAGTACAATTCACTGCACATCAAACTATCTCCATGACTGGCAGCATGACTGTTGGCTTGACTTATCCTTGGGACTTTAGCAGCTATTATCTGGGAAATGAAACTGTTGCCATTCATACATTGCCTTGGTGACCTGGACACTGCTCCTGGTTGCTTTTCTTCCCCAAAGGTCTTGGACCACCAGCGAATTGTTGAATATCGGATCCCACCAAGCTTTTGTCATAATTTTCTGACAAATCCATTTGCAAGCAATTTCATTTCCCAACTTCTTTTTTAACCCCGTATTGTATTATTTTACAAGTTTAAATGTGGGAGATCAGTGTTGTTCTGTTCAGTGTGTCGTTCGAAAACCTCTCCCGTCACTCCCGTCATCGTGGCTTCCACCCAGTACGGCTCGACCGGCGCGCCCTCGATCCGCGGCGGCCGTGGCGGCGACGATGGATTCAACCCCGTGCAGTTTGTGGTGGGTGCGGCGCTGGGCGGACTGGGCGGATACATGGACAGCCTGTACATAGAACCCTTCGGGGTCACCCTCGGGGGCACCCTCGCCCTACTCCAGGTCCTGGACTTTAACGACGTGGTCAAGATGCCGTGGAACGCAGAGGCCCGCCGGTACACACAGGTGACGACGGCCACCGGAGGAGGAGGGGACACCGTCGGCGAGATCACCAGCTTCGTCAAGAGCAACCTTGGCGCCGTGACTGGCTTCGCGGCGGGATACTTACTCGGATACAACGCGCTGGACTGGTCAGACGCCTTATCCTCAGAGATGGAGGCTGACGCCGGAGGGGGCGAATCCTCCTCCTCTTCGGAATAGTGTGGGTCAGCTCAGTTCGTCTGCCAGATTTGCAGCAATACGTACGGTTCAATGAAGAAGTGGCTGTGCTAAATTACCCTCCACAATGAATGCATTCATACACCCAAAACAGAGACCAATACCATTAGTTAAATCTTAAAAATATTTTACTGAACTGTGATTTTATTTTCTAGGACCCGAATGTATCTTCTATCCATCGTTCAGTTTCTGTCTCTCTTCTCCTGATGCCACTTCCGCGTGGACCTTCTCCACGATCGGCTCTAGCGCCGCGTTTCGCATCTCTGTCAGCACCCTGGCGGACTTGCGGCCGCTTCTCTGGAAGAGCAGTACTGCGTGGAAGTAGGCTGCGATGTAAAATACTGCCAGGACGGCGGACGCCGCCGCTGCGAACTTGAATGGCACCTCTATGGTGACGAAGGCGGAGAGTGCGACCAGGCCGGCGATGATGAGGGCGTAAAAGAAGAGCCACGGGTAGATGAGGTCCTTCTGCACGTCGTATTTCTTGTATATGCCGGCCAGCATGACGCTGTCGACGAAGAGTCCGCAAGTCATGGCCACGGCCGAGACCTGGCCTGAGTAGTAGTCGTGCGCGGGCTTGAGTCTGAAGTCCATCGGGTTGGTGGGATCGACGGGCTCCTTGGGGGCGAAGAAGAGGACGTAGGGGATGTACAGGCAGGTGCAGGAGAACCAGAGGAGCCAAGAGAGGCCGACGAAGATCAGCACCACCTTCTGTAGGACCGCCAGGTCCTCCAGGTAGCCGGAGAGGCCCATTTTAGTTTTTGGGTTTCGAAAGAAAAGACTAAGCTGAGATCGCGACTGAGCGATAGTAGCTTTTCTACACTTGAGGAAAAACTCACTTGACCAGTTTTTCCCCTTTTCCGTACCCTCTTGTCACCCACCTGCGTTCACTCTCTCTTTGGTTTGTTCCTTGTTAGCATCCCCCCCATAGCTGGGCACGGACCCCTCGAATTTTGATGGCTGGGGGGGGGGGGGTGTCTACTACATAAAGTTCGTACGTTACTACAATGGGATTCGGAGGCTGGGGACCCCCTGACCCCCTGCGTGCCCAGGTATGATCCCCCCTGTTTGACGGCAATCGAACACTTCTTTTTTGCGCCTTCATAGTCTTTTGTCTTTCTCAGCATTTTTTGTTGTTGTGCTTCAATTCATTCGACTTAAGGCTGTGTTTTTACTCACCATGGTGGCCTGGTCCACCGGGCAGTGCTCGGCGTGTCCGTTGCACGGGCACTGCCCGCCGATGGTGAGGTCCCTGATGCTGTAGTAGTACTGCCTAAGGCGAAACTTCTGCAGGAGATCGTAGCGCACCAGCTGGTCCTGGGGCAGCATCAGGAGACGCTGGAAGCGCAAGCGGATGAAGCGGGCCTGTGTGAAGTCCACCAGCGTCTTGGAGGGGCCGTCCGAGCCAGGGCGGTCGTTCATCAAGGGGACATGGATCTAGAGCACAAGATATGGCGGAATCGCTGGTAGTTCAAGAGATGGACAAATTGTAATTCTGTGATCTAGGGTCTCCATTTAAAGATTTTTCGAGATTATGGACGTAGAATATATTTTGTCTTTAAAAAAGCTTTGAAGCGTACTGTTAGGATTCTACTGTAAGAATGCTTTTAGTCTCTTGCTCATAGGAAGGTATGTTTAAATGCGCCCAGAAAATTCAGCGAGTAACAAGCATATCTATTCCCCAACGACGAATACTCTAGGTCGCAAAGATGCGTCAAGCCACCGTTTCACAGTTTATCTGTATTGAATTTATTTGTAGTTAACGGGTGGCCCAGCCAAACCGGACCCGCCAAAGTTGCTGTTGTTGCTGCTGCTGTTGCTGCTGTTGCTGGTCTTGCTGTTCTTGCTGCCACTATACCAATGAGCCATTTGTGTGGTGTAAAGAAGCCCTTTCATTTTTTTCTGTTTTTTCTATCTCTCTTTTTTTTTCAAGTCTAACTTTCCCCATGTGCGCGCCCTCCCTGAACAGCAGTGCTGCCACAGGGTCGGAACGAAAGAGGCCTGTCTGTTTGTCTGTCTGTCTGTCCAGGGTTTGGCGGCCAAACTACTGGACGGATCTCCACCAAATTTGGCATGGACCTCCCCCTGGACCCTGCGGATGTTATCCAATAACTTTTTGGGGGGTGACCCCCCCAGGGGGGTACAATTTTGGAAAAACTCAAAAAATTCAAAAAAGTTCCCTTATTGCTTGAAACAAAAAGTATTTAATTCAACTTCAAATTTGGATGCTTTTAATTTAAATTAGGAGGGAAATCAAAGTGAGTGGAGGTAGAAAAGTTTTAATTTGAATTTAAAAGGTTGAAAAAAAGGGAAAGAAAGGTGTCGGGAAGCAAAAATGTTTGGATTTGAATTTAAAAGGTTGGAAATAAAAAAATGGGACATAGAGGTGTGGGAAGCAAAAAAATGTTTGAATTTGAATGTAAAAGGTCAGATAAAAACAATAAAAGATTTTAAATAAACAAAAATGGGAAATAGAGGTGTGGGGAAGCAAAAATGTTTGAATTTGAATTTAAAAGGTTTGAAATAAACAAAAAAGAGGTGTGGGGAAGCAAAAATGGGATGAGCCGAGCGAAGCGAGGCCCGTCATCAGCGGGTAGGGCTGCGTAGCAGCCCGCCCTGCTAGTAAAAATTATTTTTTGGGGGAAATTAAGATACTTTTCAATGGGCCGAGCGGAGCGAGGCGAGGCCAGCCAACGGCTGGCCAGCCAACGGGTACATAGAGCCGCGAAGCGGCCCGCACCTAGCTAATCCAATGTATTTGACATACAAGTCATGCTTTCGTACCTCCCAAGTTGAATCTTGATGGTGCTTATGTTGAGGTCCCTCTCTCTGTTTTTTGCCCCGGCCTCTCTCCTCCGAGCCAGCGCCTCCTTCTTGACCAAGTGTCTCTCCTGGTAATCAAGGAACATGGTCTCCAAGAAGGTGGGCTCCAGGATCCTCGTGTTGGCAGACGACAAGGCGGGCCGACTAGGCTCTGCTCGCTTTTCAGGTTCTGTACCTTTATCATTGTCGGCGCCGCCACTTTTGACCTCGACTTCTGGAACTGCGACCTGATATCCTGATTCGGTATCCTTGGGTAGTTTCTCAGGCGGCTGTTGCTGCAGCTGCTCCGGTGCAGAATCCTCCGTAACAGAAGGTTCGGCCCTGGCCTGTGCAAGCACCGAGGCGAGACTGCCGACGACGTTGCCGCCTTGCTCAAGATAATCTACTCCGGCAGGGTCGCGTTGGCGTAAAACTTCTCCTTGATCCAGGTCCCCTGGCTTTCTTGCCTCCTTCTCGGAAGAGACCTCTTCCCTGTCGTCAACGTCGAAGCCCGTCGAGCAAGCCCTGTCAAGGCGATTTTCTTCTTCTGGTTCCGCAACTGGTTTAGATGGTAAGGAACTGTCTTTTGCGGCAGCAACGTCTTCCTGATAAAGTACATTGGAAACTGGGTCGCTGCTTTGGTTTACTTTCAGTTTAGACACAGGAGGGGGATTTCCTTTGGAGTCTGAGGCTTTTGTTTGCTGTGTTCCCGCGCTTCTCGTCAACCTGGCCCGTTTCAGTTTGGAGGCCTCGCTCTCTCCGTCGCTTCCGCCTCCGGGACTCCCGAAGGCCGACCTCTTGGGCCTTGAACCGAGAAGGAAAGCAGAGGCTGCCTTTGCCAGGGACGCTTTCATCTTTTCCTCCGTGGGAACAGCCGCCGACTCAGAGCTTGCGAGTTTGGGACGGAGCGGAGCGGGCGGCTTCTTTTGGGCGGCTCTCCCTGGGTTGTCCCTCTCCTCCTTCAGTCTCTTGACGGTCTCTGAAATCTTGTCCGGTTGCTTCTGGGGTGAGGCCCTCCTCAAGATGGCCACTGCCTCCTCCCTAGGTAGATCCGGCTGTTGCTCCTGATGATTCTCCTTCCTTCTCCTGGGATTGCTTGGCGAATTATTTTCACGTTCCGATGTCGATATTTCCTCCTCCTCGAGCCTCTCCCCGAAGGCGGCTTCCATCTCTTCCATCTCCTTCCTCCTCGCCTGCAAGAGCCTAGCAGAAGGAGACATGAATGTCTCCTTATCCTTGTCATCGCCGCTCCTGTCAGAAATATTCTTGCTGTCTTCGGCCCTGGGCGAACTCCCATCCGCCAGCCGCTTGCTGGCGCATTTCTTGATGACAATATCTGTCGGTTTCGGCAAGTTTTTAAACAGGACTGCCGATTTCAGTTGCTCCTTGCGAGGCGAACCTGACTTCCTTGATTCGGAAATCGGAACTCCCTCCAAAGCCTCCTTTGCAGTGGTGGAGGACTCACTCGTCAGGTCCGACAGGGGGACAACAGCAATGCTCTTCTGGGCATCCTGGACTTCACGCCCGACCTGAACCGGAGCAGGCTCATCCTCCATAGCCGTGACGGAGGAGCTTTGGCCCTCCCCGCTGGGTCTCATCTCCGCCAAGAAGGCCTCCCTGCTCCCCTCCTCGTCCTCGCTGTCCTCATCATCCTCGTCCTCGTCGTCCATCTTGATGTCCTGGGACCCCATGAAGTCCTCCATCATCCTGACATCATTGGCCATCTCCCTCAGCTCCTGCTGCTGCTCCAGGGCCCGCTTCTCCTCCTCCAGCTTCTTGACGGCTCCCTCCGCCTCCTCCAGCCTTCTCTCCAGCCCCGCCACCATCTCCAGCAGTTCCCTCTCGTGGGACTTCTTGGCCTCCAGCTCTGCCCTCTGCCCCTCCGCCACGCACTCCAGGCTCTTGAGCCTGGCCTCCATCTTTGTGGCGGCTTCCCTGGCCCTCCTCATCCGCCCCTCCGCCTCCTTGGCCTCCGCTGCCGCCCTCTTCTCCGCGTCCTCCGCCCTCTCCGCGGCCCTTTCCGCCGCCTCCCTGTCCTCCCGCGCCTGCCTCCTGACCTCCTCCTGCTCCTGCCTGTCCGTATCCCTGTGCCTCTTGGCCTCGGCGGCATCCTCACGCAGTTTCTGCATCTCCTCCTCCTTTGCGGCCATCTCCCTCATGAGCCTGTCCGAGCCGGACACCTTGCGCTTGAAGATGGAGATGAGGGCGGCGCCGGGGGCGCCACCCACACCGGACGACGACCCGGCGGGGGAGGACCCCGAGCCGGGCGAGCCTGACGACATGGCGGCACAAAACGCTGCGAGGCAACCAGACAGGAGTCCAGGACCAGAAAATTGAGAAAAATCGCAAGTGCCGATACGATTTGTTTACATTTTTACGCTATAAAAAACTACACTTGCGCTCCAGCCTGGCGGTAGGTCAGAAACTATTCTTTTCTATGACCCTTTCATTACTAAATAAAGTATGAAAAAAGGCATGATACCTAGGCAATGTATAAATAAACTTTGAGATTGAATACCAAATGATGATTGGCAATGTTCATTTTTGCAATAATGCTTCTGACTCATACTCTATTTAGTAACAAACGGGTCTTAGCAAAGAATAGTTTTCTGACCCACCGCCAGGAGCGCTGAGAATAAAAAACCACGCAATCGGCCCATTTAACTACCCGTACCAAGTCTGTGGTATAAGTAATATTTTTTTCTATGTATGAGTATGACAGAGACGTGTGTTTTGTTTTTCTTGTTTTTGCGCTCTCGGCGGACGTGGGAGAGCAGAAACAGGATTCGCCAAACCTCCATTCCGACATTTCACCCGCATTCATTAATTTATTCTCTTTCCTCCTCCCTCCATAGAAAATTGCAATAAAGGAATGAACAGTAATTCATGTTGTTTAATGCGGTTCACAGCCTTTTTCAGCAGGCAAAGCACGTACGCTCAAGTTGCACGAACGGCCAGCAGGGAGACATCGATATCTATGGCTAAATAACGTAAGGCAAGCATTCTGCGTACAAAGACATTGTGCACGTAGTGGGCAATGTGTCGTCGAGTCAATACAGCGTAAAACTCTCAACTTGATCTTGGAAGATGTGACAGGAAACGGAAATATAAACAGTTCAGAGGCGCGCACAAGCATAGATCGCTTGAGTAGAAGTTTCGATATCACAGCGGGGTCTTTTCCAACAAAAGTTCGCATTATGCTGCTTGGTTTCGTCGTCAGTCCCGTATTTTTTCTACACTTTCCCCAGGAGAGGGTTGTGGCTTGAGCGTCCATAGGAGGAAGAGGAAAATCCAAGCGCCTTCAGCAGGGCAGCGCACTGGGGACCGAGATACCTGCAAAAGAAAAAAGAACTTTTTAAGTGAATCTGACATAAATGGTTTGAATCCCATGCGGAATATTTGCAGTGCCCACGCAATAAAAGCAGACATTGTAAGAATGAGATGAATGAAGTTCCCAAAATAATTCAAGCGCTCGGATCCTATTTAGCATATCATGGAAAAGAAGAGGCGTCGTCAAGCAAGCGGGAAAAAAATACTTTTGGGCATCCAGTGTGTCGAGGGCAGAACCATAATGTCGATGGTAAATCTGGGAAATTGTCGGGGTACGTTCGAGGTCGACACACGTTTTAACAAAATTTCTTCCGAAATCTTCGCAGTATCCGTGCATACCTGCACCCTCTCTTTGAGATAAACTTGAAGTAAACGTAGGCCAGGATGGCGACGGATAAGAAGTAGACGAGGAAGCAGAGGCTCCAGTCCGCGCGGCTGAAGAAAAACCATCCCGAAGGCTAGGAATGGAAGGGAAGAAGTAAATCGTTAATTAACTCAACAACATTAACTGGGTATACGCTGACAAAAAACTACCTCGTTGCTGTCTTTGTTGAAGTTCTCCTTGTCAATCACCCGGTCTCCTTCAAGGCCGTGCTGGCGCTTCCCTGAAAAGCAAGTGAAATATTTTTTTTGCACTCAAGCCCTCCTGTAAGCAATTCTTACCTGAGCCGACAGGAACGAGGTCGTGGACTTGATGCTTTTCCTCTTCCTCCTCGCCTTCAATGGACGGCTTCAGCCCCTCGTCCGATAGCCCGTCTCGTCCGTAGAGGCCGAGCAGGAAGTCGTAGACCCGGTTGAGCCTGAACTCCGTCCACAGGTCCGATCCCATCACTCGCGGGTTGTAGCAGTCGGAGCAGTGGCGCACGTCAGGGAACTTGCGCTTGGGGAAGGCGGGGTCGTCCGTGATGTCAGCGCTCAGCCTCTAAGGAAAGAAGTGAGAAGATGTGCAGACTGCAGACAATGAATCTAAACATCTTGACGAAATAGATTTCCCTACCATGTTGACCCTGTTGTGTGCCTTCCACAGCCAGAGCACTGCGTCCCGCGGCGTTTTGACCTCGCTCTTGATGGCCCCGTTCTTGTTCTTGCCCCTCCCCTCCACCCTGTGGTCCGAATCTACGCCGTCGGCCATGAGGGCGAAGTGGCGAGCGCAGTCGCGGCACCCGAAGAAGTGCTCCACGAAGCCGGACATGGCCAGCAGCACGGAATGGGGGTCCTCCTTCTCTCCTCCTCCGTCCCTGCCACCGCCTCCCTTGGCCTGGCTTACTGTCAGGGTGTGGAAGAGGGTCCACAGGCCGCAGGGGTACCCGCCGTACCTTAAGAAAGAAGATTCCATTTTTTTCAGGAGATAAAATCGTTTCCTGCTTCTCTCGCCAGTTCTCACCTTGCCTCCGACCCCCTGCACCCCGTCCATTCATCTGGCAGGTCCTGGAAGGCTGAGGTAAGAAACCTAAGCTCCTGCACCTTCTCCGCGAAGTCCTCCCCGCGCACTGCGTCCTCGTGCCCGTCCGTCCAGTCGCTCAGCGCCTCCAGGAAGTTCCCCGTGGCCCTCCTCCGTCTGCCCGAGGGGAAGTGGCGGGCCAGCACATGCAGGTAGTCCTGCAACGCCGCCAGGGCCTCCCCCGTCACGGCGCTGTGCTGGGACACCTCGTGGGACAGGGAGTACAGCACGGTCTTCTCCAAGTCTGCCAGGTGGGCGGTGTAGCGGCGCCGGCGCACCTCGCCCTCGGCCAGGACCTCGGAGTGGCCGCCGCTTTCTCCCCCGCTAGAGGCCGCCTAAGAAAAACATAGGAAAAAAACTAATTTGAAATATTGTAGCAAGTACGTACAAGGATAGAGTTGGGAAATGAAATTGCGCACGAAAAGAGGTGTTTCTAATATTGTACTTCCCTGCAGATACGACAAGCAGTTTTTATGGGAGTTTGTATCTGCAGGGAAAAACAATAGTGTTTCTAATATTAAACAAATTATCTCCAGTATGGGTCCTCACCGCAGCGGCAAGTCAAAATTTCCCAAAATTATGCCGCTGCAGGGTGCCAGCTGTTTGTGAAAAAACTGCCATGAGAGACTTGACATGAACCTCCAAATAAACCAAACCAAACCAAACCAAGCAAGTTACAAGTACAAAACGTCTCACTTTTGAGGGTGCCGGGGAGGAAAGTTTTCCTTTGTTCTCGACATCCCCTCCTGTTCCGAAGAAGTTCTCGAAGGCCTGCACAAAGTCCCTTCTCCCCTCTATGGTCTTCCCTCCAGGCGGAAGGACGTCTTCCACTTTTGACGTGTCCTCCTTCCGCACCAACAGCATCCTCATGCCGCTCCCGCCCTTGGAGTGGTTCAGGGCCAACGCCTCCTTGGCCGCAGATGGAAGATTGTCGGGGTCCAGCCTTCTTAGCGCAGGGGGAGGGGCTGAGTCTGGCAGCAATGCTGTCAGGTCTAGTAGAGCCTCGGCCGGGATCTTGGAGCCAGACAAGGGGTCGTAGAGGAGGAAGGCGAGAGTGGCCCCTGACCCCGTGAACAAGTCGGAAAAGTCATTGGATCTGGAAAGGAGAGAAATATCTTAATCTTGGGTCTGATATTCAGGGATTGATGTCAATGGATTACCTGAAGGGCTCCAGCACGGGCCAACGACCGCCGCTATTGGTGATATTGGCGAAAATCTTGTCGACGAAGGCGACCATGTCCTCCTTGATTGCTGCCACCGATTTGTCCATGGATTTCCTGACCTCTCCCAGATCCTCGGCGGCGGCGGCCGGCGGGAAGAACTTGAGGGTTGGGTAGCCCATCACCTCGTAGTCCCTGCAGGCCGGCATATTCTCCTCCTGGGCGCAGTCGATGGCACCCAGCTTGATCACCTTGTGCCAATCTGAAAGATAAATAAGTACAGTGAAAATGTCGAACACACCGTCTGAGACTCTGAGATTAAATGGTGTGTGAAACTTTTTCCTCACTTTTGACCTCGATGCCCAGCTTCTTGAACTCTGGCGCGAAGTGTATGCAGTGTCCGCACCAGGAGGAGTAGAACTCCACCAGCCAGGCCGGGCCGGGCGAGCCCAGGGTGGAGTCGGACTTGAGGTTGTTGACGTCCAGGAGGACGATGCCCGGGTCGGACTCTGCGTACAGCGGGGCGGGGGGAGCGAACCCGGCGGCCCCGGCCGAGGAGGAGGCCGCCACAAGCAGGATGCAGACGGCCAGGGCCGCTCCCAGGACGGAGGACAGGCAGCAGGGGCTGAAGAGGGTCTGCATGGTGTCGATGTTGTCGTCCTCCGAGGGGGTGCGGGGAATGCTGGGGGAATTCAGGGTGGAGGTTCTCTTACAGAACTGCCATGTTTCTTGTCTTCTTGGCACTGAGGAGAGCGGAGGTCAGAGGCCAGGTGCCACGGGGCCGGGGGTTCTTGCTCCTACTGGACGTGGAGGATAACGCGCGGAGGCCAAGTCCTGCTGCGTGGGCCCTTAATTCATAAATGAGCGGGCAGGTGCTTGGCAGGTGCACGGGTGAGGTCAGGTCACTCAGACTCAGGTCAGTTGGCCTAGAAATCTAAGGCCTGGTTTAGTGGCCGTCTTTGGCAGTTGGCTCCCACTCCCAGCCGTGCTGCTTGAACCCGCTGTGCGTTCCTTGGCTGGGCCGCCGCCCGCTGGCGACGTGGCGTGCCCATAACAAGCGAGATCAGCTGAGGAGGCAAGAGCAGTCACCTCCAGTGTTTCCAACGCTTGCTATATATCGCAAAATGTGCGATTTTTTGTGGTCCCTTGCGATATTTTTTTCCAATTTTTATTT
>JAAUXU010091984.1_pt1 | contig 11067 bp, 11 predicted proteins | sample 7278151 | NCBI WGS metagenome assembly JAAUXU01 (sample SAMN14350113, study PRJNA611818) | marine sediment metagenome | isolation source: surface marine sediment (1.8m) | place: French Polynesia: Moorea | collected 2018-08 | reverse complement strand
TTTTTACACAGGCCCCGGTTTAATTATTTTCCGGTGGGTAAAAATTGGCCTAACCCGGTGCCTTTTTTTAACTTTTACGGGGCCTTCAGGGTGGGCCGGTGCCCCCCATAAATTTTTGGTGGACCCCCCCCCCCCCCCCCCCCGAAAAAAGCGAAATATGAGTCCCAGTGAAGTGGCGCCCTCGACGGGTCATCCGCTATGGCGTTAGAATGAGCTGCTACAAAGCTAAACTCTCAGTCTTCTGACTGAATGAACTATTTGACATTGAAATTCAACCTCAAAACGTTGCAATTTTGAGCGTGCGTCCAATTCCCCCCCCCCCCCCTCCCCACGGGAATTACTCGCCCCAAGAACTGCGCGTGGCTTCGACGTGTTTCACGCACAAGCTTTGTCACGTGGGAAGAGGGGATATTTGGTTCCGTGCGGTCCGCAATAACAGATGTCGAATTCCGTCTGTGACGCCGACAGTGCAGTGCGCTCGTACGTACACGCGTGCGATTTGTGCAGCGCTGCACGCACGTCACACCTTTGTTTGCTCGTGTCCTCGTACCGCACTCGGAGCAGGGGGAGGAGTACGACTTAACACAATCTGAATCAATCTCACCCAAGAATTGGGGGAGAAATGTAATCATCGTTCCCCCATTATGTCCTCCCCCCAGCAATGGTGAAATTTGGCAACCTGAGAATGTAACGTTCAAGGTGCTCAAGAATGAGTTGGTCGCTCGTTACTCCAAGCGATGCTGGCAGCTAAGCAACACATACTTCATCTATCTACTGCGGTACATAACTTCATTGATAAAGCCATGGAAATAGAACTTGAGGCTAATTTGAAATGGGTCACTTTGCAACACTTTCCAAGTGACCGGCTGGAGATGACCTGGAAGGCGTTGACACGGTCTTCGTATAGCCAGAACACACAGTCACAGACAAATGGAGGGGAAAGTAGCGGTTCTCTCGTGGGATCTTTCTGGAGTTACCGTGTGATCTCTGATGTAAGCAACACTACAGCCCAAACGGTTGGTCCTGAAGTGAGCAGCAATTTGCGCAACAAGTTCTTAGCAACAACGCCACTATCCCAGCCAAATTGTGTCATGTAGGTGTTGCTGGAGTGACGTTGCCTGGCAAGTTCCGAATGCCACTGCTGACAACTGCTCCATTTTGAGAGGTAGGGGGACGAAATCAACTTCTCATTTAAGAGCAGCGTTGAAGTTGATTAGAACAAAAGTTGCTATCTTGCAGTCTCTTTCATTTAGTTGAAGCAACTAGCATTTCATTGTCGGATTGTTCTTCTTCCAGTCAGAAGGAAAAGAAACTCCAAGTCCAAAATGTCGATAGAGAACAAAGTTTCCTACCCACCGACGTCGACTCATGCGATGCCCAAATGATGGAGCCGCGCATCACCTTTCCCAGACAACTTGTTCTGGCTTTGCGTGGACACGGAACCATTTTGGCCAAGAGAATCTCATTGACGCCATCACGCATGCACGTCCATACACGTACACGTTCTCCTACTTGACTAATATCAACCTTTTTTCTTCTTTTTTGTTTCCCGGTGCAGCAAACACGCCAAGCGCCACCCGAACTTCAACCCGAACGTGCTGCGCCAGCGGCGACCACCTGCCGCAGTCAGCGCCACAAATGACACTACGACGTTGTATCCCTCGTCTCCGTCGCCTTTCTCGTCCTCTTCATCCTCGCCGCTGGTGTTGGGGTGTCTGGCGGCGCCTCCTCCGGCCGTCGTGGCCGAGGCCGGACCCGGTATAGTGAGACCTCCGGCGATCATCACCACGGCTGGTAACACCGCCAAGATTAAGTTGGGATCGGGCGACTCTTTCAACAGCTCCGACGGCCGCTCGTCGACCTCGTCAGAGCCGTTGGAGCAGTCGTCCAACGAGTCGATGCCATCACCTTAGGAGACTTGAGTACTAAACGAAGAAGAAAAGACTTTTGCGGACCTTTTGGCTCATTCCTAATTTTGAAAAACAGAGCAAAACAACCCCTGCACTTGTCGAACGCTATAGGAGATGCTCTGCACAAGAACCAACCGTTGCTGATGTTGGTCAGAGATCTTGCTAAAAAGTGCGTCCAGAGATGCAAAAACGTTGGTCAATTCTGGGCCAGAGTGTGAAGTCACAAGAAAGATAATATCGATATCGCGACCGACGCATTGCGCCTCGGTCGATTGAGACTCCCAACTTGAGTCCCGGACACTTGAGCCTCAGGGACGTTTTAAATTTAGCCATGACAGACAATTACCACGCGTGACCTCACTTTTTGTATGTTTGTTTGCAACAGCTGCTGGTACTTGAGTTTCCTAACTATTATATCACATGTTGCGGATCAGTGCTGACTTAGGCTTGCTCGAAGAAGTCCAATAGTCCATCATATCAATCGCTTTTTTAAGCTCTTTCGCTCCCTGCATTAACTTCTTCCAGGGTCACCGAGCTCCAGGCATAGTGGACGGTTGTAATAATTATTATTGCATGAGAGGCAAGGGACAAGAACTGTTTGTGCGTGGTACGAGATTTGACCCCTGGACCTCTGGCATTGCGCAAGCAAGGACGTTGCCAAAAAGCTAGAGGAATTTTTGCCTGGTTGAGGCTTTAATTTCCTGTCTGATTAAGGAGGCTCAAATATCAGGGGCTCGAATGGGAACTCAATTGACCGGGCGTCAATTGACCGGGTCTCAAATGACCGGGTGTCAATTGACCAGTTCCGAGTGGACCGGGGACGCAATGACCAGGACATTCACGTTTCGTAAGGCTGTTCTTCTTGCATAAGTTTGCACACAAACACGGAGTAAAAGCGAGCAAGGCTTAACTCGGAGCATTTTTGCTGATTAGCCCGGTTTCCAACCCATTTCTCTCTGAGAGAAACGTCTGGAGAATTTGTTTCGTCGAGTGAAGTAGAAAAAAAGAACTGAATAGAAGGAAAAAAGAAAACCCGCGCAGTCAAAGAGAAGAAAAGTTGGAGATCTGCTCAACTCAAATGCTGTCTTGCTAAGCAATTGTTAAAGAAGCGATTTATTTTGGGTGTACTCAGATTTAATGTACCCAAAGTGTGCCACATTAGGGTTTTTGCCAAGGTATTTCTTTCTTTCCTATCTCATATGTATTCATTCAGTATTCTTGTCTCTTTCTTTACCATCCTTGCTCACAATACTTGTAGTCAAGAAGAGCCTCCACCTCCTCCTACCCCTAACCAGCTGAAAGTCCCAGGCAGTTTTCGTTAAAAGGCAGCAGTACCGGTATCTCACACGTTATTTGATTCCATCAGATTTATTCCATTGTTGTGTCATGCATCAGTTGTGTAAAGTTTAGACAGAGTCATTGAAAAGCTCATAATAATACCTAAAAAGGAAAAAAAAGGAAAAAACAGTGACCGCTGCGTAAAAAGATATTCATTCTGACAGTCTCTCTCGATCTTTCGCGTTCCATTCAGTGTCGTAGATGAGAAAAATCAATATGTTGCGTTATGTGCTTACTATTATTATTACGCTGGGATGAAAATGTTAGTGTATGCTGTCATGTGGTTAGTACGAGTATGTTCCATTATTATACTTTGAGAAACTCAGTCTATTCATATCATCAGGCACAATCGAAGAGAGACAAACAACAATTATTTCGCGAGCTCTGACGCTCATTATGGGCTTTACAAGGATAACTCTGATATACGTACATAGTTGGAGAGTTTCACGCGAAGAAAAGAAATCAGTAAGTGACATTTCCTCTGTTCGGAAATACACGAGTACTAAAATTGTCAAGAGTTTCGTCCATTATTCATTGTCGGGCGGAGAAAAAAGTGATTTACTTAACAATTCCGTCCCTCCAAGCAGAGGACAGTGCGAGTCAAACGTAAGGGAATCATTGGTCGCGTTAAATGTTCAGTGCAGTCAAAGTTGGACAGCTTCTAGTCCATGATGGTGGAGCGACTCCCTTGTCCACTCACAAGCATATGAGTATTTTTACATGGCACAAGAGGTCATTTTTTTAACGTGAATCATGTGTTTCTCTGTTTTCTCGTTTATTTCAGGACTGCGACTTTTTTTTCGCTCGGAAGTCACAATAGAATTGATTTCAGTAATTGCGTCTCAAAATCGTGCTCATCCTCAAGTGCTCCAGTGTCAAGGCGGTACCAATGTCCCCGCATTCGCGGCTCGGTCTCCAAGGCCACGTCGATATCCAGATCAGCAGCTTGTGGACTATTAGTCTGGTCACACTCACTTTTGAAACATCGTCTACATCTCGATCTGACGCTTCTTCTTCTCGTCCTCGATCCACCGCTCCCACTCCTGGTCGATCTCTGGCGTGAAGTGGTCCTTCCAGTCGCCTACCTTTCCCTTGCGGATGAACGCCTGTAAAGAAGAGCTTGTTGGTGTCGTCGAAGGCGCTGTATCGGGTGTTCCAAAAGTCGTTGTGCTCTCTCTGTAGATGTAGGCCACAACTTGTGGGACACCCGGTAGGCGTACAGGGCGCCATTGGTTCGGATTCAGTCGACCCGCTATTGATGCGCTACATGCACGTTCGTGTGGTACAAGGAGACCATACTGGACGTCCACAGTACAAAGTGTTTCAGGGACGTCCCCTCAGTGGACTTCAAACACCAATCCAAAAGCAGGGCAACTAAGCACACTGGCCTGATCTTGGTGGTCTCGATGACGACCAACATGAGCTGGGCGGAGAAAGGTCAACTTGTACCTGTTTTGATGCTGGTCAGCCACCTTCTCCAACCTTTACATGTCAAGTCAAGCAACAAACGTTTACATCTAGCGCTGATTTAGACGCGACCAACGCATGGAGGAAAAAGTGACTGAAGCTAATATATGGCACCCTGACCCGACATGCAGGACTTTCGTTCATCCAGCACCAACAAACCTGGCCGGTTTCTTCGTTGGTTAAGCTCTCGTTGTTGACCGCAGGGTTCTTTTTGAAGTTGTCAAAATAGAGGTGGTCGTCCAGTTGAAGCACCTTGGAAGAAAAAAGTTCCTGAGGAAGCGTTTGACGCAGCCTGGGAGAAAATCTACCTTCAGATCAGTGAGGTGCTTGCCCAGATGCTTTGACGTCCGCCTGATGGCCGACTGCAAGTCCTTCTTCATGTCCTCAAACCAGAGCAACAGCACATTTGGGTGGTTGCGGTTCTTCCATGCGTGCTGTAAGTGTGTAATTTACTGAAGCTAGGGTATTTCCAGGGGATATTTTTTGTAACAACCGGATATCGAAAATGCCCGGGGATTGACTAATTTTAGAACCTGTCGGGCGTATTTTCTTTAAGAATTCGACTTCTCCCCCCAGGTAACTAGAAAGAACATCTTTCCTTTATGCGTCTACTTTGGAACCCCACCTCCCGAACCCCCCCGAAAGTGTGAAGCAAAAATGACGAATCACTGAACTGGGTCAGGAAAGTTACTTTTGCCATGCAATTTCTGGGACATTTGACCCATTTAATGTTTTTATTGCAGCTGAATTGTCTCTCGGTCGGTGGTGACTGACTTGGAATCTTTTGGCACTCATGGAAGAAGTTAGCTAAATCTACCGCAGGTTGCCTACCCCAAGTGAAGCGATATAAACCCCTACTATCTAACCTTCTTCGCACTAAGGCAGACACCAGTGTTCTGGACGTAAAGAGCAAGTAAAATATAACTTTGTTGAGATAACTTGTGTAGGTACATACACACCTCGAAGTGATACCAATAGTCTCCATACGCCACCCTGCCAAGCCTAAAGAGCCTCGCGTAGTTGGCGAAGTCCCCTGTGTAACCCTGTATCGGGATCAGGGTCTCGTGGTGGAAGTAGGACACGCAGCAGTCCTGGAGCAGAACCGATGGATTGTCAAAAGAGAAGGAAGCGCGCACTCCGACTTACCTTGGGGCTTCTCTCCACGAGGATGACCTTGCAGGTGTCCAAGAGGTTGGGAGGAAGCATGGGCAAAGGCATATGAGTCTTGATGCACCTTGGCGACTTAAGGTTCTTGGCGTAGTTGAGGGTATTGCGTTCTCTGTCGATGATTTCCGCCTGCTCGTCGGAAATTTCGCCCATGACCTTAACGGCTTCGTCATTCCAGAACATTTGCATCTCCAAGAAGGGAAAGCGTAGGGGCAGCTTCTTACGACCTCCCTCAGGATCAAAGTTGTGGCGAATCTGCCAAACCATCTCCTATTGTAGAACCAAAGAAAACAATTGAAACGTACTACTACAATAGTCTATACAGAGTGCGTTTAATTGCCTTGACTCTGCTCTCCTCACTATCATCAGCGACCCCAGTCGCAACACAACGTACTTGTACTTGTGCTTGTGTGCTTGTACTTGCGTACTCGTGCTTTAAGAACAAACAATCAGACATGAACTAGACACCTTTATCTAAACTCGGCCAAATTTTCACTGGGGAAAAACAATGTTACATGTGATTTTACAGCTCTTTTCAAAAGAGCTACATTGCTACATTTGCTAGCCGTTGCTACTTTTTGACCTATCAACTCGCTGACTTCACATCTAGCACAAGCATTCAGACTGATGCCAAACAAGTTAAAGCCAAAGTAGACATTCAAAGCTTCACTCATGTCAACTTTGTTCAGTACTTTGTGTAAACATTGTTGTAAAGTGATTTTAAAATGCCCGCGCAATTGTCCCACTTTTCGTTATGAAACCTTTCGGCCCATGAACATGAGGTGGGTGACTAGCAACCCAGTGGCAGCTGCACATGTAGGCTGCAATGTGTGCATCAAAGACAATTTTAATGAACAACGCCCAGAATTTCGCTCAGAATTTTGTGATAATTTGCTTCTGACACAAATTTCACAGTCCAGGATGTGGCCACTGTCACCCCGTTGCTGGGTGGGTTGTCTACTCACTTTCAGGGTCAATGTTACTACATATGCAGCATAAAGATGTTGATGTCAAGCAATTGACTTGAGCAAGAAAAAATGGAGGAAAGTAGTAGCAAAAAATCGTCCAATTTGCGTCCCTTTTGAACAGACTTCCTGCTCAGAAGGTGCACTCAGGCAACTGGTGACTTACGCACATTTTTTGTGTTTCGTTACCAAAGTACTTTTTGGAAAAAAAAGCTATTGTCATTCGCCTTGCAGAACACAAAACTTTGCTTTCAATTGATCCAATGGTCACTTCATTTCATGCGTTAATAGGGCAGCAATGGGTAAAGAGAGAGTGAAGACATCAGGATGAGCGTTTCTCATCTCTCATAATATGGCGAGACCTCTTGGGATGCTCCCCACTAAACCAGGGACTTTAATGGAGACAAACTTATTGTCTTTTCTACTCAGATCAGAGTCTTTAGGCACCTCTGAGCAGTGGAAGACTTGCGCAATGCCGGCAATATTCATTTATCTAACAGGCTCTATTCTTTGAAAGGCCATACTCAGTGCCAAGTCTCTATTGATTTAGGGCTGACCTCGCCAAAACTAAGATGCCACCTACGGACAACAATATTCATACGTAATTTGTAAGGTGTCAACCTGTGTCCAGGTGGTCCCACACTTTGGATATGTGACTACCCACACATCGTCCTCTCTGACTTCCATGTTGTAAATGTCCTCTGCTATGTCAACGATTCCCCTGGGCATGAGGATTCCACCGGGTTCAGACACCACAGATTTGGGGTAGCATGACATAGGGTGCCCGAAGCCGATAGTGACGTCTTTCTCCTCTTCAGGCGTCATTTCTCTCCTACAGAAATGGAACTGTTATTGCGGAGAAACCTATGTACGCGCAAACTGCAGTACATATTCGACTTTCGCACAGTGTGAGTCTGCAACATAGTCTCTGCAAATGGAAAGTGTTTTTTTAGGAACAAAGAAAATTAAGCGAGCAGCAACATCTTGCAAAAATCAAGGTTTTCGCACTAATTGAAGTCGGAAAAATTGCACATGTTGTTTAGCTGTCTTTTTAACGCCCTAGTTATTTACCTTAAGATGGCATAACTGGAATTAGCGGAATAACCTTGCTAAATTAGCGCGAGGCCCAGAGTTGACTGTCAAAAAAAGGTTATGAGTGAAAATACTCAAGGCCTTGCAAAGTTTAAAGCTGATTCCAGTCATCCGATCTTACGTCAGCCAGTCAAGACTGAGGCGACCTTTGGCCCGTCCGAGGACACGATAAGACCGAGAACAGTTCAAAACATCCTCTTCTCAGGCAAAAGCAGTGAAGAGTCGTGCTCATTCCTCTTTTGTTTTTTCTTTGTAGTTCTTGCTTAGCACTTTTCCCACCAGATTTGGAGCTGCATTGACGACCAGAGGGCAGGATTGGCCAAAACCAACACAGTTGCCATTTATCTCATCAGAGATCCAAAACATCCTCGGCTGCGTCTTCTGTTTTCCATTGCAAAAATCAAAAATCTCCTCAGCTTGTCAGAACTCATAGCATTTCTCAATATCCCCTCCCATTTAGAAAAAAAAGCGGGCAGCGACAATAATGTTTGGTCTAAGAGAAAAGAAAGAACAATTGAATTCATACCAGGTGAAGGGAAATTTCAATCTTTCCCTCTTCTGTCCTTGGTCGCTCATCTTGGATTCCTGTTCAGTCACTGCAGTGAAAACCTGTGCAGGAGGATTATTATTTGGCTTGAAGATAAAGCAACATTTAACTCTACCTTGGGCACATGAAATGAAGTGTTAGTTAATCAATGGAAACGAGATTTCGTTGGGCACGAAAGGTGTGACAGAGTCTTGTGGAGAAAGTACTTGCTGTTGACAGGAGGGAATAGAAGAAACAAAGGAATTGAAAGTGAAGCAGCAATCAAAGCGACCCTAACATGACTGGAGCAAAGGCCTCGGCTAGTACTTAACTAACGCTGCTTGGGGAGGTTAACCTCCAGGGACTTCTCGAGCCAGCTGTTCAACTTCTTGCGGGGGACGGGGACCTTGGCCCAAGTGCTGCACTTGATGGAGGCTTTCTTGATCAGCTCTGGGTCTAAGACTCGGCTGATCACGTCGGCCCTCTGTTGGTACAAGGCAGAGGGATTTGGTTGCTTTGGCTCGATGTTTTGCCTCCTCATTGTTGTGCACTCCGATGGAGTCAACAAAGAGGGCATATTTGACCTTGAATAGACTCTCTCCACGATGGGAAGCACAGCAAGGGGACGACTTTGAAGCTACCTCGGGGCACCATTTATTATTCCTCATGAGCGGGCCAGAGAAGGATTCCAGATGGAACTGTGAACTAGGGAATTGGTTGTAGTCGAAAAATACACGTAACTAGTGGAGCGCATCAGCTTCGCTGGGTGTGAAGAGGATCCCTGCTCCCAACCCTCCGTGCCTCAGACTTCCCCCCTGCCTCTTATTCAGACCACCTTCTATTCGGAATTAGAGACCAAACTTTAGAAAATTTTAGGTCACCTATTTGCTGCCATATGGGAAACCAGACAATGGCTGAAAAATAGCCACAAACTTTTCTGGTAAATATTAGGATACCTTTGGTCTTCTTCAACATGAAGTTACATCTTCTGAGTCGCAAGTAGCACTGCTCAGAAGTTTCACTTGGTTGAGCACATTGGGCGAGAAAACGGTCTTCGCGTTGTGAGAGCAATTGTACAGTACATAATGGTCACGGAAAAACTTTGTATCAAAATTAGAGCAGGCAAATCTACAGGCAGACACGTCTACTTCTCTCCTTCAACGTCTTTCTTGCTACATTCGTAATACTCACAAACAAGACCCACTATATCTCAAGATTTATTAAAAAGCAAAACTTCTTGGGACTCAGCACAAGGTGTCTCTCCACCTAAAGCTCACGTTTCTTTGAAGGCAATGCTATCCATTGTGTTGCTAGTCGATTTTCGCTTATTTTGTGTAGCACAGATTCCAGCCAAATAATGCTCACCCAGTGGGATAACACAGGGCAGACGGAGGTGGACGGGAGTCTTCTCCTATCTGCAGTTAAACTAACAGTACATCAAGTGAGTCTAATCTTAGCTTATATAACTTTAAATACTAGTTCTTCCACGACACAGCAGCGCATGTTGTTATCTGACCCATTTCTGTTGACGACGTCAGTGCAAGTACTGTATGTCCCAAAAGTTTTTGCCCCTTCATTCAGCGTAACATTTTGATGATAAACCTTAATCTCTAAGAAGAATTTGGGAAAACAACATGGGAAAGAGTATGAGGGTTTCCTGCTCAATGAATAGTTCAGCGAATTTTACCTCATTTCTTGCTGGGGCTTGGAAACAGCTCTTTGTATTGTCTGTAAGGTTGTTGAGCATTTGAATGGGTTGTGTTTACTCCCACCCACAAACAGTCATTAAGAGATCGTGGCATTGAAGTGCTTTTAGCTGGAACAAAGTTGAAGGCAACTGCTGAAGTTACCCCTACATACCTATTTGAGTGAAATACTCAATTAGCCAATCCTTGCAGACACCTTTGCACATGAGGTCCCAGTGCATTTGGGTATGCTCCGCTATGGCATAAGACTCCTTATTGCAATGAAGCAGTGGATGCTCCTCAGTCCAGCAATAGATGAAGGTGAGGAGCTTCACCAGGGACAGATGACTCCCAGAGAAAAAGCAGCCTTCACGTATTGACTTCTTTCATCTGCATTGATAGTTTGGGCAGTCCCAGATGCTGCTGTCAATTTTACTGTGGTCCTGGTGAATTGCTCTCAACCTGGTGCAAGCAATACATGTGCTGCAGTTGGCCAGAACCTTATGTTTCACCAGAAACTTCATGGTGTCCTCTATGGTGCTGGTAGTTAAAGACAGATTCCTCAGAGTCCACTCTTAGATGAGCTCCTGAGGCTGCTGGGGAATGGTGGCAGGGTCCAGCAGAAGAGTAGGTGAATGACAGGACTTGTTGAGGTAGGTAGGAGTTGTAGTTAGGAGAGATGATGGAGGTGTCGTTGATGCGAAGGTTGAAATGGTCTGCATATGCACTGCATGAGTGTGAGAAATGATGGCCAATAAAATTGTCACTGCTACTGGTGCCATCGCGAAAGTAGTTTCTTCTCACTCCACGTATATGATGCCTACTGTACTCAGTCATCTATGGTGGCTGCTGCTGCAGCTGCTGCTGTTGTTGTCTTGCACCCCCAGGACAAAGAAAATAAAGGAGGGAGAAGGTGA
>JAAUXU010023581.1_pt1 | contig 11067 bp, 11 predicted proteins | sample 7278151 | NCBI WGS metagenome assembly JAAUXU01 (sample SAMN14350113, study PRJNA611818) | marine sediment metagenome | isolation source: surface marine sediment (1.8m) | place: French Polynesia: Moorea | collected 2018-08 | reverse complement strand
GCAGCAGTCTTCCGTGGAGACAGATCTTTATGTTTTGACATTTTCAGACCGAGCATTTGGCAATGGGTGCCATACCGCGGAGCATTTGGGTCACGCTGGAGGACGATCTAGTCGACTCCTGCAAACCTGGTGATGACGTTGTCGTGAACGGAATCGTGAAGACCAGGTGGCATCCTTTGGGAAAGTATGATATATTTCTGGACAAGGATTATCTCTTGCAACTTAAAATATTGTCCTTTCTTTAGGTCAACAGACGGGCGGACGGACATCGAACTTGTGGTTAGGGCAAATTATGTTCATGTGAGCAATGCCCAAAAGTCGAAAAAAATACTGACGGACGAGCGCGTCAAAGAGTTTGAAGATTTCTGGAAGAAGCACCGATATCGTCCTCTTGCGGGACGTAACGAAATCCTGGCTTCCTTTTGTCCTCAGGTAAGAAGAGTGGGGATTTTTCCAAGATATATTTTCAGCCTTTTTTTCTTTTTCTAGGTGTATGGCCTTTATGCAATCAAGCTTGCTCTGGCTATCGTACTCTGCGGTGGAGTCGAAAGGGTGGATGGTGGAGCCACCAAAGTCAGAGGAGAGTCGCACATGGTAAAAAAATCGGGGCCAAAAAATTAACCATCTCACGGTGAATGCTTTTTTATACCAATCACTCTCGTAGCTTCTTGTTGGGGACCCTGGCACGGGAAAGTCCCAACTGGTCCGTTACGCCTCCCGCCTGAGCCCACGATCCGTGCTGACGACCGGCGTGGGCTCTACCCGGGCCGGGTTGACCGTCTCCGCCGTGAAGGACGGCGGCGCCTGGCACCTGGAGGCAGGGGCGCTGGTGCTGGCGGACGGAGGAGTCTGCTGCGTGGACGAGTTCAGCACCATCGCCGAGGCCGATCGAACCTGCATCCACGAGGCCATGGAGCAGCAGTCAATCAGCGTGGCCAAGGCTGGTAAGTCACTTTTTCAGGGGCAATGTTCGCTTTTGAAGTTTGTTGTCATCACAATTATTTTTTGTGCTTTTGTCGCTATAGGTCTCGTATGCAAATTGCACACCCGCTGCTCCGTCCTTGCGGCCACCAACCCCAAAGGCTCCTACGACCTCACCCAGCCTCTGACCGTTAACACCGGGATCGCCTCGCCGCTCCTGTCCAGATTCGACCTCGTTTTTGTCCTACTTGACTCCAGGAACGAGGAGTGGGATCGTCTTGTTTCCTCCTACGTCTTGCAGGGTGAGGAGGAATGATGATTAGGTTTTGACATGTTCTCACCAAGCACAAAATACGTGGAATTTTTGTTCCTTTTCGATGCGCACAAATGATATTTTCTGTCTAGAAAATTTCTGCTTGTGCGGTATCATTTCAGGAAAAGACCCTACAAAGGAGGACCAGGCCACCCAGTCTTCTTCAACCCTGTGGTCTCTAGACAAGCTGCGTGCCTACTTTGCCTACAGCAAGCGCTTCCAGCCTGAGCTGAGCCCCGACGCATCCACAGTCCTGTCACAGTACTACCAGTGCCAGAGGAGATCAGACTACCCAAACATGGCCCGGACAACCGTGAGGCTGCTGCAAAGCACAATTAGGTACAACGTAGAAAAAAATGTGGCTCTTTTCGTTACGATTTGTTGTCTTGGACAGACTTGCCCAGGGCCACGCCCGCCTGATGTGCCGTGACACGGTGACCATCGAGGACGCCGTGTGGGCCGTCCTGCTCCTGGAGACATCGGCGGAGTCGGCGTCGTCCGCCTCCCTCGCTGGAGGAGGGGGAGGAGGCGTAAACCCGCTCCACACCACTTTCCCGTCCGACGCTTCCGAGGAATATCGAGCCAGGGCCGAGGAGGTTCTCGTCTCCGTCCTGCAGAGGGAGGACCTCTGGCGGAAAGAAAAGACCAGGCTAGGTGAGCTGGAGGTCAATCTGATCGGGCAGGACGCACATGAGATGGAGGACTGGGCCGCGGAGGGAGACAACGTCGATAGGGACATGGAGCAGAGCCAGAGGATCAGGATGACGCAGATGGTGACCAAGCTGCGGACCAACCAGATCTCATACGGGACGGAGTGCGCCCTGGCCGCCAGGGAAAAAGAAAAGAGGAAAAAGAAAGGCCAGTCCAAGGGGCTAGAAAAGTTTGTAAAGTCAAAGAAGCACGCGTCAAAGGCGTCGAAGAAAGAAAAGAAGGAGGAAGTCGAGGAGGAGCCAGATTCGCCAGATATCGAGAAAAGCAGTGTGGTGACATCAACGCAAATCGACGGGCCGGCCAACAAACGGAAGATGGTCGTCTTCTCGGATGAGTTCGAGTCTTCGGAGGAGGAGGAGGGCAGCGGGAGGGCTCTTCCCTTGTTCAAGAGCAAGAAGCGCTCCGCGTCAGTCGTCACTTCCAATCCGTCTTGTTCCCGTCGGGTCGGTCTTCCCGAGGTCAGCATAATCAAGGATTGTAATCGGACTGTAGGAGAGCCTGTCATCTCCGAGGCAAGCTCAAAGGAAACTTTGCCTCTGGAGGAAAGGAAGTCCGCGGGAAAGACGCCAACACCTCCGACATCGAAGTTATCCTCAAAGACCGTGAGCAAGTTGAAATTGTTTGAGTGCTCCGATGACGAAAAGGATGAAGAGGGCTCGGTGAAGCAGGACTTTCCTGGGCCGACCATCTCTGAAGTCTCGATGTCCAAGAAAATGGGCCTACCTGCTGTGGATCTCAACAAAACCACCATCTCAAGTAAGTCTTCATCCTGTCACGTTGTCACGGCTCCTAGGCTAGAAGTGGGAAGCAAAAAAGGTGTCGCTTCCGGAAGGGCTATGTTCTCAACTTCGGACGACGAATTCGAATAAAATATATTTTTCTTTTATCAGGACGGTTTATTTAGCTGAGTGAGACACAAATGCGCAGTTTTTTACTTGTACGGTAATGTACGGTACTTTCAAGTAAATTGATAAAAGTGTACTAGGTTTTTGTGTTCTTGGACGGCTTTGGTCCTCAGGCGGTAGGACGATTTTCTGGTGGGGACAGAGCCCGCCCATATTCCGCCTTTGGAGAAGAGCGCCCGCAAAAACTTGTAGAAAAATCATCTCTGATACGAGGGAATGTAGTTTGGGAAGTAGAACTGCTTCTGCCTCCCGCTGATTTTCTCTCCCCCTGGCTTGAGTTGGGCCTCCACGGTAGCCACCTCGGGCTCTTCAACAATCCCTCCCATTCTCTTGGTCAGGATGGCCCTGGTGTAGGTGGAGGGGTTGAACGGGTCGTAAGCGCCTCCCCTCGGGTTGGAGTTGTTGTTGCCGTTGGACGACGAGGAGGAAATTGGCTTCCGCTTACTGCGTGGCTGAGCTCCGAAATACACCTGAAGGAAATCAAACTACCGTAAAAAGAAATCGAGAGGGAAATTGTTTTTCCCTTACACTTTGCTCGTTTTCCTCCTCATGTTGCTGTTGCCTTTGCCTCTGTTGCATTTCCCTCTGCTGGTCGTATATTTCCCTCTCCAGCTCCTGCTTCCTCTGCTGCTCGTACAGGGCCTGGATCAGCGCCGCCTCCACCCTCCGCTCTTCGTCGTCGTCCTCTCTGACCTGTGGCGGTGGCGGCCTGTGCCTCTTGTCCGGCGGCGCCTTGTAGACCCCCTTGGCGATGTAGATTGGCGAGTTGCCCGGCTCCTCCGGGCGGTACAGCTTCCACTCGTCAGGGGTCGCGCCGGCGCCGACGGAGGGGGAGGAGTCTGCCCTGACCTGGCTCTTCCTCCTGTCGCTGTCTTTGTCCTTTTCCTCCGCCCTCAGCGGGATTGGCGGGTGGGAATCGACCACGCTCAACTGATAGGAGAGCAACGTCGACTCCGGCTTGCCGCCGCTCCTCCTCTCGGCGTGCTGCTGAGGGTGGTAGCTGCCGCGGGAGACCTGCGGTGCGGGATTCAATACCAATTTCTTCTCTGCTTAAACCATTTTTGTGCTGTCCTATATTCCTTGCCTGCATCTTTTCGTCGCTCGGCTCCGAGTTGACCACGACTGTGGAGTCCACCAGCTTGAACTCTGGGACGTCTGCGCCTGAGAGCGGAGTGTGGCGGCTGAGGGAGTTGACGGGCGGCGGCAGGAAGTAGGGGGAGGAGGAGAGAACCTGGCTGAAGACTCCCACAGCCTCGGGGAGGGGAGGGGAGCGGGAGCGGGGCTCCTCCTCAGCCTCCGAAGAGGTGAGGGTCGGCAAAGCTGTTGTTGTAGTACTTGAGGTAGTGGGGGGTGCGTAAGTCGTCCTCCGCTTAGGCCTCAAGTAATCATCACTGTCAATTATGCTTGGCTTCCTAGACTTGATCTTGAGCGGCCTGAACTTTTTTGGTCTCTCCCCCTTCCTCCTCTTTTTCTGCGAGGAGCCCTCCCTCTCCTTGCCGCCGCACTTCTCCCCGCCCCCCGACTCCTCTTCCAGCTCCTTAGCCAGCCTGTCCCAAAATGCGCAGTTCTCCTTGGTCCTGTCCCCGCCCTCCTCCGGCGAGGCAGAGTTGACCACGACGACGTCTCTGCCGGGCGTCAGGAGCAGCAGGTGGCCTGATGGACCGTTGAAGCGAGGCCACCCGATGCTGCGGCCTCGTCCGCGGCCGGCAGGATGTCTGCAAATGGAGGAAAAAAAATTATTGCAAATTAATTATTTCCCGAAGCTCAATGCAGATTTTGCCTATTTGTCATGTTTTTCTCCCCCTCCCCTTTTTATCTGCGGCCGAAGGCCGACAGATCATTGAGTGAATTTTTAGAGGAACCCCCTTTTCCCCATGTTCCTTTTGCAATACCCTGCCGCAGATCACAGAACAAAGTTTGTTCCTTGTTTTCTGACGGATAGTTCTTGGCTTGGCTGCGTATGTAGGCGCACGAATTCCCTAGTTCGGAATCGCGGAAGGGTTTGGCCATTAGCGTCCACAAAAGCCGCTACATGCGTGAAACGAAGCGCGAAAAAAGGGAGTCGACGGATAAATCGGAGAGGGACAGCGAGGGGATTTTTGTTTTAAAAAGAAAGTTTCCACGCGAGTGGCCACCAGACGCGGAAGGAAAACCTTGCGGCGCCAGCGAATGAATCACTGTCACAGAAATACGAATTTGTTAATTACTCATTGATCACTCACCCAGTCTTGACAAAGTTGGCCCAGGACTGCAGCATGAACCTGCTGAGCGTCTTGTCCACCTGACCGTACCTGTCCGGCTGCGCCACCGGTCGGCCAAAGACGAAGCCTAGCTCGTCCCCGCGCTTGACGCCGGTCCAGGCCGGCCAGGGGTCCAACGGGTCGCGCACAGAGAATTTGTACCTGATTTAGAGAGAAGCGGGAAGGACTTCTATAGGAATTTTAATGGAAAAAGTTACGCAGACAAAAAAGGGCCTCGAAGGGAGATTTTTGCGGTCTGGCGCGAGATCGAGATGATAAGGGGGGAGGGATGAAAGCGTGAAACAAGGACGACCTTTTGATTCAATTTAGTCTGATTGTGGCTGTTTGCACATGCAGCATTTCGTCAAGCAAGGAAGGGCAAGAGAAGAGAAAGTTTTTTGTCATCAGAAATTTAATAAGTTCTGTACGAACAAAAACTTTTGAATGAAGCTTTGAAATATGTTGGCCGAAGCTGCCCTAATTAATTAAATTACAATCGATGCCTTGTTATGCAAGCATCCGGAGGAGGGGATCAATTTTTTTTTCGCAATTTGCGCGTCAACTGGAACGTTGAATTTGATTGATTCCTTCCCTTCGCGTCACACAAAAGAAAGTGGAAAGTTTCGTTACCTGAAGACCTCCGCCCCGCCTGACACCGCCGTGGAGGCAAATTCCTCTGCAGGACAGTCGAACTGTGAGTCGGCCACCATCCTGGCGGCCATAGAGAAGCGGGAGGGGGCCGAGGACGGGGAGGTCCAGTTGGTGTACTGGAAGCGGGCCGCGGAACGGAGCTGGGAAAAAATGTCGAATGAAAAATGGTCAATAAAGGGCAGGCAAGAAGATCTGCGTTGTTCTTTTGACAACGGAGAAAGACGAGAATGGTAAAAAATATTTGCCTACAGGTGCATACAACATGAGCCAACAGCACAAACAATGGTATATCGTTGCCTTTTTTTGCCCCTCCCTCCCTCCCCGCCGTGCTCATTTGTGCAGAACGGAACAAATTATCGGCATTGCAGGGCCTTCTCCTTTCTTTACGACCGCCGCCACTCTGTTGTCATTGCCGCCGCCGCGGGGCGATCATAGGTGAGAGGGGCTGGTCTGTTTCACGCAAGCACACACCTAGTACTTGCGTCCGCTGCCCAGAAATTATATGCCGATGATGACGGTGGCGGGATCGAAATCCGTAAAAAAGTGTTTTCCAAAAAGTCAATGTCGCAAGGAGGTGAAAAGAGTGGAACAATTCGGAGTAGCCACTTTTTTGCATCAATAATTATACTGCGTGAAATTTGCTTTAATTTATTATTTTTTACCTGCTGCGACGACCCCTGGAACATCCTGTCCACTGCCTCCTCGAACTGCCCCTTCGTCAGCCCCTCCTCCTTCTCCCCCAGCTCCCGGTTGGGGAAAAGCGCAGGCAAAAGGTACATCAGCGCCTTGGTCCCCTCGTCCGCGTTGCCCCCCATCAGCACCTTGACCTCTCCTCCTGCGTTCTCCAGCGCCCGCCGCAGCATCTCCCTCGGCTCCCAGGCCACAAGGTCCCCGTCAATCGTAGGAGAGAACGGGTGTCGGTGGGAGACGGGCCCGCCGGGCGCCGGGCCCTCCCCGGGCGCGGTCACGCCGGACTCGCGGTTGACGATATCCTCTGGTGAAGCATTGGCCAGGCACTCTGCCACCCGCCGCTTGGATCCTGAGGCTGGGCAGCCTAGGAGGGAGGCCAGGCGGAGGGCGCCGGTGAAAGAGCGGGCAGGGTGAGAGAAGGACCAAGGGTGGACGAGGCCGCCCGACTGCAGGATCAGCCTGCTCAATTGGAAGGAAAAGGAGCTGTCTTTTACAATTTTGCCATTTACATCGGGGGATCGGATAGTACTGATAATACTGCAGCAACGCAACAGCAAGAAAATACATTCGTACAATTTTAGCAGCAAAAGAAGCAGCAGCAGCAACATGTTCAGGAAACTCCCTAGGAGAAAAAAAGAACCATTTCAGCAATTTAAAACAATCCTGCAGCTGCAAAAATAAATAAAAATAGCAACAGCACCAGATTTTTTACTTAACACCAGCAGGAATAATGTTGTACCAGCAACAGCAACAGCAGAAGGGAAAAAAAACAGCAATAGTAGTAAAAACATCATCGACCAATAATATGAGGGGCGAAATTGAGGGTGAGAGCGATATTATTTTCAACCCTCCCTTACCTCTTTGGCGCTGGTTCGACCCCCTTCTCCCTGGCGGAGGCTAACTGTATGGCCGCCGACACCGCCCCCGCGCCTTGGCCGGCCAACGTCACTCTAGTTGGGTCTCCTCCGAAGGCGAACACGTTCCTCCGCACCCACTCTAGCGCCGCCCGCTGGTCCATCAGCCCGGCGTTGCCTGGGGCGGACTCGTCGTCAAGGAAGAGGAACCCCAGCGCACCAAGGCGGTACTGCACGGACACGGCGATGACGCCTCCTTGTGCGGCCAGTTCCCTAGGATCCGGCCTCCAGCCTCCGTCTTCACCGCCGCCGCCGTCGGGGCCACGAGGGGAGGAGGATCCCCGCGAGAAACCTCCTCCGTGGAACCAGACCATGACCGGGAGACCGTTAGCGTTTTCTTCCCCCACTTCGTCATCCGCCAGGGTGTTGTTCCGCTCGGTCGCCCCTCGGCTCCGCTGGGGCGGGGAAGGGGGCACGGGAACGTAGACGTTCAGGTATAGGCAGTCCTCGCTCGGAGGCTCGCTAAGAAAAAGCAGCAAATTGTGCAGATGCTGTAATAAATTTTAAAAAATACCTTGGCTCCTCCTCCCTTGATCCGTCAAAGTCCCCGCCGAAAAAGAGCTCCCTTTGCTGGTAGCAGCTTGGCGGGTCCGTCTCCGCTAACCTCGCCCCCTCCCAGGGGATCGGAGAGAGCGGAGGGCGGAATCGGAGGTTGCCGGTGGGCGGGCGGGCGTAGGGGACGCCCAGGAATGCGGCCACGGGGGAGCGGGTGGCCGACGGCAGCAGGGTGCCCTATAGAAAAATGTTTTACATACTTTTGAAGAGGTCTTGTTGCATGATTGCCACTTGCCTGCAAAACACCGTGCTCTGTGGTCACTCGGAGGAAATCATCCTGAGAGTTGGCCGCTTGGCACATAGTGGTTGAGAGTGCCACCAAGGCACGGAGAAAAGTCGACAAGGGCCTCATCTTGTTCGTGTTTTGTGGAGGTAGAGTCACAAGCCTTCACCGGACCTAAACTTAGAGGGAGAAATAATACGTAGGTAGCGTTGAACTCTCCCGGGAAAAGAAAAGTAGGTAGGTGAATGCTCTCACCTCATTCAGGTACCCAAGAATGCATCTCGTTGCCGTCGAACCTTCATGTCCCTTTAAATTTTGTACTCTCCGCCTATTTCCCCGCCGAAACAATCCTTCCGTCGCCACTCGCCCTGAGCCTCTTCCCGCCGCCACTGCCGGCTCCCGACTGACGGACGGCGGAAAGGAAATTAAAACTGGAGGCACCTTCCGTTCGCCGGCGAATCGTCTGCGTCGACGAGGGGAAGAAGAATTCCCGGCTTTTGGAAGCGCTGTTGGACGTCGGGCGGACGGACGCGCGATTTTCTCCTCCGCGGTCCCTTCCTCCCCCCTCTAATATACAGTAGCACACATAGCGGCACTGTCACTCCAATCGAGAGAGTCCCCTCCTTTTCTCCCCCTCATATATGGTAGCTCCAATTCCACTCACGTTAGTTAATGTGTGCGCCACCCTCTTTGCCCCTCTCTTTTCCCCCTGTCATAGGACGACGGGACTTTTTCGCTGCTCCACTGCTCAACCAAAAAATATATGTGCTCTACTAGGTACAGTACTTTATGTTACATACTACGCAGCAAGCACCTGGCAGGTCCGGCTTGGAAATTACTGCTGCATTTAAAGAGGGAGAGCTAGTTATCTGTTTGAAAAATATTTGGTTGGTGACAAAAAAAATAGTTTGGCTCAGGCAGCTGGTTAAGGTTTGTTGATTACCGGGTGGCTGAGCAATGAGAGGAAATCATTAGGGTTTCGCCCCTATTTCTCGCGAACTGCCGAATGAGTCAAAGCCGGACCCTGCAGCGAAATGTCAACGGACCACAGGTGAATGCTGTTCAAAATCCAGACGATCTCTCCGAGTACCCGCGAGTTTTTAGAAAAGAAAAACCGACTATGTTCCATTCGTGTTTTAATATTGAGCGGTGTTATGGATCACTTCGTCATTTTGGCCTTTAATTGGCGAAAAAAGTTGCAAAAACCCAAGTCGCAGTCTTGGTGTACATAAGTACGGTGTAGTTACAGTACCTTTATTTTAGCCAGACAATTCGCTTCGTTAAAGTAGGGCACTGGGCATGAAACCAGCGCATGCACGGCGCTAAAAAGAAAAGGGGAATGCCGCTACGGTATGCAATGTATGGTGGCGGATGGAGTTTTTTTGTCTCTGTGGCCGTCAGACTACCTAGACCTAGAGAGAGAAGAGGGGGAGGGGACGAGGCCGGGTGAAATCAGGGAAATTTTGATATGGTCTCATGCGCAGAAGACGGGCGGGAAAGAAGAAGTCATTTCTTCCCCCCCCCCAGCGTTTTAGAGGCTACTACGACTATTGGGTAAGTTCAAGAGCGACGGAGCAGAAGAAAAGAAACAAGTACAGACTCTGTTCGAAGACCTGAGGCATGGATATGAATGCAGAAAGAAGGAAAATCTGGAAAAAATTCAAGAGAAAGGGCGGATCAGGTCAAATTCGAATTTGGAGGTCATTTTGAAGGTCAAAACAGCCCAAAAACTTGAAATCGCGAAGAACCAATAAATCATTTTTAGCCATTTTTGGCAAAACTGTTGGTCACAAGGGGCTCAAAATTGGCACAGGATCTTTTCTCACTAGGATCTACAACTTTTTTATAAAGATTTTTATAAGAAGTCGTCTTGATAATAATAAAAAGTTTGTTAAACAACAACAACAACAGCAGCAACAACATCATAAAGCAGTCCTAGACCTGCATGGCTACGCCGCAGGTAATAACTGTTCAAAATTCATGTCATTTCAAACAAAGTTAATCAGTTGTGAAAATCGTTCAAAGAATGTTAATTGGTTGCAGCCCTTTGTAAAAAAGTGAATATTTTTCAATACAAAGAAAGACAATTCCTAACTTTTGCACTTATGATTGAAAGAGGAAGCATTCAAACATTTTTCTCCTGTGCCACTAGAGAAAGTGGCATTTTTTTCTTAGCTTTAAGGGGAAAAAATCCCAGAAAGAGGGGGAGGGTAGCCTTAGAGGACTCAAAATTGTCTATATATGGGTCTCTGTGGGAGGGTTAGAAGGGGGTCACTTTTTGAGACATCAGGGTACAGGTAACCAACCCACCCCTACACACGCCCCTTGCCATAGGTGCTCAAGTTGAAGAAAGAAGGGGTCCGGAGATTTTTTTCGGCTAGGAGGGGTGCCTTTTTGGAGGGCTAGAGGGGGGGGTCTGGCGGAAGGTAGGGAGGGGGGTATGCGTTCTTCATATTAAAAATTTCTCCAAAACCGGTGGAGAAAACATCAAAATTCCATTGAACAAGTCTTTTTTTCTTCATTTTTGCTTCAAATAATGCCTCCTGCCTCTGTGGCACTGAGAAGTCAAGTTTTTCTCACAAAATTGGTCAAAACAAAGCATCAAGTTGTTCATGGATAGCAATCAAATCACCGGAGAGAAAAAATGGTCATATTAAGTAAAAGTACCTACCAAATGAATGTAACAAGGATTGTTAACGGCAGTCAAAGTTTCTGCAGTATTGCCGCCACATACCCATTTTTTTTCCCTGCAGAGTTAATAAACAATGATTAAAGAAAAATGGTGCATATAAACATTGTTGGGCCATTTGTTGGGCCAAAACGTTATTTAGGGCATTCTCGGGTGGTGGTGGTGTGGTCATAAAGAGGATGCTAGGGGGGGTCTTGAAAACAGTGCTTGAGGGGGGGGTCTTTATAGTCAGATCCCCTACTTGAGCACCTATGG
>JAAUXU010077396.1_pt1 | contig 11068 bp, 6 predicted proteins | sample 7278151 | NCBI WGS metagenome assembly JAAUXU01 (sample SAMN14350113, study PRJNA611818) | marine sediment metagenome | isolation source: surface marine sediment (1.8m) | place: French Polynesia: Moorea | collected 2018-08 | reverse complement strand
CTGCTGCTACTCAGGGGCATTTCGCCGGAGGATCGCACTCCTTCGGCTTGAGAGTAGCAAGAAGCCCCCCACAAATAGCCCCCGAGCTGCTGCCCATCTTTTTGAGTCCTTGTTTTCCGTAAGCTAGATAATCTGGCAAGTCTCGTTCCGGGGCATGGACGGGTGCTTTTGACTGCGCTCTGCCATTAACGAGGAGAAATAGTCCAATGACCTAAGGACATTTTCCGTGCTGAGCGGGTCTTGAGAAGGCCTCTATTCTAGCCTTTGCTCATAAGGCAAGCAAGCAGCTAATTCTCGGCACGTACGGAACATTTCTGTTCACATCATTGTTGGCGGATTGATCAGAGATGGCGAGGACGACGGCCTCCGGGGTCGATAAATCATCTTCTCGCTTCAACGCCAATGTTCGACATCGCCAAATCTTCATATCCGACGAGGATATCTCCAAAGATCTTACCTGTCATTGCCTGGAGGAAAGTCTCACCTTCACGCTTCATTGTCAGCGACCCGCACAAGTGCGGACGTCACAGGTGCGCCTCTGCTCTGTGACGGCCAAGACCAAGAGGATGGTCATTCTGGCCAAAGACCGCTTGCTGAAGAAAGCCTTGATGTGTGGACTGAGCGGGCCCACCCCAATGGCCAGAAAAGGCTAGCGGGCACACCCCAATGGCCAAAAGAGACTAGTAGGCCCACCCCAATGGCCAGATAAGTGTTGACCCCGCTCTGGCACTGAGTATGCGTGCCCAGGCGCTAAGATCACACTAGACGTGGTGGGGGTCGACCGCACCGGGGGAGAAGCCTTTTTCTGCCTCTGTTACGTGCATTCCATGCTCAGTTGTGCCAAAAAACCGGTGCCAAGTATTTGGCATTCGCAGGGGTCAAACAATTACCCATCGAGTAAAGTTGTCTCGTATAAAGTTTGCTCTATGCAAAGTTTCGACCTCGGTTTCCAAACTCTTGACGATGCCGCAGACCTTGAGAAACGTGTTCGCGCCATGTGCGCAAAAGGCTGTTTTGACCAAAAAGAACGTGCAAAAAAACAATTCTTACCATTAGCAGACCGATCCTTGAGCAAAGAGTGCTAAAAAAAAACCAGTGCAGTCTTCTTTATCTAACTTTGGTCGAACGACAGTGGAAGAAGCCCCTCGGAAGAAGACGAATTATCATTATTATCTAACGTTCTCAACCATGAAGTGGTGAGAACCGCTGTCGTGGTGCTCCAAGGTGCACGAAAATGTCTTCCTCTTCGAGCTATGACCTCGGCAATGTGACGAGGTCAACGTCAAGTGTGTGATCGCTTCTATGTAGCGAGACACCTGACGACATGATGGCCTCTACGAGGCCTCTACGAGGCCATCATTGAGGCCGCAATTGTCACTTTCCTTTTCCAAAACAAGGGGTGTGTAAGTCGTATCAATGGATGACTACAACTAGCCTGAATTTAAGGCTGTTTCTTTTGCTACCAGTTGAGGTGACTCCTCGAGTGCTGTAGACACGACCTCATGGTCATGTCAAGAAAAAGTTTGGTGGTTTTTTTCCTTCTTTTTGGCTCAGTCTCCCTAGCGGATACTTGAAAAGATCGCTGTCTTATTTATTGATCCTCTTACCATTGTTCACAGAGTGAAGTCGATTGAAACCATCATTCCAGCGCGTGAATAGCGTAACATCCGATAGACAGAAGAAGTCTTCTTGCTGTCTCATCAGTACTGAGTCCTCCAGGAGGGACGGAGCAGAGGTCTCTTCCTCGTCTGTGCTGCCTCCGCTCGCGTGCGTAGTTTATACGGGAGATCGTTGGTGCCTCTGCTCGAGCTGTCCCACACGCTCCTCTTCCTCCGTGCGCTCCCTCGCTGCCTCTCGGTCTCTCAACGCTTTTGCATCAGTCCTTCAGCTCTCTCTCACCTGCCAAAGAAAGTCAAACTTGCTTGGTCGGAACTAGCCAGAAAGCTTGGATGGCCGAGGTCTTGTGATCCTCCAGGAGTCGGAGTCCCTCCCCCCCCCCCCGCTGCAACGCCTGCACCGCCAGCGTGTTACAGCGTGCATCCATCAGCATGTCCATGGTGCTGTTGTTGCACTCGTTCTGTCACAGTTGTGTCAGCCGTGAAGCGACTTGCATGAGATCAGCAACTTCCCCTGGGGTGGGCGGGTGGTTGTTACGTCCGACGAACATCTTGGTACAGCTTGGTTGAGGTTTCGTGAAAAGATCCCGGTCGTACCTTTGCACCTGAGGTGCGTCTGGACGTCGCGGGCTTGAACATGCGAGCTGACGCCAACTTGATCAACTGAGACAGTTTGTCACTTGCAGCTGCTGACCACAAACGTGACATTGAACGGGTTTGACGTCCTGACACCATCCTGTCACGCCAGAGGTCCAGCAGCAGGAGTGGAGGGGTGACGCCCTCTGAAGCCTCCTCCGGCATCGTCAACACCTCTTAGGTGGCGGCCCCCAACAACGCCCTGTCCGCCCGCGTGTACTACGCAGCTCCTTCCGTCCGTGCTTATGCCCAGAAAGTGCGTACAGAATGCCAGTAACGACAACAAAACGTGCTCCAGAAAGCAAAGCTGTCTTCGTACGTATCAGACGAGCCCCGATAAACGTAAATATTTTACGGGGAGTGGATAAATCGACGTCTGTTCACAGCACCGGAAAGAGTCTTACACTTTTTTCTACTTACTTGAGGCCGTTCCGATGAATGTGATTCGGCTCATTCATGAAGTTTTAAACATGCGCTAAAGGTCGAGGCCAAAGGCCCAAATTCCAAGCTGCGCACAAAAGAACAAAGGAGTTTCCTTTTCTATGGCTCAAACTTTCATCACAGGATGCAGCTACGTAAACCTATTTTTTTACGCACTATGGGGACGAGCTGGCGAATGTGGCAACTTCGTCTCGTACCTGTGCATGCGTACACACGTAGGCGTGGATTCGGTGTTTATTTTCTTTAGGCAGCTAACATAATCCACACTTTAGTCCGCAAATAATGTCCAAGCCAGGGAAATACTGGAGTACACAATAAAAGCCTAAAGTTGTTTTCACTCCAAGAAGAATTTTAGCTAAGTTTTCCAACTTTGTTTTGTCTCTCACCGACTTTTTCATTCAACGTTAAATTCTGTTTTTAAACAATCGCAGTGCTCCTTGTTTGTTTGCTTGTTTCGGCTACATCGTACAGCTCTACTCTATGCGTACGTGACGCACTCTGCGTCGTCCTTGAGGTACGCAAAATCTTCCTCAGGACTAATCAATCAATATCACAGACTTCGGGTACTTACATGCGAAGTTTCACAACACCGAGTCCTCTCTAGTACAGTGCAACGCGTGTCTAGCTCGTGTTTACATACGCAGGTAAGCTAAATAACCATCCTCTCCCAGCCAATGGTCATAGTCATTGTCTACAGCCACAGTTGAGGTCGAAAGTTGGCATGCACGTTGAGAGAGACCCCACCTGTGTATTATTCAAAGCCAAAGTCGTTGCTGAAGAGGACAATGTGCACTCACACAGATGGAAAGAGGTCTGGCACTCGTGGCTGCAAGTCAAAGAACAATATGACCACCCAGTTCGACATGTCTCAGGAGCCAGGGTTGGCAACCCCGATGGGAGAAACCACATGACTAGGGCTCGGGTTCTTCTTCATTGGACTTCATTTCAACCTCACTAAGTGGGCTGTAGATCTGGCTGGGCCTGGGTGTACCTTATTTACAGGCCTAGTTACTCGTTTGGGCTTCATGTGATGACATGAAGATGGCAACCCTGCTCTCAACTGGTTAGAGAGATTGACTGATTGAAGCTGATCAAGAGCAGCCCTTTTTCCTTCATGGTCACACCGCAAGTTTCGATCCAGCCCTGAGGTCACAGCCCTGAGGTCACAGCTGTAGTACCTACATACGTTGTACGTTGGTGGTCATATGCACATTCTGTGAGTTGGCGCAAGGACTTTCTCTCTTCCATCTCTGCACACAGGGGCGACAAATGACACGGGATAAACTTTCATATCTCTTTCTTTCCTCTTTCACTTCTCCTCTGTCTTTAATACCGTACGGAAAGTTTCGACCTCAACTGTGGGGACGTCAAGGGGTGATCTCATCCAGGGAGACGCAACCAAAGCGTGTGGAGGCCATCATTGAGTCCTCACCTAGGCCCAAATGGTCAATTCCTGTTGCTTTACAAAAATATATTCAAAGTGTTGATGCTTGCTCCACCAGTAATAAAGTGTGCCACAAGACAAGGTCGGCCTACGAAGCTTTTTTTTTTTTTTTACTCTCGTCAAACTGCTGCTTCAATTTTGCGGCTAAGGAAGAAGGACTCAAAATTTTGATTTCCACCGTCAGGTCCTCCCCCAGCCCCGTTAGCTTCTAATCAACATGACGGAAGAGGAAGTAAATTTCTAGTCTTGAAAGTTTTTCTACGGGACAAAAGTGAGGAAGCCCGCACAAATTAAAGTCTCATTCAACTGCCCCAAAGATTCGCCCACTGGCACAAGCAGAGTACGAATTTAAAGCGTACACAAACTACTGTACTATGAACTACTGTACAAATGTCTTCTTATCATATTGTGCTTTCTGATCTCTAAGCTCTTTTGTGCGTACATCACTTTGTGACACCGGAAAAGATGCTCTCCTACGCGTGAAATCATAGTCAGACTCCGCCAGCCAAGTGCAGGGTGTACGTGCACATGTACTCGTTGTCCATGGACATGTAATCTTCTGGTGCTGACGTTCTGGGGCGCGCCAGAAGCGGCGTCACTCATGAAAGTCGTCGTCAAGGAAAGTAGCAGAGCTTTCAAATCCCATTCTCGTTATGAGTCGAAACAAACTCAGTCCTCCAATAGGTGAGGCCTACTTCGGACGTCAGGCGAAGTCGAATTCATCAAGGTCGTGCAGGACTTAAAGTAGCGCAGTGAACTCCGGTTAATGGAGAAGTCCGGTCTAAGAAGTAGTAACATTTGTTCAGTACGTACGGATTGTTCTTACTGCACGAGATCCCCTTGATGCTCTTTGTGGAGCCACTCAATCCAGAGGTGGGGGAATCCCAGAAGATGACTCAGATCAACATTACAAGTGTTGTAGTGTGCGTTATTCAGAAAGGCTTGCAATATTGTTTTTGCAAGGCAAAAACTTGGTCGGTCTCACGTTCCAATGGGAAATCGGTCCATCCATCTTTAAATGGCTTTAACAAACAGTCAACTCTTGACAAGTTCTTGGCAAAAAAAGTAATGATGGACTTGGATTTCTGGAGTCGAGGGTCCTGCAAAATAAGTCGGAGCTGCTCCATTAACGGAAGTTTCACTGCATTCGATCAACTGTAAAATGACGTAGCTTTTGTACATGAGTTTGTCTCAACAGCTCATGCTGAGGAATTGGGTGCTCTCTGCCACTCCACCTGCTACTTCTGGTCCACCCTGTACCGCATGAGTCACAAAACACGTTCGATCGGAGGACAACAGCAGCAAAGGGTGGGCAGATGAGATCTCGTCTTATGACACACACTGTACATGCGCACGAGTCTGCGCAGCACGCGCACACTAAGAACCGACTCATACTGGTACAGTAAGTAGGTCATGACTTGGTAGTTGGAGGCTTGGCTTCCGCACGGCGCGGACGCTGCGAATCCTCTTGCATAAAATGCACGCGTAAATGTGGATGTTTTGGTCCCGAGTGGGAACAACAAAGTTCGATCGATGCCTCAACAACAGTACTGAGAGTACAGGGTGGCTGTCACTGGAACGTTCCGAACAAGGGGAAATCATGTGCTGCTCTTTTCACAAGCACCCAGCAGTTTCGTCATCTTCTTTCACCTTTGCTGGGCAGCAGAGTCATTCTGTGGCTTTCATGCTTAATTTGGTGTTTTTTGGTGTGTTTTTTTCCCTGCTAACGCATTCATCATATTTCTTCGCTCTCTTCTCCACATCAACAACAACAAGAAGGCACACATTTAGGTTCATTTCCCCTTGAGGAACTATTTTCATCTGGACGGGATGCTGGAGACCACTGAACTGGAGCCAGTTTCGGACGAGCGCTCCCAATGTCTATGGTCATGGACGCGGTGGCCGCCGCCGCCGCTGCCACCGCCACCGCCACTGCCACCGCCACCGCCGCCGCCGCCGCCGCCGCCCCCGCCGCCCCCGCCGCCGCCTCCAACGCCACCGTGGCCGTCACCGCCTCCTCCGCCTCCGCCACCGCCGCCACCTGTGCCTGCGGTCTTCAGTGTCGTCAACGCCGCGGTCTTCTTGGCCCTGATTTCGTCATCTTCGTCGTCGTCTTCGTGCCTAAACCACAAGATGACGATGGTCATGTTGTCGCAGCTGCTCTTGCCATATCTGCCGACAGTCTTGGAGCAGCAAAGGTCGAGTATCTCCTCGCACAGGTCCGACAGCACCACCGACTCCACGTCAATGGCAGTGTCGGCGGCCTCCGCGGCCGCGGCTTGGTCGTCCACGTTGCCGGGGCGCTTGGGACGCGGTAGGCGGCTGCGGATGTACGTCACCATTTCCTACGAACACAAAGCTTAGTTGAAAAGTCTGAACAGACGTGAGTATCCCATTTCTTGCCTGGTTGGTCATAGCATCCCAGATGCCATCGGTCCCTGCAACCACGAACTCCCACGACGAATTCAGCTTGAAAGACTGGATTTGGGGCACTGCAGAGATGACCTGGAAAGAGGAGATGCACTATGAACTGGGGCGTTCATGACCGTGCGAGTCAAAAATGACGTCACCCTCGAGACTGGATTGTTCTTCAGGTCTGACCTGTTTTGACATGTTTGGACTCAATGCTGAGTTTCCTTTAAAGAATGTGACCTCACCTTGGCAGACAACGTCGTCTCCACCAAGTCAAAGTGGATTTGTCTGGTCAATGGCCATTGCTTGTCTCTTGACGACGTTCTCATGGCTTAAAGTTTGAGCCTTCAGAGCTGCCATTAAACTACTGTATTGATCTGGTTGACACCACGGTGCAGTTGGCAACGTCTGCACAGACTTGGACGTCACTTTTTGTCACACACCACTCAAAAATTGAAGCAGGCCAGCGTCATGGGCAAGATGGTGACAATGTCTTAAGTTGTAGACCAAACTCCGGAGACCTTGCTCTATTGACTGATCTTTTTGAAGCTGTGGTACCCGGTTTGGGCATGAAGGTGAACCAGAGTGGGTTTTTTTTTCAGATACATTTTAGTTCCAGCCTTTTTTGCTCTGTTACAGTTAGTTTTGAATGCTTATGCATGTGTGGTCCCCCCCCATTGCATTGTCATGCAACTTTGTCAAATCCACAGCACTTGTCACACACAGGGGGTGACGCCACTTCTGGGATGCATGATGAGTTAGCGCAGCAAAAAACGTAACAACACTAACCTGTTCGTCAGCATGAGGAATAAAAAGCCCAGTTTTGGTCAGTGAATGCTGCTAAATCCATTCTTCTGGCATGGCATTTTGGCAATCATAGATATACAGTATGCATTGGCCAGCATGCCAAGTGTGACCATGGCAATCCTTACCTGCTTCCACGCCGGCTTGTCCATCTCTGATTTGAGCAAAAAGTCGCCGAAACTGCGAGTAGGAATGAGAACTCCACCGACCCTGATGGCAAATGGAAAGCAGTAGTGGAAAAATGTGTCGGCACAGACACAAATTCACGCAACCTTTATATATATACACGGGTAGGTAAGTACATACATTGGTACGAGTACAGTCCATACAGAGAAGTACTACTATACAATGGTGGCCAAATGTGGGGTGTCTGTTCGATCGCTGAGCATCATCCCAGACGTGCTCAGCGTTCTGGCCCAAAGGGACGTTGAACGTTCAACCCTTTGACACAGACCTTGGCGTAAGTAACGCCGGACCGGGTGCGCCAGCACGCCAAAACCGTGAGGCGCGAAAAGACAACGAAGTTGCGACTCTGACGTCATGTACAAGGTGCATGACATGACAGAATGATCGTGGCTGGTGCGACTTTCTTGCTGTCATGCTTCGCGGAATCTTTGCGACCCCTTCAAAGGGGGGAGGGGTCAATTTGACCCCCATCGGGGCCAAATGAAGGATCTGAACGGGGGGGGGGGGTCATAAAAATTTCAGCCAGTTTAATCAATCCTCCTGAAAAAGCTGCCTCCCTGTCTTTTGGGCACTGCCATAGAGTATTACAAATGGGCAATCAAGTGTTGGACTCGTGTGCTCAATCGTGTGCCTGAATTTTTGACATTCGAATGCCACCCAAACGTGTTCGATTACAGCCTACACAGTGAAGTCATCCCCGAGGAAGTAAATGACTCATGTATAGTGAGATCCGTAAGAAGAAGGCCAACACTAAAAGCAGGCTCAAGATCATCAACCTCAACTAGATTCATGCTGTGTCAGCCAAGTCTGCCCAAATCTGCCATCCTTCATGACCAAGGTTCCCACCCTCTGGGGCCTTTTTGCTCATGTTGCTTTCGATGAAGTTGGACCTGCTACCTTTCACCGGACTCTGCAGTTTGATGCACATGTAGCTAAACGTACACGAGTCTACATGCCCATGTGAGAACATATCATAGGTAGACTGATTTTTACTCTCTTCACCTTAGGCGCTGGCCGTTCTTACCGATTCTCCTTGATGAGTCCGCCCATCGCTTGGACCCTCTCCCTCTCCTTGGCGTTTCCCGTGTTGTGGTCGACGGTGAGCGGCTTCGTCAGCCCGAGGACGCAAGCGGTGGCGCGGGAGTCGCCCAGGTTGGCCACATACAGCTGCCCCCGTTTTACCATCAGCACCGTCGCAGTAGATCCAGTCAACTCGGTGGCGGGGCCGTAGGTGCGAAGCTCCTGGTCAACCTAAGAATAACCCAAAGTGAAAGGAGGAGACATGAATGAGTAAAAAGGTAGGCAAATAATAAATGGACGTGAACTCTTCTGTAGTACGATTGCGGCATACGTACGCACAATTAGGAGGAGTCCATTGTAGCTTGCACCAAAAATGGCAGCTGAAGCACCAAGGTGTACCGGGTACGTATCAGGACTAACTTGGCCTCAGCTTAGGTCAGCCTTGGGCCGGTGGCCTTTGCACCGTCGGGGGCAGTGGCCGGACTGGACTACCAGAACGTAAGCTCAGCAGCAATGTTGGTGCATGAGCAGTCCAATTGGGACTCACCAGCTGCCATTTTCGTGACGGTTTTTATTCTTTCGAGTCTGCACAACTTTGAGATTTGGTGCACCAACGCATAGGACGACAGAGTCTGCCGGGAGTCCTTTTCTGGGTTGAGCGCACTTCGCTCATGCAAAGTATATAAAGAATATTGAGATGAATCTGGAGTGTCCTCAAACTACAATTGCTGTGTTGGCCGTTGGACATTCGAGTTGGAGAAGACTCTCTTTTCAGCCATAGATTGAGGTTGTACGTAAATGGAGTGAATGACAACAAAGACGCGTGCGTCCGGACCCGGGGGTTCGGGGCGAAGACGCCACTCTTGACTCTTTGGACTTCTACTGACTTGGACAGATATCTTGTGGAGTCAGACAGCCAGACAAAAGATCCCATCCCAATTGAATGATGCAAGAATCAGTCCGACTTTTCTCAATCTTCCGACTATGTGCAGTTCGTGATGATCGCTTTCCCGATCACCGGCACGTTGTTCGGCGCAAAAACTGAATAAAAGTTCCATTTTCCGGTCCCTCCCCGCGTCTAAGGCCTAGCAGGCCTTGCAGCACTGACTTACGTAATGATAAAGCATGAAAAGTGAAACTTCCTGTGGCTTTCCAGCGATCAAAGTACTTTCCCCTGGGGCTATTTCGTTTTTGGAGAAAATGCGTTCTCCTACAAAGCAGAGAAGGAAAATACCAACAAACTGAGGTGGAAGCAAAAAGGCAAATACAGGGATTGCATTTCAGGCAGCAGAGACTTTGATAGATTTGGGCGCGGAGGCAAGAGACTCCTCTCTTCATCATCTCTTACACGCACATACACACAAACACACTCACAGCGAGCGGCGAGAGCAGCTCTGTCGGCTGCTGTTTCTCTCCCCCATACACGTACAGGGTGACTCAAGTGTCTTAGGACGCACCAAGTCATCCATCTCGCTGTGGCAACGCTTTCGGAATTCGGCGGACTATTTTACACGAGTGCATAAAGCCATTTTATGCAAGATAGGACCTCGTGTGGCCTTCACTGAAGCTTCGCGTCGACCTTTTTTACCGCAGCGCGCGAGTCACGGATCGTTTCTTCGCGTTCAGTTCATCCCATGCAGCCTTGAAGGCTGCTTGTGGCCGACTGACTGTGCTGCAGGCCTCGAACCCAACCTTCCTCTTCAGATGGAAGGCCACAAAGTCCGCGTTGTGCTATTACCAGTGAATGATTATGTGCAGAGAGCCTGAGGGATCAGTGGCGAGATGTTCTTGGCTTAAGGGTCAGTTAGGTCTGGGTCAGTTCAGGTAGTTTTTTCTAACCTTTCCATTAGATCAATGTGTGTCCCCATACGTACGGGGCACCCTGTACGTGCAGTGCGTAGAGTGTGACAGGCCTTCAATCAAGGATTCCTTCGGCAACCCGGTGGCAGCAGATGGCTCAACCGACGACACTAACGCGTCTGTGTGTGTGCCACGACGCATCCCTAACTTGTGACTACTGTTTTGAGCCCGAAAAATAAATATGCTAAATAATCTCGGCACTAACACTAGATTAAAGGTCCTTCACGCTCCGCCTGACATCAAGGCAATCTTGTTGAGGACAATCTCGCTCTTAAGGACCAGGTGTTGGAGGCTGCTCACTTCCCCACTTGCCTGATTAACTGTTGCCAGTTCTAGACTGGAAAATGATTTTATGTGCGAGAGGAAAGTCGCAACTTTCACTAATATGAGTGAGTTAAGGAAACTTGCATCACTTAGTCATTTCGCGCCAAGTGACTGGGTGCTTGCACATGCGAGACTCAGGTCGATTGAGCTACCCCAATTGTGCCAAGGAGAAGCCTTCAGTGGTTTAAGCTAACCTGGTTGAGCAGCCTCGCCGTTTGAGCTAACCTGGTTGAGCAGCCTCGCCATTTGAGCTAACCTGGTTGAGCAGCCTCGCCATTCAAGCTAACCTGGTTGAGCAGCCTCGCCATTCAAGCTAACCTGGTTG
>JAAUXU010073796.1_pt1 | contig 11069 bp, 13 predicted proteins | sample 7278151 | NCBI WGS metagenome assembly JAAUXU01 (sample SAMN14350113, study PRJNA611818) | marine sediment metagenome | isolation source: surface marine sediment (1.8m) | place: French Polynesia: Moorea | collected 2018-08 | reverse complement strand
GTCCACTACCTCTGCAGTCCACTACCTCTGCAGTCGCCTACCTCTGCAGTCGCCTACCTCTGCAGTCCCCTACCTCTGCAGTCCCCTACCTCAGCAGTCCCCTACCTCTGCAGTCACCTACCTCTGCAGTCCCCGACCTCTGCAGTCCCCTACCTCTGCAGTCCCCTACCTCTGCAGTCCCCACCTCTGTAGTCCCCCGCTGCCTTTGCAGTCCCCGCCTATGTAGTCCCCACCTATGCAGTCCCCGCCTAGGTAGTCCCCACAGTCTGACAGACAGACATACGCTCACACACACTATACATATGGCAGGGGGTCCAGCTTTCAAGCTGGCTGGACCAAGTCTTAAGTACCAGGAAGAGACCGTTTGACTTGGCTTATGCAGGCAGACAGACACACTGACAGACAACATAAAGTCCTACTGCTTTATATATTAGATTTGCAACCTCACCCCATGAATAGGGGGGTTGACGTGCGTGGGAGTTTAAGAGGTCCCCCTCCTCAGAAATAGGGAGAGGAGCACGCCACAAAATTTTCATTTTCGTCAACTTTCACCACCATCTTGCTGTTTTTGGAGTACAGTAGTATCAAAATGAGCCGTCGCATTGTTGAACAGAATATTGTGTCTATGACTCTCAGCAAGCCATCTGAGGTGTCCATTCCTCATTCAAAGCTTCCACGGCTGCGCATTTTACCAAGTTTACCCAGCGGAAATTACTTACGTCCAGGTCTGTACGTGATGCATAGCACAGCCCATGTGAGAATCAATTCTTCAATTACACGGTTTCGCAAGTGAATCAGTCAGTATCTGGTTCTGTGTCACTTATGTCTAAGTGTTGCACAAAGATGTGGTAAGTTGTGGAGAAGAAAGAGGCCAAGAGCAACAACTTCACTTTTATGGACACAGTTGTCAGACGGCAAATAACACCAATATACCATGATGGAGACTCAAAAAGCATGAGCTAACTCTTTAACTTCCGTGTGCAGGAGTGAAACCTGCCTTGATCCAGTGCCATACTTAAGGTATTCAACAAGTTTGGCAGTGCCAGAGCTCTGAGAGGACTCAGACACAGGTAAGGACACCAGTCAGTATGCCACAACTGTTGCGATGGGCATGCCAGAAGCTCAGGAAGGAGCCAAGGATGACAATCTCGGCACTGGCACTTAAGTTCAAGTACCATGGGACTCAGCGGAAAGGGTCATCAAGATCGACCTGGAGATGAGGTCAAGAAGAGACCAGGGGCACACATCCACCCTGGGGCACAGGTGCACTACTTGGTTTGTGCCGAAAAGCTGCTCAACAAACCGGAAAAAAGGATGCCAGCAAGACCATCACCTTTACTGCTGATAAATATTTAACTCTCGTAGAGCATTCAAACAGGCAAAATGATAGGTTAATACTGCACCAGGGTGAGCAACACCGGGCACAAGATGATCAGTGTTGCGGCACAAGAGCAGCACCCAGCTTGGTATGTTCCTCGGGATCATTGCCAACAATGGACTTGTTGCATCATCCATCTTCATCAAAAAAGGGGATGAAGATCAATGCCGATGAGCACCAAAAGATCTGGCGCCAAAAAGTGGTGCTGTGGGCGGAAGCTAACTTTGCACCGAGTACCTTCCTGTAGCGCCACGAGGGGACAAGTGCTCTCACGGTGTAGATGGTGCAGGACATTCTGTTCCAGTTTTTGGAAAAGGTATTACTGGCTGCCATCATTGTCAGATCTTGGACCACTTGATTATTTAATCTGGGACAGAGGATCATGGCCTGGGCCATGCAGGATGTCTGTGTCATGACCTTTAAACACATGACCCTTAAACACCCGGTTGACACAGGCTGGTGGAGTTGTGATGCTGACTATTTCCTGGCCTTTGGCAGCTTTAGGGCCAGGCTCGAGTGGATAATGGCAGATAAGGGCAGAAAGATTGAGTAACTGGCACAATGTGGCGGAAGGAAGGACCATTTGCCACATTTTTTGTTTACCTCATGTGTCAACTAACCATGTGGTTTCAGGATAATGGCACAATTGCCACATTTACTGATCAACTGATCGATTCACTTGCGTAACCCTGTAGTTGTCATTCGTAATCTGACAAAAGACATAACAATAATAATATGACTGTATAGCCTGTATAGGTTTTAGTTACATTTTTCATGTCTCATGCTATCCATATTGTATTTTGTTAGGTCTCCAGGTGCCTACGACGCAGCCATCTACGGTAAAAAAACTCATCGCCGCCTGGAATGCAACGTCTACCTGAGAGACACCGACTTTGAAGAAGGAACTGTCAATATCGAAATATCTCTTATCCTAAGGCCAATTCTAAGGAGGACTGTGAAGAATGTATGTGACTCACCCATACTGAGAACTGAGGCAAGAGCACTTAAAACGAGCTCGCTTAAATTTTGTAGCCAATCCTGCTTCTGCTGTTCTATGATAAAAGTCACTGGAGTACTAACAATTTTCGTACAAGCAACAGGAAAAAGTATTCAGACATACAAGTTAACTGATGGATTCTTACAGACACTAACAGTCATAGAATTATGTCCCATAGCCGTGGTAATATCGGATGATACAGCTTTAATATTCATATTCCTTCCTCACGCAGGAGCTTAGAATAGTATTCGAAGATGAATCTGGTCGATCCATAACCACTCCAAGGTCCGTGTTCAAGGGTCCGACATATCCAGATCCATTTGCCAATGCAGCCAGTAGCACTACTGCTCGGCGCCCAAGAAAAGGTCAAACTACCTCGCCTCCGGACACCAAAGTCGAGCCTCCTCCTTCCCGGATGCCTGAAGGTCAGGATCCTATCTCACCTCAGGGCACCAAAGTCGAGCCTCCTCCTTCCCGGATGCCTGAAGGTCAGGATCCTATCTCACCTCAGGACACCAAAGTCGAGCCTCCTCCTTCCCGGATTCCGACAGGCCCGGGGCCGGTCTCATCTGAGGACGCGGACCCCACAGAGGGCGCACAAACTCCAACTCGAGTCCAATTTGACCAGCCAGGCAATAACCCCGGTGCCGGCCAACCCGGGGGAAAAGGAGGGGAAACCCCTGGACGCGAACCTACCGAAAAAGGAGATGGAGACAATGGCTCAAAGATTGACAAAAGTCGCAACAGCAAAGGCGGTACTCCAGACGGAGGACCTCGTGGCGGAAAAAGCCACCAACCCACAGATGATAGCACAACAAAGAGAGTTCCTAGCGTGCTCGACAGAAATCCTGGCACCTATGTTAAGAAGAACAAAGCTACACTGACAACGCCAAGAATCCCCCAAATTCCTCCGAATAATTCGGGGCTGAGTCAGGGGGGTGGTGCGGCCGGAACCGATCCCACCGTGGCTCTCGCAACATCTCAAAGACCTCCCGCCGCCGACGGATCGCAAACCGTAAGCGCAACAACCTAAAACCTATAGGCTATACTCTAAATCATTTATTTAAGGAAATGTCTGGTATAAATCGTCAGTAAAATATAGTACATTGTACCCATTGTTCAGAGTACCACTGTATAGCACTGTAGTACCTATGACTTTCTACACATGATTGTCCACGAGAATCCATACCTTACTGTGGTTGAGAGAAAATTGGGTTCTTGCACGTGACTAGAGTTACAATGAACATTTTTGTCATGGTGAAACTATAAGATTGCACAATTTTATCGCGCGGCTTTTATGACAGTATTGTTGCGTGCTGGCGTTCTTAGCTTTTTATTTTCTTTTCATGTTTGCACTTTTATCTCAATCCGCTAAGATGTCTACACACAAAGAAGTTGTTGCCACTGCATGCAAGAAATTCGTCTCGTGAGGCATCAGAGCGACAATCTCTTCTTCAAAACTTTCCTGACGTCCTTTGTCACTTCGGAAAAGAAAAGAAGTTTGCTTATGCGAGAGACAAGCGTTGTGGTTTGGAAATGCAGCAGCAAAGCAAAAAAAAAGTGAAGAGGAGGCCTTTTTTTTTACCTTTGTGCCACCTCAACAATGATAGGAACAACACCTTGGAAGTGATTCTTCTTATTTTGTAGGTCCAGGAATCGCTTTGCGGGTGTCCCTCGAGAGGACAAAAAAAAAAGCTGTAGCTGGGGTATACCTGGCAAAAAATCGAGCAAAAAGCAGTGAGCCACCCTTTGTTCACAGGTGCCTTTGAACCAGCGCAACGCGTCCCTCTTCTGGTCCGTCCTGGTCGTGGTGCTGTGCCTGTTGGCAGTGGTCCTTGGGGTCTTGGTCTACTACTGCTGCCCTTCCGTGTGCACATGCTGCTGCGGGGAATGGTGAGAATGAGAGCAAATATGGGGATTTCCTCGGTGTCGAGGCAGCAGCACAAATCCCACATTCCATATGCTCACGCACAGGACGAGCGCTTAAACGTATGCGTATACAGACATCGATCGTATCTCAAAAGGTCAGAGTGGCGACTCCTTTTTTTTAGGGCATAGGTTCATCTCCAGTTTTGTAAAGTCCTCGCCAGAAAATAATGCTGATAAAGCCTCGCAAATGAAATGCAAATTCCAGAAAACTTTTCTTGCTTTCCTCCTCGAAGTCTTCTGCTTACGCTTCTTCAGCACAATTCATTTCTTGAAGACTTTCGCTTGACTTTCTGGTCTCGTTTTGTCGAGCGCCTGCCGCAATTAGCATCCATTTAATCTCGGAGGATTCGTTTTGGGAGCCTCAGAGAGACAAATTGCAATGGAACTGAGTAACTTAACATTTCTGCCACCAGCGCTCGTCGCAGCAAGGAGTTGAGCGAGAAGAAGTCAGCATCGGGGTCACGCACTGCCCGCGACTTGACCTTTGTGGCCGTGAGGGACGGCAAGAATAACCTCTTGAGAGACGCGTCCTCGGTCGAGGTCTGGAACACGCGAAGAAATGACGTCCAGTTGTACCCAGTCAGCAGTGAGTATGAGTACAGTAGCTGCGTACAGAGTGCGTCGGAATTGGTGTCACTCATTCTTGGGTGACAAACATCTGACCCTTGGCCATTGTGCCGACAGAGAGGAACCGCATCTTGGCCGCAGTCGCCGGAATCTCTTTAACCAGCTAACCTTTGGCAGTGCAGTCAACCTCCAATGTAGCAAAGCTGGGAATGACTATGCTACAGGGTGCGGCGGCAAAGCGAGGACGCTTTTGAAGCTGCATTCCCCAACGAGAATGATTGAGGCATGTGAAATGGCAAATTATAACAATATGCGAAGTTGTGGCTCTGACTTTTTTTGCTGGAGGACTCACTTGCTCGCATATTGTAGTACATTGGAGGCTTTCACTTCATCCTGACGTTATAAATGGGTCAATTGGAAAAGGAGCTCAGAACAGACAAAATTAGTGTAACAATCTTCGCTGCATCGAAGGTTCGTTGTATAATTTGTATTCAATCACTCTAGGAAAGAACTTCTCGAGGTGCCAGAAGCGTTCTTAGATTAATGGGAATCTATTCTTCCATTTAGTGGAACTGGTTAAAGTATTTAAAGGCATGTCAGTTCATGACCAACTTTTCACTAACTCTTGCGCACCATGTGCACTTCATCCACATTTGTGGGACATCTAGCAGCACATGACATATGAAGAGAAGACCGTAGCATGCGGGGAGTTACTTGGCTTCACCAGAACTATGAATCATACCGAAAGAGCCACTGAAGGAGCCCCTAAAAAGTTATCATCCGGCTGCCAGGGCACCATTGGCTATTTTGCCACACCTTGTCAAAGATAAACGCATATGCTGGTATGCGTATAGTAAGCACCATAATGTCTAGGACACTTTTTCATTGCGCCACTGCGCCACGCCAGTGGAATTTGGGGCCATAAAACTCTCAGAAAGCAAGCTTCAGACCCCTCGGAATCTTACTAAGCAGCTAAAAAGTAGTATAACCCCAAGGGTGGCCGGCCAACCAAGATGACATGTCTAAGCTCAGGAAAGAGAATGTCGAGTGACTGTGGGCTGGGGAACAGCACTGTGATGTGGTGTGGTGCTTTTGCATGGCGTAGTCAATGGTATGTAACGCAAGGAGACTTTTTAATGCCACTGAGGGCTTCATGATGTCTTTGACCCCGCTTCTGCCTCCGGTGCCGTACCCTGTTTCGACTAAGATTGGAAACTGTGATAAAGTTTTGTTCTTTTCCTGAAATCATAGTCCTGCATTTGACCTCACCATTCCATGCTCAAGATTCAGATCAATTGCGCCACTGCACCAGGAACTGGTGCCACTCAAATCTAGCCACATCAAATTTTAATGTTGAGTCCTTTTGTGCCAGTGGCACAATTTTGAATACTGTCCAAGAGCTGAGGTCCTAGGCCAAGTCCATGCGAAGTTGGTCCCAGTTGGTGGCGCCAGAGTGTGTCTGGCTCAGAGTGTCCGGGCCATAACGGGTCCGACGGCACAGAACCGGGGCTGGATCCACCACGAGTGATGCCCCTCAACACCATGAGGTTAGGTATTGTTGCTCAGGCACGCAAAGTGGCTCCACACGCACATGGACATGCCGAGGTACGTAGAAACCAGCAATGCACTCACTTCTCTGAAACTTGGCTTTTAGTGCAAGAGACCTGGTACAGAAAAAAAGGCACGTTGAGGCTGTTTGTAAAAAAAAAAGTGCACCCGAAAGGAGGAGCGAAAGCAAGATATGGAAAGGAAGAAAGAGAGGACGACGACAACGACGAAACCATTGTCAAATTTTATTTCTCCCCCGAGAGAGTCTACTGCTTTAGCCACTTTTATGTACGTACCCCTGAGGACACTGCTGCAGTCATTTTTTTTTGTTCCATTTTCCGAGGGGGACGAGGCCAAGGTGGTGTCCGAATGAATTTCTGAGCCGACATGGACAAGGGGATTTTCCCCGGGTTCAAAGTACTGTTCCTTATCAAATCGTCTGGTGGATTTCTGTTGACAGGCACAGCAGATGGACGTTGTATTGCTACGTCAGTTTCTCTCTTCTGGGCAATTTTCACCTGTTGGATGATTCAGTACAGTCTCGGGTGCGTCTTGGCACGAGTGCAACGCGCCGGACGACCCAGTGGGGGGACACACGTCAGCGATCATGCTTTTGTACACGTCCGAGTGGGTCACGTCGCCATGTGCGAGCAAAAAGTCTTGTCCTTTTTCTTCTTAGACGGACACATTGGCGGCAGCGACACGGCTGCAGTCCTCGACGACCTCGATCAACGAAGACACCGGCGAATGCACCACCTCGACCCCATGGACGACGGCGTCGCCGGAGAAAGGCCCAGAAGACAGGGACAGAGTGCATTAAGCAGATTTGGACGGTGAGCGAAGAAGTTATCAAGTTTAATTTACTGCCCCTTCTCCATCTTGATCTGCACCAGCTCTTGTCACATTCTGCAAGTGTTAAGCACTTTGCTCCTCACATCTGCCAAGCAACTTCTCAAAACAAGGGAGGTCCCAGAAGGAGGAGCAAGTAACTTGTGGTTACTTGGCGGGCAGACAGATTGTGCCACCAGCATGCAGTCAGCACGCACGGTTATGTGACACATGTATTGCGTGTCAGGTTGGTCATAGCATGCGAAATGAACGGGCAAACGCGGATGCAGCGCTGAGCGCAGCTTTGGCCTGGCAGACGCAACAGAGGTGGGCCACGCAGACATCAAAACCGAACCGCAGGATTTATCATCTTGTCACGCCTGCTGGGCCTGCATGAAGCTCTACTGATGCAGCATTGAGACACTTTCTGCCAGGGCATGAGAGTAATAATGCATTACATTTCGGTATTAGAGGCTTTCTACTTCCAACCGTGGAACTTATGGAGTAGGGATGATCGGACGGCGGTTACTCGAGCTCAATTCCCGGGTACTTTTCCCGCAAGTATCCAAGTCGAGTCGAGCAAACTTCAAGCAAGGCATGAGAAGTAGTTGATTGTGTCTCACACCACTCATGCTACTGCTCTGGCTGCACTGCATAAAACCGCTACTGCAGCTGAGGTGGTGGCATCAGCAGTCTGTGACAGAATCAAACCGGACTCCAGCTGCAATGCAACTCCATTTTTGCTCGTCTAAAGCAACTTTTGTTGTCAGAATCAGACATACGGCAATTGTTTATGTTTGGTCCAATAAATTGGCACCGGAATTAGTCCGAAATCCTTTTTAAGAGAGGCAAAATTGAACTTTTTGTTTCCAAGCACCCGCTCGAGAACCCGGGTATTTCCTCCTATTCAACTCGACTACTCGAGCTATTATAGATTACATGACTCGACTACCCCTATGAAAGAGAAAGTGCAAGCAAACTCTGACAAAGCACAGCGTACTATACGAACCTCGCGGATGCTCTTCTCGAGGGATTGGACAAGCGATCCAGTAGCTCGTTTCAGAGTGGAAGAGCAATGGTGTCTGCTGTTTCCATGTCTTGCCTTAAGCCCCTTAATTTATTGCGCGCACAATGGAAGAAGCATGAATGAATCAGTTTGAGACAGCACCTGACCACTCTGAAGAGGTGAAAGAAGACGTTCTTTTCCCCGACACAAGAATAGTTGATCGGTGATCACAAGATGAGATGAGCTGACTCTTGCATGATTTATTGAGTGGGAGAGAGCCTGAGACAGGAGAGCAAGTGTAAATTATGCAACTTCACTTTTTCCATTTTCTCACAGTACTTATGTACTGAGAGCGGGCAGTAAAGAAGTACTTTATCGCAGTGTACGACGGGCCGTGCACCAGTTCGAGTGGGATGTAGAGCAGCTGCAACTGCTGCACGGCCCGCTCTAGCTGCCGTACAGCCCACTGCACTTTATAGCCCACTACAGCACCCTTAGACTCCAGACCCTACCCTGCACAAAAAAAGTGAGTGCATCGGAGAGAAAATTTGGAAGTAGTAAAAAGTTACGTCAAACTACAAACGTTCATCTGGGGGAAAGGCTGCACTACTCCTTTTGGATTTTGCAGCTCTTGGGTTATGACGACCCGCGGGAAAGATGGGGGGTCGGGTTAGGGTTGGGGGTCTGGGGTAGGGGGTGTCCGTGGGTCACCCCCTACCAATGAGCTCGTGCTTCAAAATCCAAAATTGGTCGAATACTCCTATTTGCCCAGATGGACGTGTATAATTAGTACAACTACTGCGGCAACTTGTGAGAGGCTCTTCTCTCATGGGAAATTTCTCTTTTCCTTCGAACAATCATCATATTACGAGGGACGCTACAATGGGGATGCACCTCCTGGTGCCAGTAACAATGTGAGCAAATAAATACCCAGTTACCACAAAAAAGTGATGCTATCACGAGTCATATTGCTAGAAATACGATACAACTTTTCCCAGAAGCAATGAGCAATGTAGTTGGTTCATTGTGAGCGTCATATCTGATGCTCCTGCCTGTTGCACGTGGCATTTGACATTGGTGTATCTTCTGTATCTGTAGCAAATTCTGCGTAGATTTGGTTCACACGCGTCACAATTATATCCATTGTTTTCGCAAAGAAGCACTTTTTGCACGACTCTATATTTTGCAGCTCGAGAGGCATTCACGACCCGAGGGCGAGGGTGCCAAGGGGTCGTCATGCCAGGAGTTCACTTAAATGCAAACAGTGCGTCTTTGGGAAACTCACACGTTTGTATTACGTATATGTTTAATTGACGTTGAGCTTTAAGTTCCTCGCCTTCCCTCAGGGTTATTAAAAACGTTTTTACACTTCCCTGAAATGCTTGATGTAATAGAAAAATATACTTTTGGGGATAGCAACAGTTTCTATTACTACTTGGGCATACTGTTTGTTGTTCTTGATGAAAACATCGCTTCAGTTCATACGGCAATTGTGGAGCTACCCTGTACTTCGCTATATCCACATTCAAAATTGGACTTCTGTTGTGGTTCAGTTTTTCGTCATTGGGTCTCCAGAGGCCATTCAATGTTTCTACTCTACCACTGACTATATGCTACAGCTGCTACTGTACCAATGCTACTAATACAGTCCTGCTATACGACACTGCTTGTGTTTCCAGAAGTCTGTTTCATCGTGACCTCAGCAGGATGTACGGCGACAGCGACCACGATCCTAACGGCTTCTTCGGTGATGACCGCGCGGTGCTGGTGAACAGGAGAACCAACTCGTCGCCTGCTGGAAGGATCTTAAGGGCGTTGACCCCAAAGGGTCGCCATCAGAGACCTCCGGGTTACGTCAGGCAATCATCCACCGGGAGTCGGGTGTTCCAGATGGTCAAGGAAGGCATGGAGAGGGTGAGGATACCATCGACGATTGCGATCTACTGTTCTAGCATTGGCACTGCACCAGTGAGAATCGTCTCCTACCAACTGTCTCTGTACGCACGCGTCCAGTGGGCACCAGCGTCCCGAACCATTCCATGGTACCTGACTCCTTGCGACCCCCGGGACGCATTCCTCGAGATCAGTTTCGGCATTCACATTATCCGAGCAGGAGAACCCTTTTCCACCGCCCATTTGCGCGCCTCCCTAGCGTGGAAGTGCCTTGGGCTGCATCCGTGCCTGGTTTGCAGTGGTCCCAGGCCTATGCTGGAAGTGGGCCTGAATGACGAACGAGTGGGATGGAGCAGCAGACAAATGTACGCAGTAGCAGTCGCTCTACGCAACAGAGAACGCACTCTGCGTAGCAAAGATGAATAAGAGAGGAGGGGAGGGGGGGAAGAACACCAAGTAGTAGACGGTGGAAAAAATTGGGCACGTGTGATGGCGCGCAACAATGGACGAGTGCACAGAACAGCAACTTGAAGAGTTACTAAGAAGGAGTGAGGAGAAACTTTCTTGTGGAGGGCGATAAAAAAATCGAAAAAGAAAGAAATGGCAGAATCAAGAATGAGAGGTGAATGAAGACGAATGGCTGGCCAAATTGACAAGCAGCTGCGGAAGGGAGAGAGGAAACTCATGGGGAGGAAATTGTTGAAGTCAGTGTGAGAAATCTCAGTCCCCCATCCACCCATACTTCCACGCATGAGAGGGAGGACATGGGTTAAGGACTTGCTGGGGGAAAAGTCAGCATGGAGTGGAGGTCCAACACTGAGACTCCCCATGCGTCCCGGGGGGGGGGGGGGGGGGGTCTGGGATACCCGGCAAAGGTGTTGGGCACGGTTGTTTTGGGTGAGAGAAAGTCTCTTAATTTATGT
>JAAUXU010037452.1_pt1 | contig 11071 bp, 11 predicted proteins | sample 7278151 | NCBI WGS metagenome assembly JAAUXU01 (sample SAMN14350113, study PRJNA611818) | marine sediment metagenome | isolation source: surface marine sediment (1.8m) | place: French Polynesia: Moorea | collected 2018-08 | reverse complement strand
TAATTTACCTCCGCAGGGCCCACTCCTTCAAGGAGAACATCCTCGAGGCGTTCGGCCACCACAGTCACCACAGCCACGGCAGCCACCACGGCAGCAGCAACGGCAACACAACCGCCGCCACCCTCAACTGCTCCATCGACTCCGCCTCCAACGGGCACCACCAAAACGGGCACCACCTCTCCAAGGCCAAGAAGACGAGCTCCACTGACAACCTCATCGGATACTCTTCGAACTCTGATCCGACCGAGTCTTTGGTCCGGGACGTTCAGCTATCCCTGAGGTATTTGGAGGACGCTGTGTCCAAGGGTACGCTGGAGCTGCTTCCCGGGTGCGCATCAGTCGTGCTGGAGAGGGTGGCGGCCATACAGGCATTCGCTCTGAGGGACAGGGGCGCTCAGGTCAGGAGCGGGGAGGACAAAAGGTCAAGTGGTAAATATATTATCGGTGGGAAACAGATGTTTAATTTCTCCCCTTTCATTTTTATAGGACGGCGGAGGCTTTGGACCGTTTGTACTCTTCCGTGTCTGCGCTGGTGCGTTGGGCGGACGGAGTGGTCGTCTCCTCCTCCTCCTCCTGTGGAAGCGACCCTGCCCTGGAGGACGCCTCAGAGACGGTGGTCGAGCCGGTGCGGAGGGCCGTCCTGGTCCTGGTCAACAGACTGGCCCAGGCGGACGGGGCGGCGGCGGGGAACCTGGCGGCATCCAAGGCGTCGGGGCTGCACAATTCTTTGCCGGACATATCCAGCAGTCAGCAGGATCTTAGTCAGCAGCAGAAGGATGCACCCAGGCTGCCGAAAAGGAGAGAGCACAAGCACCATTGCCACCGGCATCACCATCACCACCACCACCACAAGCACCACCACCACACCCATGGAGGACATCGGCACAAGCACCGGAGTTCGAAGCAGCAGCAGCAGCAACAACAACAACAGGAGGAGCAACAGCAGCAGGCTCCTCCGCTGCCTCCCAAGATGGCAAAGCAGCCCTCTTCGTCCAACGCCGTTACGCTGGCGGATCCCACCGCCTACGGCCAGGCAGACTGGTTCTCAAACCCTCTTTTCGAAAACAGCAGCAACAACAGCAGGAAGTCTAGTCAAGTCCCGAGGGTCCTCTCCTGCTACGAGACCTCCTTCATCGGCGACGCGCGGCCGGCGTCACCACAGCAACAGCAGCAGCAGCAACCCAAGCAACATCAAGTTATCCCCTCCCTGGCCAAGACGACCCGCCTCCGCCCCCGGCCGCTGCTCAAGTCAGCCTCCGAGGACGTCCAGGACTTTTCCTCCTCCTACAACTTCCCCTACATGGACGAGCTTGCTTCGCCCTCCGCCGCAGAGGTGGAGGACAGCGGACGAGAGTCGTCCTCCAACGCGGGCGGGGCCTTCTTCCCGGGAGACTCGGAGGAGCTGGACTTGGAGCTGGAGAGGGAGGAGAAGGAGGGGTCGAGGGGGAGGGCGAAGCCGCCGGCGCTACCGAGGAAAGAGGCGAGGAGAAAGAAGTCCCAGTACGACAACGTATGGGAGAGCAGCAGCGGTGTTCCGTCGAACGGGGGCGGCAGCGGCGGCCACAGCCCCGCCTTCCTCACCTCCTCCCAGAGCTTCGACCTTGGCCGCCAGCCGCGCGAGCCGCGGGACGCCGCCGTGGCGGCCGCCGTCGCCGCGGCCAGCCGCCGCCACAGGGCGGAGGAGGACGGTCGGCGGCAGTCGGACGGGGGCGGACGCCGAATCAACCAGGCGTCGTCCCACGATCCTCCCCCGCCTCCGCTTCCACCCAAAAAGAGGGACATCATCAACTACATGGAGATGCTCGGCCAGTCGTTGCTGCCGACGAGTAAGTAACAATATATTTTTCTAGCAAAGACGCAAGTGTGAAATAAACCGCAATTTCAAATAATTTCCCAGGAGAGGACCTGATGCAGAGCCTTGCCCAGACCCAGCTTCTGCTCCGCAACGTCTGGGCCGACAACTACCACCAGTTCGGCGAGTTCATCCCGGCCGACAACAGCGTCTTCAACCACTTCCCGGTGCCGCAGGACCTCTTCACCCAGAACGTGGATCTTTCGTGGCTGGACCAGGCGAGGGGATTGGGGGGAGACCAGGCTTTAATGCAGGCACTGCCTCCCCCTCCTCCTCCGCCTCATCAGGGGACAGAGCCGTCCTTCGGGGCACCTCCAGCGCTACCGCCCAAGAAGAACAGGAGCAATACCAACTTGATCCAGCACCAGAAAAAGACCAACAAGGAGCGCATCATCCCCATAGTCAGGGAGAGCGACGGATCGGTGGTCACTCCACATCACCAGCAGCAGCAACAACAACAGCAGCCGCTGTACGGAAACAGAATGCAGCAGCAGTTCCTGCGGAGCGACTCCGGGTCTGGAGGAGGAGGTCCGTTGTCCAAACGCTTCTCAACCGAGTCCACCGGGACGAGCAACAGCTCCGTCTACTCCTCCGCCGCGGAGGCTCCCCCGGAGAGGCCAGAGTCGACGGCCAGCAGCAGCGCCACCGACGACATGGTTGTCTCCTCCCCAGCTCCGAGCTACAGATCCACGGCCACAGCTAGTCAACAGCCTCCTCCGCCTCCTTTGATCCCTCCCCAGTCCATGTCCCCCACCCCTCCGCGCACCCCATCGCCGGCGCCATCAGTCAAGTCAAACGCGAAAAAGCCAAAGAGCGAGGAGGAGACAATCCCGGAGGACTCTGCCCTGAACCGCTACGACGGCGACTCTTCCTCCGAGGGCGAGGGTGGAGGAGGGAGCAGCGGGGACTGGATGCGAAGCCTTATCTACGCCAGCAACTCTGAGGGGATCCTGGAGCTGCGGGCGGGGGACATGGACGAGCTCATCGTCTTAGCAACGCAGACAGCAAACAGGGACTTTGTCTACCAGGTGAGAGTGGCAAAAAGAATTAATTGATACGTACAAAAACTGTATTGTTCTGTTTTCTATGAACCGTGAGGTTTTTAGTCTGATATCCAACCCTTGAGGAGCAAATTTTCTCTAGTCCAACAGCTTTTTGTGAAGCGTATTTCTCTGCGTAGAAACTAGTCCATAGTTTCATCTGCAATTCTTTGTATCCATCAGGACGCCTTCCTGCTGACGTACCGCACGTTCGTGCCCACCCTGTCCCTGCTTCACAAGCTCCGCCACCGCTTCCGCCGCCTGAGCGTCTCCGGCCCCTCCTCGCTCCCCTCCCCCCGCCTCCGCGCCGCCCGGTCCTCCTTCTCCCTCCTCGTCCGCGTCGTCGACTCCCTCATCGAGTGCGACCTCAACTGCCCTCGCGTCAGAGCCGCGCTATCCGGGTTCGTCTCGGAGCTGGTGGCCTCAGGGGAACTGCTGCTGGCGAGGGCGCTCAGGACAAAGTTCATGCAGAAGCACGAGGAGCACCGGGCAAAGGCCATGCCGGAGTTGGACTTTGGGAGGCTGGCCGTGCACCGTGAGTGATAATTCAACTATAATCAGTAGCATGTTTTTCATTGCTCTTTTCTCTTCCTTTTTGCAGAGAAGCCTCCTTCGATCCTTCAGTTCAAGTCCTCTGAGCTTGCCGAGCAGATCACCCTGATGGACCACCAGCACTTTGTCCGCCTGGAGCCCGGTGAGCTGCTCCTCTGGGTGAAGGAGCAGAACGAGGAGAAGTCGCCCAACCTGGTCCGCTTCACCAAGCACTTCAACGCCATGAGTTTCTGGTGCCGCACCTGCATCCTGACTGAGCCGGACTCGCGCGAGAGGGAGAGGCTGGCCGGCAAGTTCATCAAGGTGATGAAGTGCCTGAGGAAGCACAACAACTTCAACTCGTACCTGGCTTTCCTCTCGGCGCTGGACTCGGCCTCCATCCGGAGGCTGGACTGGCCCAGGAGCGTCACAGACACCATCGGGGAGTACAGCGCCATCATAGACTTCTCCGGCTCTTTCAAGGCGTACAGGGAGGCGCTGGCAAACGCTTCGTGAGTTATTGCAGCTGGAATACTCCGAAATACGCTTTGTTCAATTTTAACTTCTTTCATTCATCCAGGCCCCCGCTGATCCCGTACATGGGTTTGGTGCTCCAGGACTTGACGTTCGTCCACATCGGAAACAGCGACACCGTCAAGGGCGGCAAGGTCAATTTTGCCAAGCGGTGGCAGCAGTACAACATCCTTGTAAGTTTATTAATATTTTTGTGAATCTTCAATTCAAATTCATGAATCACTTCCTTTATATTCTTTTCCCCACACACGAAAAAAACGCTAAAAAATTCAAATTCAAATTTCTAACAATTTTTTTTCATGATGCGGGAAAATTATTAAGTCAATTTTTAAACATAAAAAGAATGAATACAAAGTAACATTCGTTTTTTTTTCAACAGGACAACGTCCGCCGCTTCAAGCGCGCCCACTACCCGTTCACCCGCCGCGAGGACATCGCCCGGTGCTTCGGGGACTTTGAGCGGGCGCTGCCGGAGAACAGGCTGTGGGAGCTCTCCGAACGGATCAAGCCGCGGCTGCAGCCGCCGCCGCCGTCACACCCGCCGCACTCAAACTCCAGCGACCAGCTGCTCTCCAACGGCCACGGCGGCGGCAACAGCCCGGGACTGACGGCGGCGGCGGCGGCGGTGGGCGCCAACCCCTGACGAAGGCTCTCCTTCTGGTGAGGAGGAGCTAGATATGAAGAAAGAGAAGACCAAAAAAATGAAGAATCTGGATTCTGGAGATGGGGAGAAAAAAGTCATTGGTGTCAATTGCAAGAGAACATCATCGTCAATGTGTGTGTACTAATATTATACCAATATTGGTAGGTCTAGCGGCGCCTATTTTGAGTGTGAAAAATGGCGCATACAGTATATTTGTATGGTACATCTCAAAGGATTATCGTACTACATATAGAAATGTGAAAGAAATCCCAATATTTATCCCGCTGCCCGTCTAATTGTGATGAAGATATACAGCTACAACAAGGAGAAGAAAAGGAAGAAAAGTGTTGTCCACAAAGTAGTACAGTATCAAACAGCCAAACCGTCGCATAATTCAACAAAGTACCAAAATTCGCAACCCCCGAAATTGCCGTATTTTAAGCAAGAAAAAAAATCTCATCCGGTGACAAATGTGTTGTGGTGTCGTCCGAAGAATGTAATACTACAGCCCTCCCAATTCCCACCAGGAAAAAAATATTATTTTGAGAAAAAAAGTCATAGGGAACTCATACTATGCTATTTTTTATCTGCAAGCAAACACAAAAACTGGAGGGGCCCCTTGCTGATCCCCCCTTTTTCAAATTTTGAGACCATATTGGTCCAAGGAAGTAAAATCCCAAGGCGTTTTTGTCCATCTACGTACGTACATGCTTACTACAACATATGGAAAACATCCTCAACACAACAAGAACACACAAGAAGGAAAAGAAATGCTAGCAAATAGAGGCTGTGAAAAAACTACATACTATCTATGCATACAACTAAGCAAGAAAGAAAAATGAAATTCTCTCGACTACAAGGAAAAAAAGTATGCCGAGCTACTCAATACACATCTCTGTTGTAATACTACTCATGGTATGTGGAACCTTTTTTGTGTCAGATACCCCTCCCTCCGCCCCATTGAATTTGGCAAAAAAAATTGCCTCCAGAAATAGTTCGCGACTGAAATATTTCGAGTGATCCTCAATGCATCCAACGGTTCCAACCGCAAAACATAGCTTCAAGTCATGATACTCTCAAAAAAATTCTTTCTTCTGAGGCAATTTTACTTTTTTTGAGGAAAAACTAAATCCAAATCATTCTTGCATCATTTCATAATTTGGCAAGAAGCTACTTAAAAATCAAATCCCATTTCTCATGTGAGCATGAATACAAACAAATAGGAGAAGCAAAAATACGAATACAGCAACACAATAAGTGTCTAGGTGTCCTTTTCGGTGTTTCGGGAGAAAGAGAAAAACTACAGAAAAAGAAATAAATAATTTTGTGTGAAAATAGTGCGATGCACAGTATCTTTATTTTTTTCTATCAAAAATACGCGTAATAGGGTTCACAACCCCGACTTTTGGCATAATTTGCCGTGCGATAAAGATATTAGGAGCATTGAGCGTCATCATTCTGAGTATTACTATATCATCAGGTATACGAGTTTCAATCATGTGGACGGCGATTTTTTCCCAAAAGAACACAACATATTTTCCTCATAGAAGGCACTACTTTCCTACATAAAAATATTATAAATTCAAATTATTCCAGACATCAGTATCTCTTGCTGCCCATGGTCCTCCCGGCTGCTCCTCCCGGCGGTCCTATCCTGAGTCTTCCGTCGACGGAATCCGCCAGCTCAGCCATTGTCACGCTCTTCCCGACGGCGGCGGCAGCATCTTGTCCGACCCCCAAGGACCAGGATCCGGCTGTGTTCAGCTTTGACTTTTCTCCCTTGTCCGGATCTCCCCCCTCTTCCTCCCTGACGATGCCCGGGTTGAAGAAGAGCTTCTTGTAGAAGTGCCTGACCTCGTAGGAGCAGCTCTGCTTGGTGCCCGTCTCAGACTCGTAGTAGCGCATTCGGTCGGAAACCTCGTCAAGCATGTCGCGGATGTCGCGCTCCCAGGCCATGTTCATGAACACCTGAGATTTGAAATTTTGAAATTTGAACGTGCGCACAGCGGTTTGATAGGGAAAACTCAATGTGAATTAGTTTTGAAATTTGAAATTTGAACCCGCATAGCAGCCTGACAGGCTAGTTTTTTCCTCCAAAAAATAGCTTTGAAATTTGAGCGCTTGCAGTAGTTTGACCAACTAAATTCCAAAAGATAATTCCTTTTTTTGAAAAATTAAAATGTACCAACTCACGTGGCAGATTGACTCGACGAACCATGTTCCCCTGTACAGGTTCCTGTTTGCGACGTATCCCGGCACTGTGGCGTAGGCGATCAGCATGTCCTCCCAGGTGGGGTCCTTGGCCTGGAACTGCCGTCTCTTGGCTGGGGCAACGCCCTAGAGATTAAAAATGTTTTTCCATGAGATTTTAACCACAATTCTGTGGGAAACAATCAGTAGTGAAATTTCATTTTTTAAATAATAATTATGTTAACTCACCTTTGCGTCCGTGGCAGTGCTCCCGTCGTCTACGGGTGTGTCCAGCCTCGGCACGTACCCGTAGTCCGGCTCGTCCCCCCTGCAGGCCTGCAGCAGCACGAACTTTGGCTTCCCCTTTAGCGCCGGGCACCCTTCGTTGTTGAACTTCCTGAGCACCCACTCCGTGGAGACCTCTCTGCCGTCGGTGGAGAAGACGAGGCCGGAGTTTCCGTGGCTGAGCAGGCACACCACGCACATGTCAGAGTCGGCGTGCTCCGAAAGGGCCGAGAAGGCGTTCAGCTCGCGGGTCATGTCCTGGTACTTCAAGTTCCTCCTGACGATGGTCTTGAACCCGAGCTGCTCGAAGAGGATGTCCAGGTTGTTTGCGTCCAGCCTGCTCCCCTCGCGCTTGGGCAGGACGTCGTTCTGGAACTCCTCGTTGTCAACGATCAGGGCCAGCCCGCGCCTAAGAGACAGTAGGGCTAGGGGTAGACGCGGGCGAGTTAATTAAGATTCGAGACGGCCTCACCTCTTCCTCCTCATGGGGTATGCCTTGTACTGCGGCGGCCCCTTCCAGTTTGTGGCCATCCTGACGTTTACCTCGATGGGAGCCCGGTCGTCCGTCAGTTCGATCCCGCCTTCCTCTTCCTCCTCCCCCTCCATCCTAAGGCCGGAGGTGGGCGAGGGGATCGGGTCGTAAGTGGGCTCGTTCCATACCTTCCTGGAAGAGAGAGAAAAAAACTACCGTAAGTTTGCGGCAACTGGAAACTGAAACTGAAACGAACGACAAGATATTTTTTTTATGCTAATTCAAAAGTAATTGCCATTTTTGCATTTGCCGTCTGTTGCTTTTTAATCTACGAGAGAAAGAAAATACTAGGAATGCTGCAACTAAACTAATTTTCCTCACTTGTTCCTGGACTGGTATACCAGACTGGCCGGCCTCTCCCTCGTCTCCGCCGTCGCCACCACGCTTGGATCGAGCACCCTGGCAGCCTCCCCGTTCCCGCTCTCCACCAGACAGCGGACGAGGCCGGAGAAGGCCCTGGGACCGCGCTTCTGCACGTCAAGGAAGAGCTGCTGGCTGCGGTCGCCCTCCGGCTTGGACTGCGGAAACAGTGAAGAAATGACTTTACAGTATATGGCTCCAACTTCATTTTCAAGAGGTTCCCTGCGCAAGTGTCGAATTGAAAATGTTAGTGAAATGCAATGTCAACAACATTTGTGGGTAGTAAACGCAAACACACAAAGGTTGTGTTCAATTTTCGGCTATTTGTCAAATCAAGGACAAAATTCGAAGCATATCAAAGAACACTCACCAGTATTGTTTCCATGAGCTTCTGGCTGAAGACCTTGTGCTCTAATAGTGCTGCCTGCAGCCTCTCATTCCACCTTGTCTTGGCAGCCAGGGTGGACAGGTTCCGAGTCAGCTTCTCCTTGTCCGACCGGTCCATGATCCTGGTGGTGTTGCAGCTGCCTCAAGACTGTATTGCTCTCTTGCAGTCTGGATTTCTCCTCTTTGCGATAAGGAGGGGGAACAATAGTGACACGTTCGCCTGTTTCGTCACCGCTTTTGAAAGCGGATTCGAGAAAGTTTTAGGCTGTTTTTCGCTAATTGGACTATTGGCGAGGTAGGCCTGCTTAAAATTGACTAAATTGCACTGTTTCTTCCTGGCAGTGATGCTTCTTTGAGGGGCACTTTTGACTTCGAAGAATTCTTTGGCCTTCTTTCTCTTCTCTCTTTTTTGCCCACTGGCAAATATAAATCACTTGTCGCAAACGATTTCTCTCCTCTTGCACTTTCTTGACTGCCTCCTCCGTCATCGAGGGGCAGTTAACGGTAGTCGGAGATAAGACGGAGGCCGCCGCCGTGTCGACATATCGCTCCTCCTCCTGCAAGAAAAAAAAGGGAAACAAGGAGTTGATGAGTGTGTCTGATCAGAAAGGGGACAAAGAAACGAGAAAAGAAATCCTTTATTCGCGAATTTACATCATCACAGCGTTGATAGATTAGAACTTCTGGGAAATAAGAAACACTTTTAGAACGTCTCTCATCATATGTAATTGCCCTGCTGGACTTAGCTTTGCATGTATAAAAATAGTTAAATATGCCCTCGGGAACAATTGTCCTCTCACAATCACTCGGTATCACTCAGTCTTCGGTATAAAAAAGTCATTTTCTTGTTCACATCCTTGCCACGATCTTCCCGCTGTCCCTGACGCCCCTGTTGGGCACGTGGTTGAGCATGGCCAGCCTGAGGCACCTGGACAAGACGTCCCTGGTGTCCTCCGGCAGCAGCACCCCGTCGTGCGCCATGTGCGCCGCCCAGAACTGCGCCGAGCCCGGCGCCGTGCCGCTCTCCTCGTCCATCGCCTCGCCCCTGGCCTCCGCCACCGCCCTCATCAGCGCCGGATCCGACTTTGCCATGGTCGCGTTGGGCCAGGCGAATGAGAACCGCGGGACGAACGATGGCCCGCACATTGTCATGAGCTCGTCCCCGTGGCAGCCGCCAACGTTGACCGTGACCTTGGGGACTGAGACCACGCTCTGGTGCTGCACGAACTTGGCGCGCTCCTTCAGGGTGGCGGAGTCGCAAAAGTGGCCTACAGGAAATGCCAAAAACATAACAAATACATAAAGTACCGGGGTTTTTTTTCGGAAACGACCTTTTGCTTCGACACAGAAAAAAGCCTATCCAATTCACCCGAAATTTGATATTCACCAATTACTTTGCGTCAATCTTAAGTAACTGCAAGATACGCACCAGTCGAGTTGCTGCTGTTCTGCAGGAACACTATGGGCACGTCCCTGGCATCGCACAGCTCCATGAAATGGGCCCCCTTCTGGGCGTCGGGGGCGGAGAGCGTGCCGCAGTTGGCTACCAAGCCGGTCAGCTGGCCCTCAAGGAAGGAGAAGCCGGTGATCAGGTTGCCGCCGAACCTGTAGATGAGACGGAGTATGGAAAAGGGAAATAAAATTCTGCCAAACTGTTTGCAGGGGCCTTTCTAACAAACATGTCGTAAAAATACGACAAAAGCTTGTTTTTTTGGAAATCGTAGAAGAGCTTTGGACTACAGCAACGAAAATACAAAAACAAAAAGCATAAAAAAATGCAAAGAGAAAATGTATCTTCTCTACCTTCTCTTGAACTCCCTGAACCTGCTTCCGTCTGCGATGGCGGCGATGACCGTGTAGACGTCCTCCTTGCCAACGCCCTCCAGACCAGCCACGTAGTCCAGATGGGATGCTGGAGCCAGCGGGTCATCGAAGGACCCCGGCTGCGGGTCCGAGAGTGACTCGTCCGGCAGGTTCAGCGTCACCATGACGTCCTTGAGCATCTCGAAGGACTCCTCCTCGTCCTCTGCGAAGTGGTCGGTGTAGCCGCTCGTCTCGCAGTGGAGGTTGGCGCCGCCAAGCTCCTCCGCCGTCACGACCTAAGCGAAACAGGAAAAAAGCGGAAAAAAACCTTGAAAAATCGAATCTTGCTATAACAAATCTCATGAAACTTTTATGGGATAGTCACGCATGCCCCTTTAAAGCGCATAGACAGTTAGACCCAACGGAAGAAACAATCTATTTCAAGTTCCTGCCATCCTTCTCACCTCTCCCGTTGCCGCCTTTACGAGCGGCGGCCCCCCCAGGTATATGGTCCCTATCCCCTTGACTATGATTGCCTCATCGCACATGGTGGGGAGGTAGGCGCCGCCGGCAGTGCACATCCCGTTAACAAGGGCGATCTGGGGGAGGCCGCGGGAGGAGCACACTGCCTGTAAAATACACGGATTGACAATTTATTAACTATAAAAAAGAAATGGAACAATAATTCGTGCACGGTTTTGGGTAAAGGGGAAAGAGTTTTTTAATCACCAAAATGGCGAAAAAAAAACCTTTTTCTACTTTCCTGGTTCCTGAACTGCCTCCCGCCGTGCTTCTTGTCCGGGAATATCTCGGATTGGAACGGGAGGAATGCCCCTCCCGAGTCCGCCAGGTGGAGCATCGGCAGCCGGAGGTACTTGGACAGCTCGAAGGCGCGCATCACCTTGGTCACCGTG
>JAAUXU010180597.1_pt1 | contig 11072 bp, 14 predicted proteins | sample 7278151 | NCBI WGS metagenome assembly JAAUXU01 (sample SAMN14350113, study PRJNA611818) | marine sediment metagenome | isolation source: surface marine sediment (1.8m) | place: French Polynesia: Moorea | collected 2018-08 | reverse complement strand
CTCTTTTGCAATCTCGTGGCGCGTCTGGCTAGAGTTTGCAAATGGACGGTACTGAGGCCGTCGGTCTGGAAGGCGGACACTGCCCCCAAAGCCTCCACACACTTGCTGAGAGTGCACGTTCTGCTCGGCAAGACCCGATGGCCAGGCGAGTGTCTGGAGAAAATCCTTTGGCACGGTGGACATACTCTGTGCCAGTAGTGGCAATGATGTCGCTTGTGGCACAATGAACGTTTCTCTAGACCACGCCCACCGCTTCTCTTCCTCGCGCCAAGCTGCTACTTGAGCAGCCGCGCGGCGGGCAGCCACTCGTCGAATGCCGACCCGTGGTCAAGGAAGCGCACCAGAACATACTTTTTGCGCCCCACAAAGCGCGTGTCAAGAATGCCGCTGTAAGGGTACACCTTGGGAGGCTTTACATGGCGCAGCTCTGCCCCGTAGAATAGCCTCTTTTGGCGCACTCCCCGCCCGTCCTGGAGGCGGAACAGGTATGGCTTCTGGTCCGTCCAGATGTTGCAGATCTCGTACACCTGGTAGGTAAACTGCCGATCTGACTCCTTGTCCAGCACTTGCCGCCGGTACGGAATGATCACCTTGTCGCCAACAGAGAAATTGCGCCAGCCATCACGCACCTTCTTCTTGCCTGCCTGCACGGCCAAGTGCTCCTTCAGGTACTGGTCAAAAGGACGCTTTGCCTCTGATGCGGCCAGATTGCGCTCTTGCAGGCGCCGCCAACCAATCAGCACCTGGTTTGGTGACATGCCCACGCTTCGGTTGTAGCGACGGTTCAGGCTTTCAGCCACGGCACGCACAGCCGCATCCCACGACGCGCCGCGGCGCGTCTCCAGGGAGGGGATGAGCACTTTCTTGAAGGAGCGCACCGCACGTTCGGCCGTCCGTGCCTTGTTGCCGCCGCGTGCCCATTCTGCCTGCACCGCATGCTGCTGAAGATAGACCAAGAAGGGCTTGTTCACAAACTCCTTTCCCTGGTCCGACTCTAGCACTAGGGGCAGCGTGTACGGAGGCTCAAGCTTGGCAATAATGTCTCTGAATGCCGCCCCCACGGTTGCTCCCTTTTTGTCAGCCAGCCCGCGGGCAAAGACCTTCTTGGAGAAGATGTCAATCACGAGGAGGAAGTACCGACCCAGCTCCCTCTGACTCTTCAAGTCAACAAACCGCCCCGGTCCTATATCACCCAGGTCCGTCTCCCACCGCTCACTGAAGTAGTAGGCAAGATCGCGGCGGCGGGGAAAATTTCTCCTCAGCACTCGCCCCGTTTGGTAGGCTATGTCTTTCTCAAGCGCTCGCTTCACGTCTGCCTGACTCTTGCCTCCTGTCCCGTGGGCGCTCTCTAGCCCGCGGTAGAAATAGGGGGCGCTCGAGAACGCTCCCGGCGTGCGGATGTCTTTCCACTTCTTGTGCAGCGAGGCAGTGGCGGCGGCACTCACCATACTTATTTTCTTTCTTTGTCTACTTGTGTGACGCGTTTAGTTCCAACTGAACAGGTCCAATCCTGTCCGGAGAAGGTTGGGGAACGTTCCTTGCCCAAGAGAGGAAAGAGCCAAAGTTCTGTGCAAGCTGGAACAGGTCCCTACTAGTGTATGTCTCAATACCTGCAAACGGTTTCATTACGTCAGCTGAACAAGCAGCTGCCGCTGTTGGCAAGGCCTATTACACCAAGCCATGGAGTTGCCTGCGCGCCGAATCGAGTCCGAACACCACCTTGACGCCGTATTTGCCTCCAACAAGTTTCAGCTGGACGCTTCTGGCCTCCGTCCGTACCTCATCACGCAAGGGAGGTGGTACATAAAGGTGCAGTACTTTGCCAGTACTGCCCCTCTGGAGGGGCGCGGCATCTTTCAGACCGGGCTTCGCCTGATCTCTCTCAACGTTACGTCGGCCAACGAACGCCCTCTTGTGCTGGCGGCATTTTCTGCTCATGATTTTGTTGATCGACGATGCTGCGCCACCTTTGAACACACCCGTCCTTTCCTCATCACCCACCCATCCGACCGGCTCCTCTTTGAAGTGCAGACCCTTGAAGGAGGTCCCGTTGCCCTGCCCAAAAACTCCTTCCTTCTCTTCGGAGTGGCCCTCATTCAGGAGAAATAAACTGAGAGCGATGACTTCCACAATGGACTGGTCCATTCAGACGCCCGCGCGCATTGAACTATTAGGACCGAGTCAGGGTGGCAAGTCCACACTTCTCCTCAAGCTAGTGGGTGACCCCAGTGTTTGGGATCGCCAGCCTCGTCGTGTCATTTATTGCGCCCCAAACCTCGCCAATCGGGATGAGTACATAGCTCAGCTGCGCAAGGTGTGTGAAAACAACGGACAGGAGCTGCAGTGCGTCGAGAAAATACCCCTGCATGAGGAGATGCTCGCCTTTGCCGGGGGCGCCCCCCTCATGTTCATTGCCGACGACCTGCTTGCCCTAGAGGAGGGAGGCTCGCGCATGTGCTCTCTTATGCTCATGGACTCCCACCACTGCAACATTTCCGTCCTGTACACAGTGCAGAACCCGTTCTATAAGTCTCCTCACCTCGACCTAGTCACGCTCTCACGCAACCTGTCAGGACGTCTGGTCCTGTACCAGCAGGCGGACCTCTTGCAGTACAAGCTCATCAGTTCACGCCTCTTCCCAGAGCGCAAGAACTTTCTCCTAGACTGCCTTGGTGACGCAAAGACGCTGTACAACATGAACTACGTATACGCGGATCTGCACTGCTTTAGCCGGCTGCCACGCCGCTACATGTGTTTCACTGCCATGTTTAGGGACGAGCGTGTCGACGGCAGTCCGCTGTTTTTTGACCTTAAAAACAGGTGAATGACCGCGAAAATAGCCGGCTCGCAGAACAGCCACGGAGCACTCTCATTTCCAACGACCGGTTCCTGGAAGGGGACGTGAGACTGCAGTGGGCGTTGGCGTCTGAGGCATCTGCGTCGGTGGCGGCAGCAGCAGCAGCAGCAGCAACAGCAGTACATAGTTTTCCAAAAAGAAAAAACGTATGAAAGTTGTGCTTTGTAAACAGACCAACAGCGGCAGCAACAAAGGCCAAAAAAACATGTTGACACGTCGCCACCTAGTGAGACACGGCCGCTTTCTCCAGTCCGTCACGCTCACTGACACGGCAGAACAAGTGAGAAAACTTCTGCGCACCGCTGCCTACTTTCAGTTGCGTACCCTCATTGTGCTACTAGCGTCCGTAGTGCTTAAGAAGGTGCCAGTGCCCGGTGAAGTGGCCGCCACGTTTGGAGCAAGCCGGAAGAAGAAGACATTAAAAAAATATTTTTTGTCGTGGGCAAAAGTGCGCCAACTCTTGCGCCATCGCGCCCTCTGGAGGGACGTGCTGGGCGAGGTGGCGCCGCTCCTAAAACCCGCTGTGAAGATCTTTTTTGCCACTGAAGACCGCCACTAGACATCAATATGGCCAAAGTAATGGTGAGCGAGGCTGAGTACGCCGCTCTGAAGAAAGCTGCATCTGCCTCCACCTCCAGCTGCGAGAGGGCTCCTCCACCTCCTACTGCCTCTAGCTCCCGTGACAAGAGTCCCGCGAGCGAGTTGGGCAGAATAAATCAGCGCCTCATTTCACGCGATAATGCCAAGCTCAGAGATATTGTGGACGGCACATCGGACAGTAGCAGTAGTGATGGTAGTGATGTTGAGGATGGTGGCAGTTCCCACAATACCCGTTACAAAAGTGGCAAGGTCGCAGAAGGTGAGGAGGAGGGATTCAAAGTGATGTTGGACGCCCAGCAACCGGAGGCGGAAGGAGAACACGGCGGCGGCGGTATTGAGTTCTCTTTCCTCCCAGTGGGCCAACGCCGCGCTGCCAAAAAGTTTCTCCACCTCCTCCTCGCCCACCCGGCGGTTGATGTCGAGTGTGGACAAGTGTATGTGCGTGGAAGAAAAATTGGGCACATTGTGTTTGTGCTGAACTACCTATTTGGGCGCCGTGCTTCCACCCTCAGTAACACAAACATGCTTAGCAGCTTTTTACGTCAGACCAACCTGGCCAGGCTGGTGCCTGCGGCCTCCATTGGGCGAGCCTCATCCAAGGTGAAGGAGAAGGGGTCATTGGGAAAATCTCAGCACAGGAAGCACACAACAAAGGAAAAGACAAAAAATCGTGGGGGGAGAAGTGTTGAAAATAATTCAAAGAAGAGAATGCGGACACCGGCTGAGAGCCCACCATTGAACTTGGCGGCGGTGGCACATCTGCAACAATAAATCAGGAGAAGCAGCCAAAGTTGTTTTTCCAGTGTACAACATATTATTTTTGCCAACTCTCTGTACTATTTATGCTAAGAATCATTACTGCCAAAGTACAACTCCAACTTCATTTTCAATGTCTGTTTTGTAAACTATCACACACTATCTGCACACAAGTGATCTAAGGAGAGAAACAGTTTTATGACACATGTCTGCAAAAGAAAGGAGCGGCGATATTTTGAGAGTGTCAGTGGAATAGAGTGTCTGATATTATATTGTGAAAGTTCATCATAAGAGTTGTGAGTGAATGCTGTTCAGGCGGGTGGGTTGTCTACAAAATTTGGGCCCGTCGCACCGTACGGATACGTCTTCAGGCAGCTGCCGCAGTCTTCCTTGTTCAGGTAGCGCTTGTTGAACCCGTCGTTGGTGTACGTCTTTGTCAAGACGGCGTTGTGCACCGAGAAGTCCTTCCGACTGATGCGCATGCTGAAGTTGTCCACCTCGACAGACTTGACCTCGTCCGTCGTCGCCCATTGCTGGATCATGTCGCGCATGACGGAGTAGTTGATCTTGGAGATGGCGGCAGCATTGCGCAGGCAGAAGCCGCGCACCTTCACCAGCTCCTCGGTCTCCCCCTTCTTGTTGGTGCTCTGAAAGTCGGAGGAAAAGAGAAAAAAGAGTTGCATTTACCCCTACGTCAGCACACGATATTTTTCATGCAAATTTTTTTTCTATTTTTTCTATTTTTTTTCAATTATTTTTACGCACCTGAAGCGAATAGTTCTTGGGCCCCATGCAGCAGTAATTCTGAATGTTGGAGACCTCGTGCTTGAACGAGCCATACGCCTTAGAGCCCAGGCGGAACTCTTTCTCCAGCAGGGCAATGTCGAGGCTACTCGGCGCATCAAATATAATGGAATCTGCAACAGAAGAGAGTGCATACTAACATTGTACACAAATTCTGCCCTTTGGTTTTGTTCAACTCACCAGTGTCCATGTATAGACAGCGTGCGCCGAGCGACTGCAGCCGTTGGAGGTCCTCGTACATGGCCAGCCTCCCAAAAGCAGTGACGAAGCTGTACACCAGCGAGGAGGTGTTCTTGTGGAAGCCGCACCGCTCTTCCACCGGGGTGTAGACTGCCTCCGCCAACGTCTCGGTGAGGGGTGTTACATCGAGGAGCTCCTTGTCCGCGCTGTACTTGATCTCTCGGAGCGCCAGCCATGAGTTGACATGCACCTGAAAAATTATTGTGCAAAAATCAACAATTGTAGGCGATAATAAAAATGGCCTACATTTTTTGCAAAGGATTTTGAAGTGTGCAACCTACTACTTACCACATTTTTCCGCACGTCGTTTTGTGACAGCTTGCCTAGCCCAGAGTTGCTTGTGTTCTTGGCAAACTGGCGGCGCGCCATGTTCAGGGAGACATCCTCTACGTGCAGGTTGAGGCCGGGCATCTCCTCATTGAGCCGCGCCACATAAGCTTCCTTGTCGGCCGGAGTGAGCTCCACAAAGCCTTCTTCCTCTTTCTCCTCGGCAGTGAGGTCGTCGCCCGGGAAGCCTTCGCTTGCGATCTTGATGCGCGCCAGGTGGGTGTAGAAGTCGCGGAAGATGTAGTCAGCCTGTGAAGGAACGTGCACAGAAAACATATTAGAGAATGTACAAGAGGACGTGGCAGAAAAAGGAATAAAATAGATGCTTTATGTACTCGCCTCATCAAAGAGGTGCATCTCATGGATCCTGATGATGGTATAGCCCCAGCGCACGGCCGCCTCAATCTCGCTAGTCGTCCACGTGTCTGTGAGCTGGCGTTCGCGCGAGGTGTGCCGGCACAGGCTGCGTTGCTCCTTCTTGATGCAGGAGTGGCAGGTGCCAAAGATGAACTTGCCATTGCAGTTCACACCGAGGAGGGGGAGGAAGAGATTTGGCGCTTCCACTGTCACCTGCACGCTCCCCATCACCTGCTTGCCGGTTCTCTTGTTGACGAAGACCCCCTTCTCACGGTCGAGCTCGATCTGCTCGAGCTTCTCGCCAATGAAGACCTCTCCGCGGCCGCAGGGAAACCTGTAAACATATTCAAAAGTTGGGCAAATAAGAACACGAAGGGAAAAGAGAAACTTTTGCGGGAAAGCAGGGGGAAACAGAAGATTCACTTCTTCCTTTTTACTTTTTCGTGTGAGTCAAGACTTAAAAGTGTTTCAAGAACTGTTCATACCTTGATATAATTGCCACGTACGGGTAAAGGCTCGTCTTGTCGATGTAGAAGATGACACGTCCAGGATTCTCCTCCGACACGAACAGCAAGTAGAACCCTTCTACACGCCCCCCCTTTCAGTGTGTCACGCAGGGCAAGGCGTTCACGTGGACGCTCCCCTTCAGCGTAGTACTCCTCCAGGAAGGCCTGCAGCTCGGGGGACGTCTCCTTGAGGCGGTCGTAGGTGCACTCCCACATGTGATGAACCTGTGTGATAAAGGTCCAACAAATGACAAATAGCACAGAAGAAAACTAGGGCCGGAAAATTGTGCCAATTGTTTTACTTTGATCCCACGGCTCTCCAGGAAGGCCTTCCGATTGAGCCACTCCAGGTGCACGTCCTGCATCTTCTTCTTGTACGGGTTGAGTGAGGCCGGGGTGAGGTTCTTGCTCAGCGGGCAGGTGGAATCCTCGACCACGTGGCCGTGCACCACGCAGCCAAGGAACTCCACCGCCGTGGGGCGGCCATCCTTGCTGCTGTCATTGTCGTTCTCCACCCAACCGTCGCAGTAGTATGATCCCACCCTCTTTTGGCCCTCAGCGTGGGAGAACTCGGTGCGGATGTTGACGTCCCAGGCGCGCGCCAGGTAGTTGAGATACTCCCCCTCCTTCCTGGAGGTCTTGCGCGCCCCGCGTTGATTCTCCAGGAGGTACATCTTGTCGGGGGGCATCCTGTGGAGTGCATAAAAGAAGATATATAATATGTTAGGATTGATTTTCCGGCAGCCAGGGCAGCCCCTCCCACCCGTATTGCTTCCACAGGGCGTGCACAAAGGAGCTGAGCGTGAAGAAGGGAGGGCTGAAGCAGTGGTAGGGCACATCCATCTGGCGCTCCAGAAAAGTTCCCTGGAACTCAAAGAACTCCTGCAGAAGAGCAAGTGTTCCGCCCAGGAGGATCCTGCAGTGTGTCGAAGAAAAAGGAAAAAAGTGCTCAAATTCGCGGCATCCAAGAGTATTATTTTGAAAATAGTTTTTTACAAATGATTTTGCCCACCTGACGTCTAGCATGAGGTACTCAAAGAGGGCCTCCTTGAAGTTCCAGCTTTGTCCCTGCTGCTCTGCGATGTACTCCTTGATCTTCTTCACTTGCTTGTCTTCGGTGAAGCGGTCGATGAAGAAGGAGAGGTCAGGGATGTCGCCCTCGTACTCGTAGTTGGCCTCCTGATTGAACTGGAGGAACAAACACAGAAGTGAGACGGAGAATGCAAGAATCCCTGATAAAATCTCAAAATAATAGAGGTGGTGGATTTTAAATAAGAGATTGTGGCGGTCTGCTCACCCGGTAGGGAAAGGTGCCTTTAGCCTGCTGGCATAGCTCCATGTCGGGGAAGCGGGAGTCAAACTTGGAGAGCCTGGTCTTGATGTACTTGAGCGAGTCCATGAAGACGATGCGGTAGGCGGGTATGCGAAGCTGTAAGATCTTGTTGCCTAGAGATTGGACGGGATACATGGGCTTTTAATTTTAAGTCAATGTCTCTCATCCAGTTGCTTTGTCACCGTCAAAGAGTGGAACCACGCGGATGTTGCGCTTGATGAGAGCGTCCAGGAGGAGGATGGCGTCAAACTTGCCAGCGTTGTGAGCCAGGAAGGTGTAGTTCCAGTGTTCCTTGTTCACAGCAAAGTCAATAAACTGGGCAAGAGCGCTGTCCTCGAAGTCATTGTCTGCTGCTGTTGCTGCTGCACGTCGCCTGGTCGCCGCCCGCTCTTTGCGGCGCAACTCCTCCTCGTGCAGAGCCATGAGATCCTCCTCGTCTGTGTTGGGGTCCGAATGCTCGCTCTGAAATGAGCAAATACAGCAATTTTTTAAATGACAAGATATTTTCCTTGATGAATTAAATTCGCACCTCTAGATCCAACATGCTGTCGTAGTCGCCACCTGCCTCGGCTGCCTCCATGTCCAGGAACTGGCCTATCTCGTCTAGGCGCCGGCGCCGCCTGAGAAACAGTGTGAGGGAAAAAGTTATTTATTTGCATCAATTTCATCTCTTTGAGGGCTTTTTCATTCGTATTTGGGAAATCTACTGCATGTGGACGGAGATGGAAAGAGCATTGAGCAACAAGAGACAATTTCGTCAACAGTTCTGCTCTGTGCAACATGAATTCTATGTTTTGAAACAGTTTTAAATATTCACCTGCCACCAGCCCGTTCCCTGCGTTGTGGCTTGCGTTTGGGCGCCTGCCGGCGAAGACTTTTATCTATCTTCTCGTCCAGGTTGTCCGGCCAGTACTTGTACGTGCACGCTTCTTCCTCGAGGAGACCATTGCGCGGATGTGCCATCTTTCGGTCAAAGAAGGCAATGCGATCAAAGGTGCCAGACTTGCCCGCCCTCTCGACGTACAGCCCAACAGCGTTCACCCTCTGGCGGCCCGTCTTCTCGTCGGCAATTGTCTCAAAGTCGTACGAGCCCAAGTGGTTGTAAGATGTCTGTGGAGCAGTGGCTTTGAGCTTGCACACGTGGCGGCGTCCCCCATCATCAAACTTGTTTGTGGGCGAGAAACAGATGCGGCAGAAGCTGTCCCCACATCGGTGCGGCGCTCCTCCCTTCTTTGGCTTGCGGTACACCTTCTTGCACTCGTGGCAGTAGCCGAGCTTCTTGCACATGGCCTTGTGAGCGTCAAAGCACTCTCGTGTGGTGCACATCTTCTGACAGTTGGTGCAGCGTCTCTCCTCGTGTCGCCCGGCCGTGCGCGAGTTGCACCGCTGCCTGGCAATTTCCACATCCACGTAGTCGTCTTCATGCAGGAGGATTCGCCGGCAGGTGTGACACGTCTCTCGCGCTGTGCACACGTGCACCCGGTGATAGTCAGCCTCGTTCACCTTGTGGCAGAAATGGCACTGCACAAAGCCTGTCGGCGCGAGAAACTTCTTCTCCTGTGCCACCATCCCCACGTGAAACATGCTGTTGTCGTCAGCAAAGATAGGGTCCGAGGACTCGTCTCCGGGACGCCCTTTCCTCTTCTGCTTCCTTTTGCGCACCAGCTCTTTCTCGTCCTCCTCCATCTCCATGAGGAAGAGGCACACGGTCTCACGGGTGGCGTCGTACTGCACTGGGTGGTTGAACATGAGGCTGTGCCCCCCTTCAGAGCCATAGATGTGCAGGTTTATGCCGATCTGGTCCACCTTCTCTCGTAGCGAATCGTCAAGGGGCACCCCGCGAAAGTCCTCCTCCGAGTAGTTGTGGGCCTGCAGGAACTCAAAGATGCGTGTGTGCAGGTCCTCGCGCGCCTTGCGCATCTTGCCAGGGTCTGATTTCCGCCGCAGGTTCTTGATGATCCATCCCTCAGGCGAGGCCGGCTTGCCAAGCTGTCGGCGCCCCAACGCGTGCGCGACCCGTTTCTCGGTGTTGTACAGTTGCGCCATGACGAGTGCGACGAGGAGGCAGGAGTCGGGCAGGTCGTCGAACACGGGCGGGTAGTGCACAAACTTGCTCGTCTTCTCCGCGTTGGACCTATCACCTCCGCCAGATGCGCCCACATAAGGCGCGAGAGGAAGCGGCGGCAGGTTCGTGACGATCGTGTGGATGCGGAAGTGTTGGTCGAGTGGGATCTCCTGCTTGGATGTGAGCACGTTGGCCAGGAAGGTGAGTATGTCGCGCGCAAAGTGTGGGTAGTTGATGGGCTTCGTCGGCCCGTTGATAGCGTTGTCCATGCCATTGGCCATGATCGCGAGGCGCAGAGTGGCATGTGGGTGAGCCCTGTACTGAGCCTGCAGATAGGCCACCACCCGGGTGACGGCCTGGAAGGAAAGAAGAAAAGTATGTTTATAACAAGGTGAGCAAAAAGGGGTTAAACAATTTTTGTATTTGAAAGTATTAAATTGTATTGTTGTTGCTGCGCCTGCTCGGCCGCGGACTTTGCAGGCAGCAAAAATCCTTGAAAAATGGGGAAATATTGAAATTGTATTGTTGCTCCTGCTGCAAAGAAATGCAGAAACAAAAGTGTGTTGAAACAAAAAAGAAGAAACAGTATACAAGTACAAGGGCAATAGTACCTGCTGCACTGCCTCGTACGAGTGGATGAGGAGCTGCACCTGGTTGTCTGCAGCGCCGGTGCGCCGGAACGCCGTGTTGAACATGGCCTCATTGATGCGGAAGTTTTCCCAGCGCCGATTGCGGATTCGCGTGACCTCAAATTCAATGTCTCCTTCATGGCCTCGCGCAACCACTACTGGAGCGCCCGGATTCAGAGGCTGTATGAGAAAACAAAGTGTTAAATATAGCATACTATTCATGCATTAAGAAATCGGAATACTCACATAGCGAGGCAGTTCGTCTGGGCGATTTGGCGGCCGGACATTTGATGGAGGCTCCTGGCCTGTGGGCAGAGGTTGTCCCTGGCGCTGTTGCGGTCGGGCAGCTCCTTGAACGCCTGGTGCTATGCCAAGTCCCCCTAGGCGGAGGACGGGCTGTCGCGGAGGTGGAAGGGGTGGTCCATCCAGGTTGCGCACAGGTATGGGACGAGCACGAATAGGAAGTGGCGGGGCTGGCATCCACCTTCTTGGGGACGCCTCCGCCGTTACCTGGGCGGCATCTCGAGGCTGGTCTTCCGTGCGCGGCCTCAGGGGGATGCGTTGGACAGGCCCTTGCCTTTTTGGTGCCGAGGTCGCT
>JAAUXU010151640.1_pt1 | contig 11072 bp, 12 predicted proteins | sample 7278151 | NCBI WGS metagenome assembly JAAUXU01 (sample SAMN14350113, study PRJNA611818) | marine sediment metagenome | isolation source: surface marine sediment (1.8m) | place: French Polynesia: Moorea | collected 2018-08 | reverse complement strand
ACATCACTGCTTGAGCCAAGGTCTGCACCTGCTCCGCTTGTCGTAGAGACATGTTCTATGTTTTGATGGACCACCACGACAGCTGACATTTCGCCTCAGTTCAACGGCTTCGTTCACCTTCTCCCTCCTTTATTTTCTTTGGGATGACTAGGGATGATTTTCGGTTTGACCTGGAACAGGGCCAATCAACTTCATGACTCGAGGCGGGAAGAAAAGTCCTCGTGTTCACCTCGATCACAAATTTATTCTGAATGCTGCACAATTTCAAAGGTCACCACAAAAATTTGATAGACCCCCCATCTTTGGAAGAAAACTGGGTGCATTTGAGCCCCTCTTCTCCGAGCACTTTGTAGCGCTACGGCAAGACTTCGCATTAAACACTATCTCGTCAATAAAAGAACTGGACACAGTTCAGTTTTCAGACCCTGACCAACCCTGGGATTCTGCAGAATCGACCCTGTTCAGCCCCCCGCGATCCTGTTGCCACACCAATCGTTCCGACAAATCTCTGCTGATCAGCTGACGGCACCAGCAGCCGTGGCGCCAACATCTCATTGGTGGCAACAATGCAAAGGAGACAAAACTTGACTATTATTGTGAGGTGCAGCAACTGTGACAGCTCCTCCAAGATTTCAAAAAGCAACGGCGAACACAAATCAGAACGTGGGTGAAGAATGAGGGACGTCTGAACATGATGACCCGTCCATAGAAATTGAAAGCAGCTCTCTAAAGCAGAAAAGAAAACCTTCCTCCTCTGAAGTGGAACATGAACTCCCGGAGTGCTTCAAGAAGTTACAGAAGAAAATAACTGAACTATACCAAGTCACTCACAAGAGAAAGAAAAAAAAGTAATTGAGAAAGTTGGTGAGGAGCTCGCCGAAGTGCTACTAAGTAGGGTTAAACGAGCAGGCTTTTAATCTGTACCTATTCCAAGCCAATCGCGGGATCGACAAGTCGGAACTGCAAGAAATGCCGACATCAACAAGTCGGGATTCCAGGAATTGCCCGGGTTTCTCCTCATCCAACCAAAAGTATATTCTAAATAGGAGCGTGTCTATTTTTGAATGTATCAAGAGGCTCTGAAAGAGCAGGCAATCTTCCAGCTATCCAGCTGTCTACTTTCACATCCATAAAGTTGGGTTTTCTTGCCACAGGTTGATGTCACAACGACTGGCCCGATTAAACTCTGACGTGCTATGATGATTGTCCTCGTAGAAAATAAAATTAGATTTAATTGTAATTTTTTTAGTTAGTATGGCCTTTAGGTTTTTTTTCCCTTTTAGCTATTTTTTGCCTTTACTGCCTTGCGTAGCAGTCATACCCATGGTCCTTTGGCAGGCAGTTGGGATAGAGGGCAGATTTGGCATTTGGGGGCATTTGGGGGCATTTGGGGGGGGGGGGAGGACAGGGTGGGCCATGAACCAGGGTGAGGTCAGATCCAGGCAAACTCAGCAAGCAAAACTGTGGCTCCGCTAGGCCAGACCCGTAGACAGACGGTCCAATACCATCACCACAGTGAGAAGCCAGTGAGGGCCTTTCGGATCATGGTGTTCCAAAAAGGTACTTTACTGCTGTGTAAATGAACATCCGGATTTTGTCATTTGAACTAGAGCGTTGCCAGGTGCAACTGGTAGCATGTAAATAAAGTGCGAGGGCATTATGTTCTGTGTGTGTGTGTGGGGGGGGGGGGGGGTCATGTGTTAGACGCTCCAGCAGCTGCACCCATCATCTCCAAACTTGGTCAGCAGACACTACTTTTCACGTGCGAAGGAATTCACACACACAATACTTTACATCTGAGGGTGCTTCGAGGCTGAGATCGAGGACCAATATTGCCGCTAGCACACAACTGAAGACACATTGTTTTCAGATTCATTTAACTACAGTGTTTCAACTCAGCATCTGGAAAGTAACTACGCAGGTTCTTGTCAAATTTGAAATGTTGACCTGTAACATCCTTATGTAATGTGTCTATAACACTTCAAAACAGAGAGGGGACCCAAAATATCATTATTTCTTTATTTTATTTGACGAGAATGTCTTTAGATGAAGTCCTGCACTAAATAAAGCATGCCGCAAGAGCTTAAGAAATTAGTGTAGTCTAATGTAAAAGAAAGTTGAGCATAGTCACTTAAGTGCCTTTCTGTAAGGAAAGAAGTTTTTATCATTAATCCAGCCACAGGAAAAGCTCTCACATGTGTTACTTACAGTGTGTGCCAAAAGTGGTGTGACTCAGAACAAACGTGTAAGCTGGGGAAGCAACTTACTTACAGGGTGTGCCGAAAATAGCTCCCCATCGATTTGATGCCTTTTGCCAAGACTTCAAAACAGCAACATTCGCGATTACTTCGGAAAGGCTAAAATTGCTTCAAAAAGTAAAAAGAAATAAATCCCCTGGATTCTTGGATCGGCTACACCCGAGATTCGGGCTGAAAACAGTGGGGGATTTCTTGTGAGTCTCAATCTGTTTTGGCTAGCACTAATACTGATATTTGAGTGAAGCAAAAGCGGCATTTTTATTCCGAAACTGTCCAAGCTTCTGTGACGCGTGGATCAGTGGACAAAGAACTGCTTCACCACTGCTGTGGCAACAATTCTCTAAAAGGAAATATTTTTTTCCCCTCATGAATGCATATATGTAGCCTCAAGAAGGCGTGGGGGAAGTCTTGGAGACCATAAAGAACTACTGCCTGTGACATGTCAGTTCTACTCATTGCTTTGAGACCGACACGTTTCCTCCAGCCATTGAATGTTTCAATAGAAACTTTTCTCTCAGCGCAGTCCTTTGTGGTATGAAAGACTTTCAGTTTTGAGACTGAAATAATAACAGGCAAGGGATATAAGAAATGCCCTCGACAGCGGTGTCACGTGGTTGGCAGGGAAAAAAAGCAGACAATCATGTAGCAAAGCTGTGAGACACATCTGGAATAGCTTGGGTGAGACATAAGGAGAGTATAATGAGGAAGTTCAATAGTCAGGTATCACTAGTTCAGCTGGGCAGCTGAAGATGCAAAAGATGGTTGAGATAGTGACGTCCAAAACTTGTACAGTAGACGTCGAATATACGAACATCATCCGTCCTATGCCCAAACGTTCTCGGAAGCAGCCTGTTCCTATGAGCGGCCTTTCTTTATTCATAAGGATTAGCAACACAAGAAGCGTAGCAATGCAATTGGGTACTTAGAGCCTTAAGACGAGTCTCATAAAGTTTCACTCAGTCATCATCTCTTGAGAGTGAAAGGTGTTGATGTTCTTGCCTTCAATTCTTTTGTCCAAACTCGTCTTACTCATATTTGGATAGTGAATTTCTCAAAATTATTGACGTCTCTAGTGTCTTCACGCAATTCTGGATGAAAATCATTCTTATAAGCAGCTTTGAGTGTTCTTATATGCGACGATATTTACTACAAAGAGTGCATTTTGATTTCGTTCATGAGAAATCTGTTCTTACATGCGGATTGTCCTTATATCCGGTATTCTTGTTGGCGGTTTCTACTGTATTTAAAATTGCAATGTAGCATTCCCACAATTTGTAACAAAGTTTCTTCCAACTACCTAAATATTCGATTCTAGTCGCACATGCGTGCTGTGCATAGATGGAGGATGTATGGAGTGCCAAAGCGAGGCAGCTGCGGCATGATTCGTTCGACTGCCTAAGCCAAATATTTTGGCAGCAAAGGTCAGCTTCAATGACGCCTTTGAAGCAGCTGAAAAGACCTGGCAAAACCAGAAAAGAAACTGATGAAATCAGGCTAACTTCGTTTAATGCAGTGCGAAGAGGGGGCAAAAGAAGAAAACAAGCAGTGGTGAATCATGGCTTTGCTCGTTGTCACTGGTTTTGCTTTCTAAATGTCTTAGAGTATTGTAATGCAAGTATTGCAATACTGTGTTGTTGGCTAAGTATTGATATTGCATTGAAAAAGGCTCAAAATATTGTATTGCATTGAAGAAATTTCAAGACATTTTCAATGCTTTTTTAAATGTCCCACCAAAAAGAAACATTGCATAGCGATGTAAAACAAAATGGCTTAGGGGAGGAATACAAATTAATCAGCTGCGCAACATTCAGTTGTAGCACATCAAGAAAGTGAGCTGCCACTTTTCAATAGCTTCTGAGTTTTCCAATGAAGTTAGGTTAAGTAAGGTTGTCTCACTGTGTATTGCACATATTCCGCAATACTTTTGGCAGAAAGTATTGAAATTGCATTAAACACTTTTTTGGGAAATTATTGAATGTTGTATTGCAATTTGCAATACTTTTGACAGAAAGTATTGAGTTTTGCATTAAATACTTTTTTGTTTAGGTATTGAGTATTGTATTACAATACCAAAAAAATGTATTGTCTAAGACCCTGCTAAATACGCAGTACTACAGAAGGAGTTTTTGCCCCCTCTTACAGCATGGACTAGAGGCGTCAACAAGCTGACGGTTCTTTCACTCTAGATATCATTTATCAATGGTGCTCTGGTTCTGCTTCTCAGGGTCAGGTTGGCAAAATGTTAAGCTAAGCACAAGCAAAGCAATTAATTGGTGGAGGAAGTATGTAGCTTAAACAGCTGGACCACGAGCTGGTCCACGAGCTGGAGGAGAACAATGACGTGGAGGATATCATCAACATGGGGGATAGCATCAACATGGAGGATAGCATCAACATGGAGGATAGCTTCAACATGGAGGATAGCTTCAACATGGAAGATCGCATCAGCACGGAGGATATCATCAACATGGATGTATCATCAACACGGAGGATATCATCAACATGGAGGATAACGACTTGACATAGAGGGCATTAACAGCACGGAGAAGGACAGTGACACAGTGAAGAGCAATGACGTAGAGGATGACACGATGATGGCTCTGTGTGCAAACCAAGAGGATTGGTGCTTTGATTGTACTTGGGCCTGAAAACTCGCGCCGGTTTCTTAAAATTCTCTTTTCTTTCTAGGACCAGCGCACACAACAGTACTCTTAGAACAAGGGAGGTGATGTAACTGATGGAGTGGACACCTGAGCATTCTGTGTTGCTGCTGTCAAGGTCAACACAGAACAGTGCTGCCAGTGTCCTCCTGTTGGATGCCAATGGAAATACTTCTTGTCCCTCTCCTTCTTCATATTTAGCACTTGATGATGTCAACAATTGCGACGACTGTTTTATTAATGATGTTCTGAGCCAATCAGTAAGAGAGGACCTGAGCTTCAGCAGCTATTTGTTGTGGGACTTCAGTTGCCGTGGCAAATTTTTGCCTAATGCGACCACAGAGAACAAAGAGGAAGAGACGCAACGGCCGCGCGCGTGCACGCCCAAAAAGAAGCTGTTGAGACGAACCATGCAGTACATACGACTCACGAAACCTTTTGCTTTTAAACGATTTCGGCCAATGACACTAGAACTCCCTATAACATTATTGGCTTTCGGCAAAGTGATGGCTCATCTCAACAGCTGAAATAGGAGCGTTCGCATGGTCCCTCCCTCTTTATTCTCTTTGGGCGCGACCTTGCCAAGTCGGCCCTTCGGCCCAACACGTCCACTCCAAACCGTATTGCCGCATTTATGAGCAGAGGCTCCTATTTAATCTTCGGTCTCTGGCAGCTCTGATTTGAGGGCGACTTTTATTCAAGGGCGGCTCTTATTTTTTGTTGAACGTCCCTAGAAGTACTTTCAAGGTTACTGTCACTGAGTTCAAACAGCGCTTGCAAGAGAACTTTAGACATTGAGTGACAATCTTAACGATACATTTAATTCTTTTGGTTATTGCACTCATCCATTACCATGGCATTAAGGTCTAGGACATCATCGCCTATGTTCTCATCAGTACTGAAGAACCAGGTTGGTCTGCTCTTGAAATGCTTCTCTTATTCAAGGGGAGCTCTTAAATGCTACTATACGGTATATTATGTCACATCCCTTCTAATAACGAGTGTGTGTTCGTTTTTTTCTTTACACACAGGGTGACCACTTAATTATTGACCACAAAGTCATAGCCCGTACGGAACAAAAATTACGAATCTAAGTGGGGTTTGGCGAAGAACTGCAGGGAGAACTGTTAAAGTTAAAAACATCCGAAAAAGCAAAACAGTTTTCCTCCACTGGAAAATTGCCAAAGTGGGTAAAACCTTTAGTCGTTGGTGTTTCTCGTGTAATTCCGGACTGTACTCATCACTGGTCTCCTGTTTTCCGCAGAGACAAAGCCTACACCGCACGGTCTCGGTTCTGTGCTGTCTCAGATCGTCTTGTGCAAGTCGATGAAGCCCGACTTCAACGCAGAGGAGAAGATCTCCATCGAGAAGGACACCAGGGAGCTCAGGCAGATCATCGCCGAGATGGCAGAATGCCTGCCTCAGGAAGATCCCAGCAAAGGTAACTTGGGGACGGGGGTGTACCTTGCCTTCCGGGCAAATACGCATTGTGACGAGGCTGTGGCCACCACCTAAATCACCAAACTTGAAGGGCAAATCACCAAACTGGGAGCTATCTGGCCTTTCAAGCAAATACCCAACAGCAGGAGGAGTGGGGGAGGAGTGAAGGAAGGAGGAGGAGTGGAAGAAGGCGTGTCATTTGACACGCTCGCGTGTCATAGCAAATGCATATGGTAGACAGCAATGGAATTTGGTGAATCCCTGATCAAATTTGGTGACTTTTTTGTCAATTTTCGTGCTTCTTGTCAGAGTTCTCAACCTTTGCATGGCGACCTTACCCCTGCATCTGTAACCACGACAAGTAACGTTTGTATCCAGTTTGGCGTTTTTTTATCCACTTTGGTGATTTGGCTGGTGGTCACAGTCTCGTCACAATGTGTGTTTGTCGGAAAGGCAGGACAACCGAAGAAATCCCCAGACTTTTGTCCGGCTGTATGCACCAACTCCCAAAAGAGACGCGTTCAAAGTGAACCCTTTGCAGAATAAACGAGGGTTAAAGTGTTGCACTGTCCACGTCCACTTGTCCACTGCCTAAGTAAACGTCACATTCGCTACTCACGTATTAGAGAGAATTGATGGAAAATGGACCCGTGAGGGACGCCTTTTGGGCGATGCCTTTGAGTTACTGTCAACATCTCAATTGCGGTCACCACTCCACACTTTTAGAAGGGCTCAACTACTTCGTCCTCATCCTGAACTTTATGAGGAAGTGCGCCAGGAGCGACCGCCGTAAAACCTTGCAAATGGATAGCATCCACGTCGATTTTATGGGGAACAACGACCTACTATAGGCTCGGACAACGTTAGCAAAGTCAATAAGGTCCACATATGCCCTTTCCAGTAGCTTTATAGCACCATCCTTGTGTACACGAATGGGTAAACCGTTCAAACAGCAGCATCAATCAAGTGCTTGTGGGGTCTGTCACAAGTTCTCCACCCTTCTACTGTTGGCCTCTAAGAGCTGATGAGGCTGCAAAGTCATATCCGTCCGCAATCCTACAAGATTAAAACTACTGCAAATTCTCTCTCTTTTGTTGCACGTCTGGCCTGTACTGTTACACTTCTGTACCTTACATGCGTCGTGAGTACCTGCGTGTAGACCTTACGTGAGCCTAAAATGGCACGCAATTTATCATTAAAAAGCAAAGAAAGACCTCGTACGTTCCTTCTTCTCCACAGCTTCTTGGGCCTAGACTACGAGGACGAGCTATGTACAGGGTGAACTGCATTTTTTTTCCTGAGAGATCGCAAATGTTGACTTTGACGCAAACGTTTTGTATCGATAAAGAGCTATGAGAAGGAAAGTTGTCATGCAGGGGTCGAGAACTACTCTGGGTTACAAAAAAAGCAATGCGGAGCTTTGTTTGGAGATGACTTTCACCTCCTTCTCCGGAACATTTCTCAGCTTCGTTCCCAAGTTGACCACAGACCTCGATAAGATGTCCCATGGAACATGGGCGGTTTTCTGTACAGTTGTGTGGAATACATGTGAAATTGGAACAAACGTGATGGCCCCCCAAAAAAGATCCAGGCTCATTTCATCAAAATTAAGCTAAATGTCTCAGAACTTGAAAGTATTACCATTTATTTACCTCTCCTCCAGTGTACAACCAATGAAATAAATAATCAATACAGTGAAGACGATGGAGAGGGTTATACTTAACTTTCTCGAATCCGAGATAGATATCTATGGCAAGTTTCATAAGAATCAGCATGCCTTCCGAAAGGGATCTAGCTGCAACTCGGCCCACTCATTGATGGTCAACGAGCTGGATCAACCAGTGACAATGATCAGTACACACTGGCCATTTTCTTAGACATTGCAGGAGCCTTCAATAATCTAAAACTGGAGTCCTGTATTAGGGTGATGCAATGTAAAGGCATCCCCCAAAAAGTGGTGGGGTGGTACAGCCATTACCTGCATCACTGTACGATAGAGACAGAGGTCAAGGGGCCAAAGGGGTACAGATGCCTGAAGAAGGGGACCCCCCCAATGGGGCATTCTGTCACCACTGGCCCGGAACTTGGCTTTTGATGAGCTATTGGATACCTATGACAGGGGCCCAGTAAAGGCCAAGGACTTTGCAGATGATGCAGCTCTAGTCATAACAGGGCCAGTACTTAATACCCTGGTCCGAATTGGACAGGAGGCTGTAGAGCAAGCACTTGCTTTTGGCACTAGAAATGGCCTTACTTTTGGGGCAAATAAAACAGAGGCAGTCATCTTCACTCAGAAGAGACTGGACATTAAATCTGTACCCAAACTTAAGATGGGACACTATGTAATTGAATACTCCACAGAGGTGAAGTATTTAGGCATAACCCTTGATCAATGCCTCACCTTTGGTCCCCACATTAAACAGAAGGTTAGGGCGGCAAAGGGGCTACTCTACAGAGTCAGCAATGCTGTGGGGAGGTTGTGGGGACCCAAACCCCTGCTGATGAAATGGGTGTACATGGGCATCATTAGACCAAAGGTCACATACGGCATGGTAGTGTGGGCCAACAGGGCCTGTAACCACTACAAAAGCCTGGACAGGTTTCAACACCTGGCCATTCTATGACCCATGTTAGATGTACTATGCCAACCATGGGTGCTGAGATTTTAACACAGCTTATGCTGCTTGACCTATTTATACAGGAAATGACAGTAAAAACAACTCTCCGCATACACACCCAGAACCCGCAATTATGGGATGGGATCAGACATGGAAAGTTGAGGGGACACCTATATCAGGCTCTCCAGATATTGAAAGACCATGCTATCTCCTCTCAACGGATTGACATGGAGGGCACCTGGAGATGGGACAAAAAGTTCACTGTAACCAGGGACAATGTGCTTGCAACCAGCAGCAGCATCAGATGCTACTCAAGGGGTACAATGTTTAAAGATAAAATAGAATGGGGGTGCCACATTGTGGATGACTCCATCTCTTACAATCTTCGGGGATCACTGGGATTCAGGGCCTCGGTCCTTCAAGCAGAAATACATGAGATCAGCCAGGCAGCAAGTTCACTCAGCTGGCAACAGAGACATTTATGTCTTTGTTAACAACCTGTCGACACTACAGGTGTTTGACAGATTCAAAATAAAGACATGCACCCTGGCAGAGTGTATGGCACTCGCAGAGGAGCGGAAGATGCTCCACATGAACAGCAAGTTTTTGGATCCTCCTGGGATCAAAAGCCTCATCAGGTTCATTAACCTGGACTGCATTGATGAGGCAATGCTCCCGAAGGAGGTAGAACAGAAGTAATGTTTGTCATGGTGAAGTATGTGCTACTGCATATGGGATGGGAAAAACCCTTACTCCTTAAATGGCTTTCCTCTATAGGACTGCAGTTTTCCCAAAAACAAACAAACAAAATCAATACAGTAGCTTCAAGAGTCTCCTGCTTTTTTTAATCGGTCACCAGAAACTGATGGACAATATTAATGACTACAAAGCAACCATCAATATAAATCCCCATGCTTATTTGTTTGTTCGTCTGTCTGCAGGCATAATGCCCGTTCTCAAGGGGGGGTTGGGTGCCCCGATCGTCCCTGAACTTGTTTGGCAGACACTACTTTTCATGTGTCGTGCAAAAGTCCATTTTGAATGCTTGAAGACGGGAATCCAGAAGAAGCCAAAGTCTTTCTCATGTTCTTCCGTGAAAAAGATACATCCCTTTTTGGACAGAGCAGAGCTGCCGTCAACGTTCGAAAAGGTGCAACTTCAATTTTTTAGCTCCTGCAAAATCAGTGCCGTCATTGGGGTCATTTTGTTACCCTCATCTTCTTCAAATTCTCTGTGGTTGCCAAACTGTAAGCCATTGAAACAAGCAGGAGACTTTAGAACGCATCGTATTTCTAACGTCATGATACAACTTTAAAAAGCACTTGATCAATCACCCTGTGTCTAGCTTGCACTCACCAAGTTCCTTGCCTCGTACACAATTCTGTGGATCACCCTGTACGTGCATTACCAGAGGGGATGCCGGTCTGCCTGCCTGCCTGCCCGCCTGCCTGCTTGGCTCCCCCCTTCCCCACCTTACGTGGCCATGTCCCACAGACAGTACGTACAGAAGAAGACGCTGAGTGAGAAATGAGATACATGGAAGAGCTCTTGACACCGTCTCAGCGAGAAAGCCCACGTGTACACCATAGTTCTGATGGTACCTCCATCCCGTGCCAATGAGAAGCAGTGACTGGAAAAAAGGGGTTCCACAAGTTGCTCTTGGCATAAAACTCCGTACTGTATGTACCAACCCAGCCGCAGTGTGACCCCAATCTCATAATTGTGAGAAAGGGGCCTGTTGTTGATTAAAGGAGGCTGTTCCAAAAGGTCACAAACTTTTGTCCTCTTTTCATGTCTGTAAATTGTCTTTTTTGCACCCTCCATGCTGTCATTTACAGAAGTGCTGAGGGAGGTCTCATGCTCACGCACATAAATGGCGGGGAGGGGGGGGGGGGTAAGACAGAGAAAGGGGCCTCTATCATGAAGAAGAAAGCAAAGTGCATGTGCGAACAGTTGAGCAGCCTGGGCGATGTTGTTTTCGTGGCTGCTGCAGTTGTTGCTGCTCCATGACAATTATAAAGAGGTTCTCCGTCTGGTACAGTAGTTTCAGCCCTCCTCTAGAGAATGTCTGTTAGTCTGTCTGTCTGTTAGTCTGT
>JAAUXU010050269.1_pt1 | contig 11074 bp, 13 predicted proteins | sample 7278151 | NCBI WGS metagenome assembly JAAUXU01 (sample SAMN14350113, study PRJNA611818) | marine sediment metagenome | isolation source: surface marine sediment (1.8m) | place: French Polynesia: Moorea | collected 2018-08 | reverse complement strand
CCTTAGCAAATATTCAAAACAGTTACCTTGTGTTCTAAAAGTTCTGTCAAAGAGCCTGAATAACCGATTAGATGCTGAAATTCCACTCGGAAACATCCCCAGTCAGCCTCTGACCTCGATATATACCCAGCGACATTAATTACGGCAAGCACTGTACTCAAAAATCCCTGCATCCACTTACAATTAGCGCATGACCTCAACATCATGAAGGAGCAAAAACGGCTGGTTCAAAGGTATTCCTGAAGCTGAGATACCATGTGAAGGACTATTGCTCGTGACGTGTGATTGGTACAGAAGACACTCAAAAAGGATGATTGCTCACGTACTGTGACGAAAATTCTGTGTGACAATGACCATGCTTAAGTGGATGCCACAATGTAACACTAGAAGTAAGCATTGAAATTTGCAATTCTCACGAATACCTTTGAGCCTGATTGTAAGTGAACACACAGAGTATTTCATTTTATACCTGAATGACCCTTGTATTTCAGTAACTAACATTTTAACGTAAGCAGGGAGTTCGGTTAATCTGATGACATCCCTCGGGATGAGATGGGAATGGGGATCACAGAGCACTGCCTATTTACACAGCTAGCGCAGCCATCTGGCCTTCCTATGCTTGGAACGAGAGGCTGCCATGGCGTGTTTGCACGCGTGTATTCATGTGAAAGTGACTCCCGACGCCAGAAGAATGGCATAAATTATGCATATTCACTCCTAGGATGTAAAACACGATGAAGAGGAAAGCATGCACCTGTTGGATGTCCACAGGCAGAGAGCGGGAAAAGGTGGGCAGTGGGAAGGAACAAGAGGGGAAAGAAGTTCTCTCTCACTCTTTCTCCGACACACATTAACGTTGTTGTTTGTACGTTGAGTGATAGCAAAGTGGCAAGAGTTGCAGGAGAAAACAGTGCACTTCGGCTGTGGAATTGGCTCCTGGCGCTGAATGGGCCATCTTCTGCCTCACTTTGCATGAGTGCATTGATGGTAAGAGAAGCTCTGTAACCAATGGTTTCTTGTCTGTGTGCGTGTCTATGTGTGTCTGTGTGTGTGTGGGGGGGGGGTTGTCTGTCTGTCTGTCTGTCTGTCTGTCCGTCTGTCTCACTTACACACGCTCATGCACGACGACGAACAAACGAAGAGCGAAGAGCCCAGTGCTTCTGCTGTGTCGCAACAAAAGCAAAGCTTTACTTGACGGTCTGCAGAACTCGACAACTACGACGTCCCTTCATGTGTGCGCGTTTCCTTTCTCTTTTGTCAGTGGAGGAGAGGAAAGAAAAAAAGGCATGCGCAATGTGAAAAGGACGCAAAGTTGCGCGACCATATGTATGTAAGCTCCATATGGATAACTTTTCAGCGGCTGCACGCAATTGTGCAAACAAATAGTTCTCTCTCTGTCATGAAACTTGACTTGCTGCGTGTGTGTAAACCCGATTTTCGAGGCGCACGCGATCGGGGGCCGTCGGAGGCTGTCAGAGGCCGTCGAGGTCGCTCTCTCAGTGGCGACAGACTCGATTTGCTTCCTCCTTTTTTCTTTCTCTTTCACCTTACTGACGGGCGCGCGCCACAGTGCATGCGAAGGTAAATAAAACAAGTGCTTCTCGAGACACGACGCTGGAAGGCGCCATCTAGCGGCGAAGCTCAGGGGAGAACTGGGTGTCACTGCACAACTATGGCACGAGGAGTCATCATAGCTAAAGTTATGTTCACAGCACCACCCAGTGCACGGCGCATACCTATTGGCTTCAGGGCGAATATGCCATACTGCAGCCCCTTATTTTACTTCTATAATGTTAACTATTTAACTCTCAATCAGTTACTGAGCACCGAAATAAACTTTGTGTGAGCTGCTCTGAGCATTCTGAACATGAATGAAACGTCTCCGCATTTACGTGCGACCGAATGACTTCTCCGGCTTCCACACTTTCTCCGTACTGTGCAGGCATTCCGGCAGGTTTCATGGCTATCGACTCCGGGCCCGGTCCGGTCCGGTCCCGCTCAAGTCTGCATAGCGCAGCCGTCGTTGCCACCGCTAGTTTGGCATGCAGTGACTGAACTGCCGCGAGATGTCGCCGCCCATCCACGTGTCTTGAGCTCCGGCCTCCAGTCGTCATTCGAGGCCGAGGCGCACGAGCTGCGCACGTGCGCGAGGCAGAAGCAACGCGTGTGTGCTCGAGAGAGAGCGGCTGGTTTGTTGCTCTTGCTGCTGCAGCCACGGGAGAGCGAGTACTACGAAGAGTACTAAAGCCAGGACCGAAAGGGAGAACTTGGGAAGTTGTGTGGCAGAGAGGCCAAGAGGTACAAGTCTTATCTCGCCGCCGCGCGCATATTCAGTCGTACATAAATAGAATGGGAGCAGTTCTCAGTACGTAGAGAAAACGGCAACAATGATGCTACCGGTCTCATCCTTCTCCTGAGAGCTTCGAACCCGACAGAAAGTGAGTGAGCGAGAGATTCTGGTGAGGGACTTAAAAAGGCAGCATGGGCAATGGAAACTCGCTGCCCGCCGCTGAGGGATTCTCTCCGCAAGAAATCTCTCGCCTGGAGAAGCGCTTTCTAAAGTTGGATCTCGACCACTCTGGCACCATCAGCGTCGGGGAGTTTCTGTCTGTACCGGAACTCAAGGAGAACCCGCTGGTTCAAAGAGTTGTAGACGTTCTGGACTCCGACCTCAGCGGAGAAGTAGACTTTAAAGGTAAATGCAAAGCAATCGTGTCTTCTCGTACGGATTCGCCTGCACTGTTGTAACCAAAACAAAGTTTCAGCCAGCCAGCCAAGGCGGGCAGAAAGGAGGCTCCCTTCTGACATCATCGCCCACCTTTCGCCCTTCATAGTGCCCCTTGTGTTCTGTGTGTGAATGCTTTCATTTTGACTTTCCGTCGTTTTTTGTGGCCACCTTGTTTGGGTTATTGTGGCCCATGGAAGTGCGATACCCATCATTGACAATCACTCGCCTTGACTGCCTCTTCAGTGCCAGGCAGCATCCTCTCAGTGCCAGCAAATGGTGGGAATTAATACACGGGTGGCACTTTCGCAGTGTGAGTAGGAAATGTCCAATTCCCTTTTCCTTTCAACTTCTTTTCCCTCGTTCCAGTTTTCTGCTGACACCTCTTTTATCCTCCCCGTCCATGTAACTTCTCTTGTCCTCCTTATCCCCCTGACAACCACTTTCAGTGGCACATCCCTTCTATTAACTTCATTGTCCTCTCTCCCACCTCTTTTCATCATGTAGTCATCGGACTTTCCCTCACTCATGCTGTGCGCACAGCACTTTCGAGGCGATGCTCCAGGAGCGCCGTAACGAGTAATAAGTTGCGCGGACGAACATTCGATGCTCTCAGCGTCCGTGTGGGCATTGTAAAAGTTGACGTCAGCGACCTCTCCCCGAACAATCTTTAATCGATTCACGCGCCAATACGAAAGCAAAGATGATGCGCTCGGGGGCGTAATTGACGTTGCAGACTTGGCGGCTGCTTCAGAAGATCCTTCAGCCCCGGCGGGAGAGGCTGCGCAGCATGAAATTCACCGGAGGGTGCAGGTGTACGCATGCTTGTCTCTGCCTGAGACTCCCATTCGTGTCGTTAAGCACGACATCTACTTTTTGATCCCGTCGCCCTGACATTGCACGAGTCTGCGAGTAGGGCTGGACTGAGTCCGGAAAGCCTCTAGCTGCTGAGGACTTGACAGGAACCGGGGCATTCGTCAAAGCTGGATTCCACTCCTAGGAGATACAGTCAAATCTCAGTATCAGCTCTTCAGCAGCAAAATGTTCATTTCATCCGTCTTTCTCATATTATCAGATCATGGCTAAAAAGTCAAGGATTTCTAAATCCTTCAGCAGCAAACTATTCATCATATTGGAATTTTCTCATATGTCAGGAGTTGTTCTGAGGAGCTGCGTTATTCAGTTTTCTCTTTTGAGAATCAAACACAAATCCAATGGAAAGTCGAGAAATTCGAGAGTCCCCGTGAAGACTCGAATTCTTCTGGCTCCGGCCAAAGCCGTCAAATGAGTCAAGTTAGACCAGCTCGAGTCCAACCCTACCTGAGGGACTGCTTCTTTTGAGAGATGATGAGGATCTTTCGGATAATCCTCCTTCTTGGACAAAAGTGCAGCCAGCACAACCAAGAAGGAAACGCGCAAAAGCAAACTCGTTCGCTACAGAGCAGTAGGTAGGAGCCTTTTTTTCCTTTTTGGTGAATCAAACTTGCTGATAATGTGTTCTGACAGCCTGGTCACATGGGGCATTTGTGGGGAAGGCAAGATAATCGGATTTTTTCCCCCGCCCACAGAATTCGTTATGGGTCTGGCTCAATTTGCTGTTCGCGACGAGGACAGCGAGAAGAAGCTGGAGTTCCTCTTCAGGATCTATGATATGGACAGGGACGGCTTCATCTCCAATGGCGAGCTCTTCCAGGTGAGTCTCAGTCATGAATGTGGAAGCCACAACAGCAGTACCGCGCTGTGATGGAAACGAGCCTGGTCCAACCCAACAGGCCCACAGGCTCGAGTCTTTTTTCTTCAAGTCTGGGCCTGCGGGCCATGACATCATTACCTGTATTTGACAGTTTTGAGTCGTTCTGAGCACTCAATAATGGTTGACAAGAAGTATTGGTGTCTGTTTCTGTTCTTGAGCAAGTACCGAGTTGCTTTTTGGAACAGCATTGATATTCTAGAGCCGCAAATGGTGGTTCGGGGCTGTGTTTTCTCCGGCTTTCAGTTTCCTGTCTAATTCTATGCACAACAGAGTCCTCGGGCCAGCTCGAACCCGCAGGCAAAAAAAGCCTCCTGATCCGAACCCGCATATTTCCCAACCCGTCCTACCTCCAGCCACACGCCATTTATGCATACGTAGGTACGAGTTTACATCGGTCCCTATATTTCCTGCACACCAGAGTGTATGCATAACAGAAAAAGCAACAACATGGCACACCATCAGGAGGTATTTTTCGCTATCTTGGATGAAGTGACATGAATAAATAAAATGTCCTGAGCTAGGAGACATCAGTGACAGAGCGTCAGAGTTGATTTTCGTGTGACTTTCCCCGCCTCCGCCCACTAATCCTCCATTTAAGGAGGTGTTGTGTCCCCCGTCTCTGACGCGGTCACACAGTGGTCCGGACACAGCGAGTGTAAGCGGATAAAAAATTGATCCTTTCATCGCGTGAAGGATGTGCGGCCTCTAGCAAAGCGATTGCTACTTTGTGAAAATATCAACAGTCACAGCAGGTTCGTACTTCCCTAGGCAACACTGCAGGAAAGCTGTACGTTGCGTGTAGTCACGTATGCGTAGGAGATGTAATTTTGAACGCTCACGATAGCATATGCTATGTATATTTTTGTCCTTTCTCCTGCTCAGGTGTTAAAGATGATGACTGGCAAGAACCTTTCCAACTCTCAGCTTCAACAGATCGTGGATCGCACAATCCTGTACCTTGATAAGGACGCTGACGGCAGGATCAGCTACGACGAGTTCAGACAGCTCGTTAAGAGGAATGCGAGTCTCTCGAACGTCGCCACCTCAATGGCGGTGGAAATATAACGGAAGTGTCCAAAAAAAAAAAAAATAAGCATTCGTACTACAGTACACACATTGCTATATTATATGTATATGTAAACACACTCTTGTGATAAAGTGTTCATGGAAGCCCCTTTTTCGTACGTGTAATCCCTCCGCTCGTAGAGTCTGTTTTCTCCCCAAACCCACTTCTTTCCGCCTACGGCATAATAAACTCATTTAGTATTGAGAAGGGCGTCCTTTATTTGTACCAGCAAGTTCACATCCCTCTGCTATGCACCATTGTACACATGTAGTGGCGGTCGAGACGTAGAAAAAGCAAGAGATGAGTTGCTCTAAGTTCTTAAGTTCGGAACTTCTGGACTTGTGTGATTGACATTCTAATGTGCTCCAGAGGTGGGCGTTTCTGCTTCAGAGTGAAAGGAAAAGAAACTTTTTCTCTTCTCCTCGGCGAAAAGGTAATTTCTACTACCTCCTGCCTCCTCTTCTCCCTGCTTTTTGGTGTAGCTTTCTTTTTCTTCTCATGCGTAGAAGATGGAGGCTCCTATAGAAGCCCTGGTGAGGGCGGGAGTGGTGGCCTCTTCCGACAGGGTGTCTCGCACGAACTGGCCAAACATTGCAGTCTGGCTGAATGAGCTAAGGAACGACCGAACACTTTCGTTGCCCAAGTGGCTGTCCACGTAGTCTTGCACCTATAAGAACCCAGATATTGCTTTATACTGCGTGCTACACTCGTACATGCTGCAATTAATGCTACAGCCGCCACTTTTGATAGGTTCATAGCTGAGGCTGGAGTAGAATTGTCAGAGATACCGACTGCGAGACCTCACGTTTCCGTCCGACCGACGGCACACTTTAAGTCTCCCTGTTGAAGAGACAGGAAAAAAAAGCTCTGTGAGGTCGGAGGGGAGTCCTAACTAATTGTTCCACATTATGCTTTTTTTATCGCAGTCAACATCTAATGAATAGGTAGCTGACACATAATTTTTGTCTGTCAAATGAGGAGTCTCCGTACCTCATGCTGTACTCACATACGGTGTTCCCTCTGTTTCACAATAAGTGAGCCATGACCCCGTTTCAATTTTTCCAAAATAAGTAAATCATTGAGAAGCAGGCATATGACTGGCTGATTGCAGTACAAGAATGTAGTAGGAAATCTGTCCCACAGGACCATAATTGGCTAAGATGACTTACTCTGGAGTACGGATTGTGGTCATAATACTATGTTGATTGACTATCTTGGTCTCTCTGCAGCAGGAAATGCAAGGTCTCAAAACATCTTTTTCATTAACAGGTTTGACTTTGCTACATTCCTTGGGGAAAATCCTTCAATTGCAGTGAAAAAACTGAAGTTTCATAATCACAGCAGGTGTGATTTTGATCTCAACTTAAATCAACAACTTCATTGGATCCTACCTTCATGACCACAAGAATTTCTGATGCTGGGCAGCCACCAAATCATAAAGAGATCATTTCGCCCTAGTGTTATTATTTCAATCTGCCAATAACTCAACGTTTTGTTCCAAATGACTCACTTCTTTTGAAGCAGAGGGAGTATGAGTCAGTATCTGCTGCGGCGCGTGGTCATACACATGACCGACATCATGTCGGCTAGCTGAATATTAGATACGAGAGCGAACGTATCCATCTTCGGGAGGAGGGTCGAGGTCGCAGGGGGCTCCTTTTCTCCAATGATCTTTTCTGGAGAAGACTTTTTCTATCGACTTGGTCGAACTGAATGTGTGAACTGTACCCTTCTTCACCCTACCTCCGGCTAGGAAGCACAGCTGGCCTACCTACAACATCACTGTAATATGCATAAGTGTAAGCTCTTACGTCCTTCTCTCTCTGTACTGGATCTCTTCCTTTATTTCTCACGTCGTGATGAAAGCCAATGCAACGTCTCTGGCTGCCATTCACGTCTTCCCAAAGTATGCGTGGAAACAGTGGTGATGCGTGATCTGCTACCTACTTGTATTTGCTCCGAAATGAAAGTTTTGATGTGGGCTACTGCAGAGCTTTTGGCGCTCGACCACAGCTACCTCTCGTCTCTGACCTAACTATTGGCTTCTTGGAGTTGGTGCTGAATGTGCGAGTAGCCTCGTTCGTACCCTACTTGCGGTGGGTTTAGAATACCGACGCAGGTCCTCGTCGAATTGTAGGGGAGGAAAAAATCGTCTCTGCTACGTGCGACAAGATTTCGTACTCACGCAAAATAGTCTCCTATCGCCCACTTCCTTGATAAATTCGTTAAGGGTGGCCAGCAGGGTGAGCATCTCCTGCTTCAGGGACTCGCAGACAAATAGGAATCTGACGCGATCCTCGGTCAGGGTCTTGAAGCCTTTTCTCAACTTCGCACAGGTCTCTTTGGGCAGCGGAGGAAGGTGCTCGACCGGGCGTTGAAGTATCACAGAGCGCTTGGAACCGAGGGCTAAGACGAAGAGTGCGGATGAATCCGCGCTGGTGCTCTTGAGCGATTGACGCCACCACTTGGCGAGCAAATCACAGCCGGGGTCTTGTTGATTAAGGAGAAGTCCTATAAGGAATGGCGTTGGAGCCTCCATGAATATCTTCTGCGCTGGAGGGAGAGCTGGGATTAGCGAATGCTGCCACTTCAGTGGGAGCAGCAAAGATTCTAAGCCGTCGAAGAAAAGGGTTAGGTCGCTGAAACAATACAAGTCCATTTACCACCGCACGCTGTGCTGTACTGATATATAACGTTAGTGCAGTAGTCCCGGCTCAGGGCAGCAGCGTCGGGCCAGCGAAAACCGCTACATTAAGCGGTTAACGTCGAACCTCCGCCTAGCTATAAATTACATATTTCAGGGGTTATAAATAAAGAAACGAGAGGTTTAGGGTAAAGGTTAGGTTACTGAGTGGTTCAGAGACAACTTTACGTTGAAGAACTTGTTTTTCCATTCGGGAATCAAGCTATCTCTCTTCGTCATAGCACGGAAAATTAAAATTTCGAACAGTCACAGTACTTTGTGTCGTATGGTTAAGCATATTTCAAGACAGCAGATTGCTTTCTAGGTCAGACCATTTGTCGACAGGCGGGCGATTCTGCTACATTAAGCAGACTTTAGGCGGTGAATTTTTCCGTCATAAGGAGCAGAATTGAAATGAAACTTTGGAAACCTAATGCATGGAGCAGTTTGCCACATTAAGCGATGCTACACTGAACAGAACTACTGTGCAACTTAGGTACATGTATGACTTTTGTAAGTGCATGTAGTGTGGACCATGATAGGATCCTGCATCCCAGTTATCTTCGGCAAGCTAATCTTCTTTCCTTGGGGTATTGAGGCAATACAGTAAGTCTACTACTGCCTTCCATGGAGGTCACGTACTACGTAGCAGTGTGATAGGTTATTTGTCACGAACATCTGTGACCCACTGAGGCAGATGATTAAGAATAGCTCACTCACCTAAGTGTTGACGCCAACACCACTAGCCTCCTTTCCCCCATCACGGCAGCAAGTACCATAAGCAGCTGATCGGCACTGAGCATGGAGACAATGCCAGCTCCCTCCATCCTCAGATCCAGGGGCCTCATCACCATGTCCTCAAAAAACTTGTCAGGTCCAAATCTGACTGCCACAGAGTCTCCAATCAGAGAAGGAAATCGCTGTTCAACCAGTGACATGCACATCTCCTTGAAGGAACAGCCCATGTTGCCATAGTTTGAGGTCACCACATCAAGTATCTATAAGAAGACTTGTCTTTAGTCGGCTTAAACCGTGAGTCTCCACATACATACCTTCACAGCATACCTGTTTTAACAGAACAAATGTGTATTTTTGGTGCTTTTCTGCCACTATCAGAATTTATGGATGTAGCCAAGCAGAAAAGGCTTTAGATGCGATGCGCAAAACTACTGTAGACACAGGATGATCAAAACAAACTGTAATTTTTTGGAGACCCATTTTAGGGCTTTCGTGCACAGATCTCATTTGGTCAAGGAACATTTTTAAGCTGACATATACAGTTTTTATCCGACATGTGTTCACCGTGGAAAATGAATGCTCAATAGGACTCTGCCAGCTGACTTTTTCTCCTGTCTTTTTGCAGACAAAATTTCATCCTGCTTCAGAGAACATCCATTAGACGTCATCCAGACCTGTACCAATGGCTAAAGAAATGTATGAAAGTTCTGCTTCAGCATTTCCTAAGAGCAAAAGACCCAGGGAATTAGACACATTCTTTGATCATTCAGTTCTCATCACTTTGGCTAAAAGGAGAATAGTATCAAGCTTTATTGCCTGACCAAGATTATGTGAGTGTGCGTGTTTTTTGCTGAGAGAAGATCCATTTTTGGACATAAACCAAAATACTCCAATATGGCAACTCTTGGAAACATGAGAAACTCCTATTTTCCCAAAATTGAAAAAGCAAAATTCGTATTTTACTTTTTCCAGTTTCTTTTCATCACCCTGTATTTTATTTAGGCCAGCTTAAGGTCAACTTTTTGAAACTGACTGAGTGCTCTTGAGGTGTGTTACCTGAGGACCTTGATGCAGTCATATATTTTTTAAAAAAGAAGATGAATTTGACTATGCCCAACGTTTTAGTGCAACAGGCAAGAAGTTGGCAGCTATTCCACTAGTACACATGACTTAGACAAGTGACTGCAAAAATGGATGTCACTTTCTTTTGTGGCTTCTACTTGCATAACTTCAGCCTTCATTTACCATGCATCTCAGAGTTACCAGTTATGCACAGCCATGACAATAAGGTTTTGGGTGAGATGAGCATGCAATGTGCATGAAGCTGTGGGGCAGACATTAAAAGATATTTTCACGTTCATCTGGCTGCAAAGTTTCCTTATAACCACGAGAAACTAAGTAACATCATGAGAAAGCATTATTTCTTATTTATAAAGGTCAGACTGTTTGCTCACTGAGCTTGGCATTGAGCTTATGTTATACAACTTTAAAGACTGCTGGGCATTGCTAAATCCTTTTTCAATTCACCACGGCACTGAAATAGGCAACCAAAACATTGAACTTCTGTACTCAACATTGTGCCTAAGTATCACGTCTAAACATTTCGCATCAAAATTCCTCCTCAAAGTGTTCCAGTACAGCCCATGAAGTGAACACATCCCTGTGGAAACTACCTACGGCAAGGATTCAAACGTACAGCACGAGCTTTCACGTGCAGCATATGGCCTGTATGTACGGTGTTGACGAAAGAAAGACATCAGACTGACTGATGTACTTAGGGCGGACAATGGAAAGTAGCATGGGCATAATTCGAGAACAGCAGCCAATGGAAATGAAATGTAATTGCAAGAGGTCATTATTCTGTGCAAATTGGAAAAAACAGAGAAGAGACGACAAATGTCACTATGCCACTCACTAAGTGGAGCCTGCGAATAGCCTGCATCAAGACTTAAATTACCTGTACGTCCTACGATGTTAACATTAACTACTCCGTTCGTATGTGCGCCATGACGGCAATGTCACATGCTAAGTTCCACATGTTTGCCATCTGGGGGTAGGAAAAGGCCCAGTAGGGCTACTCCCTGTATCTTTCACACCTCAATTGTGCTG
>JAAUXU010150093.1_pt1 | contig 11075 bp, 10 predicted proteins | sample 7278151 | NCBI WGS metagenome assembly JAAUXU01 (sample SAMN14350113, study PRJNA611818) | marine sediment metagenome | isolation source: surface marine sediment (1.8m) | place: French Polynesia: Moorea | collected 2018-08 | reverse complement strand
GCAGCTACTACAGTAGAGAACTTTAAGTGATGAGAGGGAAAGCTAAAACACATTTTTTGCAAAACCATTTGACTACACTTCTCTAATATATCATTATGCATCAAATGTATGATGCACCCAATGAAGTTCCAAAATTGACCCTGTTTTGTTATAGCCCAATATATATATATATATATATGCCAAACTGGGTGAAAATCACTGACCACAATGCTGATGTGCTCAAGTTTATCTGAAAAATATTTTACAGCAAGTCCTGAATAAAAAAAATTTCAACTTATTTTACAGTATGATGTAACTTTAAATGCATTTGAGTATAGCTAAAACTCCTTTTTTTCACTTTCATTTGACTACAAAGTCTTCAAATGGTGGTTACAAATTTTGGACACCCATGGGGAATTCCAGTTTTCGACCTAGCCTAATATATATATACATATATATATATATATGTATGAAAGTTTTCGCCAACGCACGCACGCCTTAAAGAGGCCCCGAGAGAAGCCACAAAGAGAAGAAGTTTCTGCCTTTTTTTTCGGAGAAAAAGTTTTCAAATTAAGATAGCAAGAGATGACAGGCCCAGGGCCTTTGATAGGGACTCACTCGAGGGTGGCTGCAACGCAGAAAAGCGTTTAGATATCTGGGGAGTCGTATTATTCGCAGGATAACAAATATTAGCAACAGTTTTTTTGCCAGAAAGGGCGAATAAAATATGAACCAGGAAGGGGGTTTTGCTTCTGCCATTTCCTCTTTTCCCCCTCCAGCAGGTCACGTACGGGCAATTAAGAGCCCCAAAAAAGAAAAAAAGGCCTCCGTTCTCGCATTTGCAAGTACACTTTGGCGTGCGGATTTTGCAGGGGAAATTTGCAGCGTGTCATTATTGACCTGTCAAGAAGAAACCTATTTCTGGCACAGTCATTTGGCAAATTCATTATCAGCCAATACACACACAGTTTTCTGCAACTGCCATTGAGAAATTAATAGGCCCATTCATCAATGTTCGATTGTCTGCACGTCCAGGAGGCAGCGGGAGGCCCACTGACGTCCAGGAGGCCTACGAGGGAAGAGACCGGCCGCGCCTTCCCTGCCTCCCTCCCCCTCAAATTAACAAAACCTGCTAATTTCTTCAAGTTTTTGCACTCCAAAGTTGCGGATGACAAATGCAATTTCTTTCAGCGCTCTATGACTCCGCGCGTTTGCCACATTAATAATTTCCAATGTGGATTTTTTTCCACCTAGGCCCTGGTAGGCCCTGGCAGGCCCTCGATTCATTTTTTTCCCAGCCGGTAGCTGGCAATGTTCTAAATTGTCTTCCTGAGTGCGTGCGCACGCGGATCTCTTTCCAAAAGAGGCGAGCAAGCTACTAAATCAAGTTTTGCACATAGCAGCTGAGCTCGGCGAGACTTTTTTTCCTCTTCTTTGCCTCACTGGGCTCAGCTTTTGCTTTGCTCCCAGATCTTACCGAGTAACAAGCACGCAAACACTCGCTAAATTTGGGGGCCCCCTGAATTTGGCCACTTGCATTTAGTGCAAATGTCTTTATTAGAGCCCTTACAAGGCCTTGGGATTCAATTAAAGCCTTAAGCCTGAGTGTCTGCCTGTCTGTTGTGCATGCCTGCCTCTTCCCAACCTTACAAATGGGCGCCCATTGATCAGCTGCCCATCATATGTTAACAGAAATAAAGAGGCTTTTTGCAGCCAGTGCCAATTTACTCTGCAGCCAATATCTGGAGGCCACAGGCCCATTAGGGTCAGGCCATCACCTGAAAATGCCAATGAGTCCTCCAGGGCCCAGAAAACCGTCGTCTTTCATTGAAATTTTTGAAATTCCTCGGGAATTTTTCTGGGAGCTTCTGTAAAGAAGCTAAAATGGGCGTGAAGTTATTGGTGTGATGAGATGTCTGCCCTGGAGGAACCAACGCTCAGTGTTAATTCACACTGGAAACTTTTTTTCCGGCATTATTTAGACTAACTTTATGTTTACCTTGGGGCAGGATTTCCAGGGGATTTTCGGCGTTGATTGAAGCAGCCCAGGAGGGGTCTTTTCTCAACATAAGATGTGCTTAAGGCTGATTTAAACGGAGGACAAAACAGCTTTGCCAAGAAGAAATAAGACTCTTTATGGAGCCGCAGTTTAATCCAGGGTGATGCCTTTAATAGGCCTCTGTGCCCACCCACATGGCCAGCAAGGAAGGGCCTGACACCCCCCGCCCCCTCGTCTTCTTGAGGACCAGATCTGAGGCTACTCAGAGGTTCCTCATGTCGTTCGTAGAGGATCAAGTGAGGACTTTAGATCTGGCAAAGAGACAAAACTGGGCAAGCTTTAGTTTGCAGCATTATTTGTTTGATGAAAAATAAGCTATTTTCAGGAGCAAGTTTCTCTCAGTCTTGAGTGAGCCTCATACACTTTTTGCATGGGGAATTAATGAAAAAAAAGTGTCCAAGGCTCGCGAGAGGACCAGAGTTGTATTTGCGAGTGAGAATGACTACTTATTTTTTTGTCGAACACGTGATTTTCTATAACTAATCGACTTTTCTCACAGTCCATTTGCATCACACAGTCATTCCCCTTAGAAGTCAGACCCAGAAAATTAAGTTTTGTCACATAAGGCAGGTTTCTCTCACTGAAGAAAGTAAAAGAAACCTTTTTTCCGCCGATTTTTCGGTAAAAAAACAGTCGATCGGTTAAAGAAAAACCTTTGTCTTACATTTCAGACAAGCCTCTGTTTTCAGGTGGTTTGGATTGGATCTTTATCTCTGCCGGATGGCAGAAAAAATTGCTCACTAGAAAAAGCTCCGATAATTTTTTTCCTTCCTAGGAAATGGCAGCAATTTTAGCTCATCCCGGGAAAATTGGACATTGTCAATTTTTGCCTAGGAGAAAGCTGAAAGAAAGAATGATTCCGACAACAACGTTTTGTCTGAGTTTCCACAGAAAAGTGAGTAGCAACCATTGAGTACGAAAAAGGGAACTTTTTCAAGAGCAAAGAAAAATCGTTTGCATATCAATTTTTCTTGGCAAATTTGGATGTTGTCAAAAATTTTCCCGATTTTTCACTCTTCCCCTCCTCTCACGAAGGAAGGCAGGTTTTTCACCAAGTGCCGCAAATTTGAGGAGTTCGGGCCTAATTTCTGACTCACACTGCACACAGAGAGAACGACTCTGCCACTGGATTCTGCCTGAGCTAGCTCGTTTACTGGAATCCTCAACTTTTATGCTACAGGGTGTCTGCAAAGTCTTTTGCCCACCCTGTATCTTCTCTCCAAGGCAATGGATTAAAAGCTGACAGCGTCACCTTGGCTGGGAGAGAGGAAAAAAAAACACCAACCCGTGTAGTACTACTTTTCTGACCTTTTCGAGTGATTGCACAACTTCTCTTCAATTTTGCAGCAAGGTCGCGTCTGCAACATGCAAAAAAAAGTTGGCAGCCCTGGAGAGAGACAGAAAGCTGCTCCCAAGAAGGGTTGGGCCGGTCAAATCGAGTGTCGACTGTAGCAGCAAATTGAAATACGAGTTTTGGCTATTCATTGAGGGCTTCAGCAGTGCGCAACATTCGTGTCGAGGGACGTCTCGAGCCCAAACTTTGGCGAATCTGCTGGGTTCCTGCAGCTGCTGGTGTTCTGCAGCGCCGTGATGAAGTCGGGGGGACACCAGGTGGTTTCGGCCTCCGCAGACTTCCACTGGATAAACCGTGAAGTCCGACTGGCAGATGGCGCCGACTGTGGCTTTGCCCTGGGCCTCTGCATGGAGACCGAAGGAGGACAATAATGTGCACTGTTCTGCACAAATGTGGGCATGCTAAGACTGTACGATCGATCATATCGAAAATCGCCATGGTTGCCAAATTTCGCGATATGTGAAACGAATGTGTCACTGAGCCGATGACGCTGATGGAGAGGAAGAGGCAGTAGTAGAAGGGGAGGCTCAAGGTGTGGCCGGTGGGGCAGGAGAAGGGCAGCAGGGCCGTGAGGGATTGAGTGTTTAAAGGGCTGAAGGCCATGCTCACGTGGAGAGAGAAATGGGTCTTTTTGGAGGGGAAAAGAGGGGTGTTGCTGAATGGGTTGGGACATGCAAAGCAATGTTCACCATATGTTGAGAGCGCCTACAACATTAAATTTCCCACAGGGTGACAACAAAATGCATCGGCGACAATCGGCAAATCACGGTCTCACTATCCCACTACTCCTGCCTGACAGACCGGTACCGGTACCGGTTCGCCCATCGCATGCATAGCACGTCGTAATATGCATGAGTACTTCTCACATTTGTATGAAGTGAGACAAGATTTGCACCGTGTACTGTTCACAGTGAAAAAAGTACAAAGAACAGCACTGTTGGAGGCAGTTTTTTCTGCTTCACTATCTTTCAAGCTTCTGGGAGCCTCAGAACATGTCTAGTCTGACCATTTGCTCCACGTACATACACACATGTAAGAAAGGTGGTTCGTACTAATTGTGTACGTGCGCTTGGGCAAGAAGCGCTATACGCATGACTTTTGAACTTTGCAGCTCTCGGGGCCTATTGACGGGCCCCTCGGGCCCGCCCTCGGGTCGTCAGTAGGCCTTGTATCGGCCTTGCCCAGACGGACGTTTGTACACAGTTTAACGTCCCGTTCCATTTCCAACCACAGTTCAAACTATCGCTGTTGGCTCGGAAGCCAGTACAGATGCTGATGACAGGCAAGTTGGCCTCCTGATCATCAGTGATGACCAGGATGGAGGAGTCAGCAGTATTTGGCTTGGCAGTACAGGAAGTGGCTGGGCTCGAACCACCGACCTCCTGAGTGTGAGTCAGACACTCTATCACTTTTTTTCTGGCTGTACAGTGGCTGCCTCAACTTGTGCCCATTCTGCCCACAGCGCACTGTACAGAGGGTTCTTTCGGCAGTGTATAGCGAAAAAATGCGACACACTTGAAGTAAAAAAAAGGGAGAAGTATTCACGGAAAGTGACGTTAACATAAGTTACCTCTTCATCTTACAGCTTACAGTCCAACATGAGGTGAACCCAGCTGCTGTTCATAGCGATGGTGGAATCCAAAATGCATTGATCAGTATTTTGGGACAGCCACCAGTTGGCGACTACAAGAAGAGCGGCAGATGTAGCGACTCACTGCACATTGCTGCTACTGATGAGCCAACAGGGTGGCTGCAATGCAGCTAATACTGCCGAACTGTTGGAGGAAGTAAATGCTTCAGCTTCGCACCGGGAGATACTGTGAGTGAGGTCGAAGACTTCTCCCGGCAAAAAGTCTTCTTATAAAATGTCTCCGTCACAGTTCTGGTTGTGCTTCCACGCCTGCGTGGACGTGAGCACTTCAGAGTGCCCCAGTTGCATCTCGGGAACTGATGATGATAACTATGTTCCTCCTCATGGCAGGTAAATGCTTCAAATGAGTTGTTGCAACTGATGTTTCCAGTTCATGGTCATGTGTTTTGTTAGGGTGCATGTGAAATCCGCAGATATCCTGCGGATTTCGTTGAGCTAAGGAATGTGCAATGAAGTGCTATGATTGTTGGGCCTACAGATGGTTTGCTTATGATCTTTGGCCTCACAAAAGACAAACAGTTCATATCCGACTGCCCCAACTGTACATATGGACATGACAGTTGCATTCCAGAAGGTAAGATATAATAAGCATGTTTCCGAACCGAAACCAAAATTGGAATAATTCTACAAAATCGAAACCGATTGGAGGTTTTTTTTTAGCAAACTTCGGTATCAAATTTTGTGCCAAGGGCGGGAAATACTCATTCTATTTGCTGGCCAGACTGGTATGAATGTAGGACCGCACTGCAAGCAACGAGAGCCTCAGCATCAAGTACTCCTTCAGAGCGCACCTTCTCGGCAGCCGGCAGCATTGTCTCCAGCAGGCATGATAATCTGGAGTCCCAAGATGTGTCTCGTCTGGTCTATTTTATCAAGAATGTGTCAAAAGTCTAATCCCTGAATATTCAGTCCCCAGAATATATGAGAGTTTTAGGATAATCCAAAAACCAAACTGAAAACCGATATTAAAATATTTTCTTGTACCCGCACATGCTTAGTAAGATATGGTACACTGTTACAGGGCTTCAACTATGTATTTTCACTGCACTGCAACGGCAGTTGCCCTTTCTGTCCTTGCATTCTTCTTCAATGTTCTTCAATGCGTATGTTCACCAGATGGATTCTTGTGAGTAGTTTTGAAATCTCCCTTGCCTTGGATTTCCCTTGCTGAATCCTAAGATCCATTCCTAGTTTTCTGCTTATCGTTTTGTAGTGCTCATAAGTCCTTGAGGGATCTAAGAAGGGTCCTCAGGGTTGTGGACATTGCACTGCTGTTTCAGCTATTCTTTGAGATGCGACCAATGATTTGATTGACAGAAATCAAGCTCAGAGCAAGACTTACTTGGGAGGACTTTGCTTCACCTCTGACTAAATGGCGGCACTTCAAGCAATCTGCAAACTTGACTCAAGAAATCGAGTTTTTTGGTACAAACTCATGTTTGGTACTCGAATTTCCATAACCTAGTTCTGAGTAATACCTTTGATACTCTGAGTAAAACATATGACGGCAATTAGCAATAACAATGGCGGGCACGTGCAACCGTGACTCCCCACCCACCAATAAGCGTAAAAATAAGCACAATGATCAATGAATGATAGAGGAAGCTGCAACAGTCTCAAACACGCAAGGAGATGCCCAAAAACTTGGGCCTCCAATTGATGTGACGCACTTCTATCCAACTTGGGCCTCCACTCACTGTTCACTTGTGGTGGCTACCCGGTTGGTCAACCTTATGCTGAGTTTATTGACCTTTATTATTATCTATTGAGCTTATTGATCGGACCTCTTTGGAAGGGTCTGATGAGGACGGCACTGGCCATAGAGTGCCTGACGTTCCTATTCCCAAATATTATAATTTTGCAATGTGACTGACAAATCAGCCCTCTGCTGTGGGGGCATTGATGATTGTTTGTGTGGGCCCCAGCGATGCTTGAAGTCTGCTGGAGATGAGTGGACTGACCTGGGAGAAGTTTTGATCTATGATCGGCATGGTGCCACAGTAGCAGAACTCAGTGATGGTACAAGGACTCATATCGTCATCTTTTCTTTACGCTCTTTTGCATGCAAAAAAAAGGGGCTGCGTAAAAAAGTAGATTGAGTGAAAAAGAATATCATCTCCTGACACAAAGGTTGCCAGATATGCCATGGGTACGGCCCCGTACGAACACCGTCAAAGGCATTGATGGGAGCGTTCAAGTTGTGGCTTCATTGATTCTTGATTGTAACCTTTTAAATTTGAGGCCGAAAAATATAGCTGTCCATGAATGGTGGTATTGTTGGATCCCCTGGACTTGAACACTTCTCGTACATTAAAATACTTGGAAAAAATTGAGCTACCTTTGCTGGGGGGATGAGACTCCCAGAGCTCAAAACAACAGCATAAATGTGTATTAAGCATATGCGTAGTTTTGTTGAATAGCAAGTGGTATCCTGGTTGCTCCAAAGATGAAAGCAGATACCTGTTGTCTTTCAAGACTGAAAGTCAAAGAAAGATGCTCCAGCAGATGAACGAAAACAAAAGTGATGCAAAGGAAACCTTACTACAGTGGAACCCCTGTATGATGCGCGTGGAGGTGCAGTCTTGAGTGCTTTTAGCACACGATTCAGTAGAATCTTCATTGGTCAAATGAGTATACCAATATATGTGAAGAACCAAGTACTCCAAGTTGGGTCCTTTTCAGGGATTCTGCTATACAGGACATAGTGGAACCCCTGTCACATTCTTTCCGTACCTTGTGAGAGTCCAATAATCCTGGATTCTTACACGTACAGAGGTTCCACTGCATTGAAAGTGCATTTTCTAGTTGCGTAGAGGTATCTTACTGGTGACCCAATATTGTCATGCGCAAGGTGTAGAACTTGGCCAACAGCAGCCAGCACAACATCCTCATCTTGTATTCATCCTCAGTTGCCAACTCCAGAAGGTACTTGTTGAAGACACTTCTGCCAGAGTTGCCAGAATGCAATAGTCGACCTAATTTTTTTAGATATATCCGTTGTTCGACGACGACACTGCCGAAAGTCCTGAAAGTTACTTCTGCACGTGAAGGTCTCGTCCGACATCGAGAAAGTAGCAAGTGTTCGATTTCCCATTTTACCGATGGTCTCAATGAAAAATCCAATCCTGGGAGGGCCCTTAAAAGCTTGATGACATCGTTATTTATGAAAATTAGTAACCTTCTTAACCTCATTCTTGGTTAAAAACAATCTCCTACTGTGTTCGGAGGATCTTTCTGCCCCTATAAGGAGAAGGTCACACACATCCTTGCAGATTTCTTCATAATACCCCACCAGCAGCAACCTTTTGAGTCAAGTTTGCCCGGACAAAAATGTTGACTTAGTCTCTCCTCAAGCAGAAATCAATTCCAGTTCCCTCCCTCCCTCTTTGGATAATCACAGCCGCTTTCCCACATTGCGCGCACGCGATCCAGGTCATTACTGTTATCGTTATTATTATTATTATTATCATGATCATTATTCTTTTTGTCTTTTCGCATCGTGACTTACAGAAGTCTGAAAACATTGAACTCTTGCGTGCGTCGCAATCATTTCCTGCACCTTCTTCTTCTCTCTAAAGTGTTTTTCAATCAAAACCCAACTTTTTTCAACAGATCCATTTGTAACTGAACCTTTTTTCTGGTTCACACGCTTTTTATTCTCTACCGCCGAGCTGCATTGATTTGAGTTGATGTTTGACTGACGCCATTGATTTCACCATGTTAGAACAAGGGGGGTAAGTACCCCCTTCCCGCCCCTCCCTTGTAGCAGTAATTTATGACCCCTTCGTTCACTGCCTGCGCAGCTGATTGATTGATTTCAAATTCATAGATAGAGACAGGGGGGGGGGGAGTTGGGGGGGGGGGATCGAGGTTGATGAAGAGGAACACCCTGAGGGCGCTGACGGTCCCACAATGGATCCCCGCCCGTTGGTTTGACCCTGTTTTCACCCTGATTTCGGTCGGTTAGACCTTCTCCCCCCCCTCGTTAGCGTGGTGACGACAGGTTTTTTTCTCCCCCTACCTTCTTATATGGCAAAAGTCAACATGCGAGAACATTCAATTACTCTCTCGTGCGCTTGTTACTGCTCAGGGCGCAGTTGCACGTGACAAATTCTTCCACGCGGGGAGCTTCAAAGCCGGCCTGACACTTCTCCCCCCCTTTGTCAGAGTGATACCTTCTCCATAATGACTTGAGTGGAAGTAGAGAAAAGAGCTTTAATTCCCTCTTAAAGAGAGAGGAAGAAGAAGATTCTTCGTCCTATTGTTGCAGCACAGTCGAAGCCCGATTTAACAATGACATTCGTGACTTGAAAACCCTTTGCTGACGTTGGAGCTTCTTTTTGGCAAGATATAAAAGGAGACAGCAGCAGCATTGTGCAAGCTAATGGCAATCCAAACAGCAGGGGGGGGGGAGAGTGGGGGATAAAGTGGCTGATAAAGTGTGTCATGACCCTTTTTCTTCAGATCTTTATGAAATTCCCCTGGTGTCCGGTGGAAACTGACAGAAACCGTACTTTTTGGGGTACAACGGTGGGGTTGGGGGTTGGGGGGGGGAAGAATCAATCTTGCCAGAGTGAGAGTCACGTAGCAGATTCACCGTTTTTTTCTCCCACTCCATCACTTCTTGACTGGCAGCAGAGGTACAGACCTACGTACAAGTGCACACAGTAGTGACTCATTTAACGGATTCAGCAGTGCAGCCGAGGAGGAGGCCTGAAATCTAGTGAGACAACAAAAAGTGGTTAGATGGAGCTCCAACTGTTGTCTCCATCACCAGTCTTTCCTGGTATATCTGAGAGCGCGCAAAAAATGTGGAAAGTTCTTCATTCATTTCCACGAAAGTACCTTGTTTACCTTTCCAGGGGTGAATGATTCAGACTGCAAAATTGAGGTAAAGTTTCCGGGAGGGGTTACCTGGTTGTAATTAGCAAGAGTGAAGAGACTTCTGCTGCTTGTCCGCCTGTCAGACAAGACAACAGAGTAGGCCTTTACTGTATGACGCATGAGCAGGAAAGGAAACCCACCTCGCCAACTTTCCAGGCCTACTCAAACTGCATCCAGATTTGCGTGCGAATTCCCGCTTAAAAGTCTGGAGAACAATTGTGCGAGTTCTGTCAAGTGAATTAATTAGTCTGACGGACCTTTTCTTCCCTCAGATGATGAGTTTCGAGTCCTCAACGACCTCTCAGAGTCTTCGAAAGTGCCTGGAAAGTGTGCGCGCGCGTGTGTGTGAATCTTTCAGAGATTTTGTGCGACTTCATCCACTGTGTACAAATCCTTGAGTGGAATAAAGTTAGACAGAAGCATTCGGAAAAAGAAACCAAGCGAACTTTGACATATTTTCCTAGATGCTTTATCATTTTTGCTTTTTTTTTTGGTTGGGGAAGGGAAGAGATTTTTGCGGACTTTGTGATTGATGGCGGGAGAGAAAAGAAGCTGCTGCTGCCCTTAGGGACGGTTTGCACACGGGGATTTTTGTCATTGTTGCCAAGTTACTTCATTTGGTACAGGCTTTTTTTTGTCATCGAGCAAATTCCCCTGTGTCTCCGGTACAACTCCTCCATTTTTAACGATTGCTGCTTCCCAGAAGAGGAGGAGATGCCAACAATGTCTGGCATTAGGCCATCTCCAGGCATGCCCCCCTCCACCACCACCACCCAACCCCTCCCCCCCACAATTCTTCATTGTAAAGGAAAAAGAGGGAAAATGACATGTACCAGCTGCTGCCGTCGTATGATAAAGGCTCGCAAGCAAGGCTAGGCCTGACGCAAGGCCTCGTTCTTACGATGAGGCTCATCAAAAATGCGGGAAATGGAATACACAGATGCAATTACTTGGAGGAGAAGAAGAGGAGTTGAAGCTAACGTTTTAAAGCTTCATTCCTGTAATGAATTTGGCCGTCGTTTGTGGGTGGGGCCCCCCCCCCCCCCCCCACAGAATAGGGGGGCGGGTATTTTTTTTTTTAATATATAATAAAAGAGGTTTTGTAAAAAAACAAACACGCGACCGCGCCCTGTATGTGGGTTGTTGTG
>JAAUXU010147894.1_pt1 | contig 11079 bp, 10 predicted proteins | sample 7278151 | NCBI WGS metagenome assembly JAAUXU01 (sample SAMN14350113, study PRJNA611818) | marine sediment metagenome | isolation source: surface marine sediment (1.8m) | place: French Polynesia: Moorea | collected 2018-08 | reverse complement strand
GAGATGGGTATTAATGCATGAATCCATCAGAGGATCAGTTATCCAGACAGTTAAACATTCTGGCATCAGCTGAAGTTAGAGAAGAACCTGTGACTCTGACAATGAGACGCTCAAGGAGATGTTTTTTCTTCTAAGTGTCTGGTGGAGAAAGTCAGTTGTTGAATTCACATGAAACAATGGGAAATGTGTTATTTATAGATTATAAGAGCAAAAATGTGCCTGGAGCATAAAATGAATAGTTATCAAGTTTGTCTCCAAACATGCCCGATTTGGAGTGGAATCTGAGCAGCATAGATGTGTGAAGAGTCACTGTACACTGCGTTCTCATTTGATAGGCAAGGGCATAATTTTTAGATATCTCACGACTGAGTGAATGAGATGAGCTGAAATTTGGATCATGAAGGTCTCCACATGAGCAACGGATTCATGACACTTTCAGACATGATTTCCAGTCTAGACTTTGCTAGAACTAGGCTTCTCAGTTAAGCCCTCTTCTTTTTTTAGTAGCCTCTGTGGTCGGAGTATTGTTATGCAGTAAAAGTATCTCCGATTGAGCTGAAATTTTAGGTCAAGTTAGTAGACATACAGAGCTAAACTCGCTGAAAATTTGAGCTCAAAATTCTAACATTTGGATAATAATCTCGGGCGCAATTTTGGAGCTGCTGAAGCACAGTACAGCGTAAATGCTGGAGATGTGATGCCAAAAATGTTATTCACCAAAGGCATCTGCGATTGAGCTGAAATTTTAGGTCAAGGTAGTAGATATATAGAGCTAGACTCAGCCATGAGATATCTAAAAATTATGCCCTTGCCTATCAAACGCGAACACAGTGTATACAGTTGGGTGTGGGTAGGAGTGTAAGCATTGCGCATTCACCTCAGAGACAAATTGGTTCCAGCCTATGATGGGCGCCACGGAGAAGAAAGCGGCCAACAGCCAGATGAAGACCAAGCAGACGCTGACCTGAAGGGGGAGGGAAAATTTCTTGCAATCTGGTATCGCACAACCAACGTGTCCTTGTTTTGTCGTGTCCCTGACACAATAAGTGCAGATGAGTCACTGATACCAAGTACGGAACGTTCCGGACAATATTGCTTAATGAATGGCAGCGGGACCAGTGAGTCCACCTGCCAATGGAGACAACTCAATGAATGTCTCGTGGACTCAGTCCTCTCAGGGGATCCCCGTCAGCGGGAGCAAAGACTGGTGAAAAGACTGCTGATAAACGCTACCATTTACCACATGTGGACTCGCGACAAAAAAGTCTTCTGACGTAACTCTGACACGTGAACTAACTGACTCGTTGAGTCGTAATTCCATATGAGGACACATATGTCACATGATGATTAGTTTTTCGAATGAAATTAACCTTTATGAGGATACTTGAAGAAGAGTGAAATAAAGTACTGGCAACTTATTTTTTCCAGATGATATTTTCTTTCACTTTATCTTTATTTAATTTCATCTGTTTTGAGTGCCTATAGAGTTTCCATAAGTTTCTTCCGATAAGTTTGTTGGCTACCTGAAAGTGCCCCGTCCTCTTGACTATCGGGTTGTAGATGGCCCAGGCCCTCTCCAAGGAGATGAGTGTGATCCCCCAGATCTGCACCAACCCGGACTGAGTCCCGAGACACGCGAAAACATAGCACCCTGGGGAGGGAGGGAGAAAAAGAGGGTTAAAATTTTCACTTTTTATCATCACTTGTGCTTCTCACCGGCAGTGCCCAACTGGGGGCCTCCTGCGAACCCGTTCACAACCAGGATCCAGCTCTTGTTCATCATGATGGTGTCGGCCAAGATCAGGCTCAGGACGAGGTGATTGGTGGAGGTGTGCAAGTAGCGCGTCCTGTAGCGGGGGAGAGTGAGACGTAGCAATGAGTTTCGCACGCGCGAAATTTGGCGCAACTGTCGGGCTCACCTCTTGTATACGATCATCCAGATGAAGGTGACGATGTAGGACGTGAGTATGAGGAGCACCATGACGACTGCGACCACTGTGCCCTTTGCCCTGCTCACCAGCCCTGTCGAGAGCCAGTGAACGGGCACGATCTCGGGATCGAACGACGGGAACATGACGCCCAAGTTGACCACCGTGTCCGCGACCGAGGTCGGCCAAGACATGGCGCAGAGGAAAACAGGCCTGTCTCAGATCAAGATCAGGGATCAGGGCTTGCGTCGACAACACTTGAGGATCTGACCAAGCCTTTCTAGCAGCATCCCCTGACTTGGAGGAAAAGTCTTTCGATAGCTCTTGAACCTTCCACAGTGCTTTCCTGTCGTCGACTGCGTCTGCGAGAAAGAGGCCGCGAGGTCGTTACCGCGGCCTCGCTCGCTCTCTCTCCGTCGATTTCTCTCTCTTTATATACAGAGGACAGTTCTGTTCAGTTAAAGGGAATCTTTCTCCTCTCAATGATATTGAATAGATATTGAAGTCAAGTTGCTGCTTTACCTTTGATTTTTCTTGGTGGGGAGGGGCCAGTATTACGTAACCCATAATCACAAGTCGCTCCAAATGATGATATACAGCTTTGTTCTACATTGTTTACATTTTGTAAGCTCTATAGTACGGTTTCCATGTTCTACTGCACTAACGTCTTGCTATAGGAACTTTTAGGGCAACAACAACAATTTCGCTATAAATTGTCTGCCAGTCAGAACTTGAACAACTGTTATGTACTCATGCACTCCACTTATAAAAAAAAACCTTAATTGCAACAGAGGGGGTCAGCGTTTAAGACCATTTGTCTACATATTCATCGTTTGGGATTGGGTAACAAACCGAAGATGTACTCAGCAAAATTCCAAAATTGTCGGTTTTCAGGCCCAAAGCCTCAAGGCCGAGGGAGGTCTTGAGGCCCTAGGACTGTCATGACAAACGAGGGTCATATTGGCCGCATACCCAGTAGTACATTGCAGTTTGCTGCGTAGATTTCCAAATGCAGTTTACTGCTTGTCGCCAGGGTCCTTTTTTCCGGAGGCCCTTGGAGGAGTTGCCTCCTTCCGGCTCTTCCCTCCTCCACCTGCCCATTCTGCCGGTTGTCCCGGTGATCCAAGCAGACTTCCTCTCACCCGCACCCCGGCCGGTTCTGCCCTCCGCCCCGAGTGCCTGGCGGGAGAAATATGTCCCGCTTTTTCACCATGTGTCCTTTGATGAGTGGAAACGTCCTGTTTTGGTGTTGTGTACTTCCCTTATGCACATTAAAAAGGGGGGGGGGCGATGTTTCTTCATTCATCCTTGCATCCCTGAATGATGAATGCGGTTCAATCCCAGAATGACGATGATCCTCGTCAGCAGCAAATGCTGAGTCAGCTTGACTCAGTTGCTGTCAGACCTTGACAGAAGCTGCCCATGTCCTACATATGCAAATGAGCAGGAGCAAAAATCTGAAGTTTATCTACGGACTTGTACCATTTTTGTACCGGGTGTCTCAGCATTATTTTCCGGACAGTTTTAAAACACCCAGTTCTTTCTAAAGCATTCGAGAGCTTTCGCAAGTGCCTCCTTCTGAAGGAGGCTCATTCGATAATATCTAGAACAAAAATAATTTAAGAGATTAAAGAAATTATAAACAGTCTTGAACAACCCGTTATGGATGAGATCCATGCAACTTTTATTACGCGCCACGCGCTAGTGACGCCCACAGAAGTAGCCACAAAATCAATTGAAAAGAGATTTTCGATCAGGGGCTGGACGCTCCTCTTGCATGATTGGAGGCCAGCCTGGTGGAAGTCATCGCGACCTAGGACGCGCACATCAAGCCCTCCTAGGGAGTCCTAAAGGTTTACTTAAGAATTAGGCTGTCACGTCGACATCTCCGCTGATGCTCTGACATTTCTGAGGAAGTGACCTTTCACTGGGCAGTCTTACAGTCTCTAACATGGGTGGGGCACCCGGACAACTCTTGAGTGACGCTGCCAGGGGCAGCAAGAGACGTCATTGGGAGACTAGACAGGTCGCTAGTAACCTAACATTTCTCGTCAGCCACAGGTGTTTTTTAACATTATCAACGCAAGTCAATGGCATCTTTGGTGACAAAGTTGGCTGAAACTTCCCTGAGTTTTCACGAATTCCTCAGAACCATGTGCCAGTTTCCCATTTGTTCGGGATTTTTTAGTGTTGTATGGCTGAGCGCAGCTTGTTCACGCGTGTGCAGTAACCTTTAGGTATTGTCTTTCTTTCTCCTTAGTGGACGGCAGCTTTTGACCTCGAGTAGGCAGCATGTGTACGATGTGAAGGGTCTACTGCCAGGCTGATGCAGTAGCGATTACCGTTATTTTTGAGAGGGCAGTGCAAAAGCCTTTATCCGTATGATTGTTTGGCGAGCCAGGCACACGACCGAGCCTCGCAACGATGCTTGAGCTATGCAAGAGCTTTCGTTCTGACCGTGAATGATTGCACTGCCAAGCCTTTTCTTCTCCTGTTGACTCAGTTTCTAATCCTATTTGATGCCACGACAATTTCTTAATTCACAACAAGTCTGGAGGCAGCAACAACGTCTACTTGGGAGTCGGAGAGTGTCATTGAGCAGCAAAGAATTGGCTTTGACGGAGAGGAAAGACGCACCACATCACTGTTGGCAACATTGGTACCAGGTGCGCTTTCCAGGAAAAACTTGTCTACCTCCATTGTTTAATAAAGCACTGTTGGTACAAAAGGACAGCTCAGTTTGTAATGCCCAAAGTCTCTGACTCATATTTCAGTGGCGTCTTAGAACAGTAAATACAAAGAGAAGTCAATATCGGTTGAGGAATTGCAAGAGCTATGAGACAAACCACTGTGATTCAGATGCTCTGCACAAGGCTTTTGAAGGAGGCTCAGGGAACTCTCAGAGGAGAGGTTTGAAACTCCGAAAACGAAGCAGTGCTGATACGTTCAAGTCTCAATGATTCTTCTGTAAGTGAATCAATTAAAAACTTCATTCGGGTGTACTTTAGAATCTCCATCTCTCACTGGTTCTGTTCGCCGGGGCTTTTCATGCCTGCTCTGGCTATTAACAGAGGCTCCCGTCAAATCACCTTCAGCCATTCTTTTTAAAAGCACTTTAAAATGACACATAAGGTTATGCTTTGGCAGTGACAAAGTCCAGTGTCTCTATTGCCTGCTCAAATACATCAAGTACAACAGTGCTAGTTGTACTAGCGTGATGCTCATCTGGTGCTCACAATTTCACTGATTCTACTGACACTGACACTAGGGGTGGGCCCCCTGAGGCGAGTTATTTTAATTGCACACCCATCTGCAGTTGCGACTGATGTAGAAAATAACTTCACACACCCTGAGACTGTCGTTGGTCCACACAAGAAGGTGCTACAAGGCTGACAAGGTGTTGTATCCAGCAGGGGACCTTCGTGAAAGACATGGGCAAATGCTATTATCACCATATGAAAATTTTCTTGAACAGTAACTGTTCTTGAACAAAACAGTATAAATACACTTTTTCTAACTGTAAAAAACTGTATTAGTCCTTTTTTGCTCAGAAGGATCACATTTCATAATAATTTTTTTATGGTAACATCAACATTGACCCATGTCCTTCAGGAAGGTCCCTTGGCCGCCCCCTTTCCAGTTTTGTAGCACCTTGTTGTGTGGACCGATGGCAGCCTCATAGGGTGAAATTAAAATTTTGTTATGAAATGTGACTCTTCTGAGCATAGCAGTTTAAATACGATTTTTCCTACCTGGAAGTTAAAAGGTAAATTTTTGGCCATGACTTTGCTACTTAGAGAATGCAAAAATTAAATTTCTGAAAAAAGTGTACTAGTATTTTTTTGATCCTAAGGGTTACATTTTCATATGGTGACAATAGCATTTGTCATACCTTTTTGTGTGAGCGAATGACAGTCTGATCGGGTGGGAAGTTATTTTCTACATCAGTCGCAACTGCTAGTGGGTGTGCATTTTGAAGAAAAAATTCGTCTCAAGGGGCCCACCCTAACCGACACGTGGGCGTGCTACTTGCAGAAGTCCTCGGCCTTGACCCGGTCGGAGACTGCGGCGCAATGCAAAGCCTCACCCTCCCGAACTCCGCGCTGTCTACTCCACGGAGCGCCGAACCTCGGCCTCGGCCTCAGCCTCGGATCCTCACAGAGTTTTGTCTTCATTTTCTTTCGAAACCGCATGATACACCAGTAAGTGCCAATTTCTCAAGAAGTTGGCAGTCAAAAATGCCATAGTTGATTGTGCTTCGCTTTTTGTAATCAGAACTTTCCCAGCCTGGCTTTTTTGGTGGGGAAAAAGTTTCTCCAAGGGTTCACCCATCACCAAGGGAAGGGAATTTTCCTCCTGTTACTATCTCCTTGGGCAACTCTGAGACCATCCCAAGTTTGGTATTCGTTTTTGGGGTTCAAAACTTTATGAAGGGAACTCATTTTCCCCCTTATCAACCGTATTGATACTTTATTTGTCACCTGACGAAGAAGAAATATCTATGTCGACCTCTCTGTGCCAGAGCTCGACTGAAAAAGCTCGAAAAAGTTTTTGTCACCTCAACCTCAAGTTTTCATTTTTAGGACGAAAATTTATGCCAGGCGGAAAGCAATTTTGGTCCTGTCGTGCACCTGAAGCTGCAAACGTCCACTGTTGTAGTGAGAGATGGAGCCTCGGCTCGTGTTCGTGGCAGTGAGGCCACTGCACGTCGTGTTCCAGGAGGACATTGACGAAGCCAGAGGCCCAAGAACAATTGCCCCGCTTCTGGTTGAAAGACCTGTAACCCTTCGACGTGTGGGTGTTCGGTTGTTTTGTTCGGTTTCGTTAGGTGACGAGAGAAGTGTTAAAGGCCGCCACATTTGGAGGCCTTGACCGAGTATGTCTAGGGGGGCCTCCAGAGGTCGCCTTTGAAGCGGTTATTAAGGATTAATCGAATAAGAGAGTCTTACTCTTTTCACTTACTTTCTCCCTCCACATACTTTCTCACACTACGGTACAGTGGAACACGTTTAAGCGAGAAAGATTACACGCATAAGTCGCTCCAAGCTTAAACCATCCCTTTAGTTCAAGAAACACGGCGTACTTTGTGTCCCGGAGCTTGAAGTGTCCAGTTCCAACCGTGTACGCGTACGCACGCTTATCGGGAGTGAACCGTACTTTGCAGGTGTCCAAGTGGATCAAGACCGCCGATCTGGCCAAGCTGGAGCACGCCGTGTACCAGGGCAAGGCCTCCTACCTCCGGGGCAGGACTGCGTGGAACGAGGACATCAGGAACTTCTTGATCACTGCACCCAACGTCGCGGTGAGATATCCTTTCCCCCTCCAAGTAGAATTGAAAAGAAGTGTCAAAAAGAAGCTCAGACCCAATGTCAACGGGAAGTCCAGCGAGCCGGAGAAGCACTGCGGGATGATCAAACTCTTTTCACGTAGCTCCCTGGAGAGCATTATTTAAGCAAAACCTCTCCTCCCGTCAGGCTTCAATCGAGAGCTTTCACTCCGCAGCGTCAGCCGGCGATGAGGCCAGCGTGGAGAGACTTCTGGCCTCGGATAGGAGGCTCATCTCTTCCAGGGATCAGGTGAGTCAAAAATGAATGAGTACGAGAGAGAACAAGCGATGTCTCCATGGGGTCGCTCTTCATCCAGGTGGGCCGGACGGCGCTGCACAAGGCCAGCAAGCAGGGCGCCCTGGGGGTGGTCCGCAGTCTTCTCAACGGGGATCTCACCGCCGCCGAGAACTTGGCCAGGGCCACTGACAAGGTGATGTTCGGAGACGCGGACAACATCTTCGCCGCACTCTATAATTCTGTCGATGGGAAAGCACTCGGACTGATAGTGGGCCCCCTTGGTACGGGAACGAACACCTTGGACTGTCGGCAATCATGCATGTGGTTGTTCGTTGCCGGACGTCGAAGTGTCCAAGGAGACCACGGGCGACGCCGTCATGGCCGCGGTCCCACAGGCCACGAGCCTCCCTGAGTACGCGTTTATGATGCTGAGGAAGTTGATGAAAAGACAGACGTCCAAGCAGGGCAGAACGAGCTTTCGAAGCACTCCTTTATTGTTGAACTTGAAATGTAGTGACAAACTTGACTCCATTTAGAAATTCCTTTAAAGAGATATACTGTTTTTAAAGGACTTCTTCTTTCTGACGTTATTGGTCTGTCTTCATCACTGGTCTCTCGTAAACTGAGGAAGGGGTGGGTGGGGAGTTGCGTAACGACAGAAACGAATGCAGCACAGAAACATTAACGATGTATTATTCTCTGCGAAAAAGCAGTTCAAAAACGAAAAAGTCTCCGCAAAAAACTGATTCCGCAATGTGGTAGATGATCAATCTGTTTTTTCTGTCTCTGTTCGCAGGAGGGACGTTCTGTCTTGCATTACGCAGCCCGCGCCGCCGACGCCGAGGCCAGAAGCCAGATCACGGAGCTCCTCCAGAAGGCTGGAGCGGATCCCAAAGAGGAAGACAAGGTTACCAAAAGCTGTCGTCCGCAAAGACGAAGAGAAGGTTGACGTCAGTTTTTTGCCATTTAGCTGGGACATAAGCCAGAGTTCTACGTGGACAACGAGTTCCCCCCCAGGAGGAAGGGCAACAAGGTCGAGAAAGCTGACTCGGACAGAAATGAGGAGAACGAGGGGGCGAAGGAGGAAGTACAGAATAATTTGGAGGGGGACAAAGTAAGTACTGAATTAAAATGAACGTTGCCTTGGCATTGAAAATTGAACCGGCCAAGTTTAGAAGCTGAAGGATAAGAAGAAGAAGAAGTCGTCGAAGTTCTCCGCGGAGGCCGCCAAGGCCGTCGAGGAGGCAGACTTTGGCAAGCTGGTCGAGCTCGTCCTGGACGGTCACGGAAGTGAGCTCAGGGGGAAAGCGACCGAGAACGAGGAGGTCCAGGAGTTCTTGGACAACGTGCCTGCATTTCAGGTTAGCTCTCCATAATACTACATACAGTTCAATGAGAAGATGGGTGAGTCTCGTGCAGGAAAAGATCATCCTGATCAATTCTGCCGTGGAATCTGGATCGCTTCACGATCTCCAGACCCACTTGGACAGGAAGAAGTTCGCTCTGGCCAGAGATCCCGGAACTGGGATTAACTTCTTGCAGAAGGCGATCGTGCTCGGACACTCCGACATTGTCAGGTCAGTAGTCCCAGCCGACGTGGGACAGTCAGGTCCACAACTGACCGTCCGACTCTGTGACCAGGTACTTGGCGACCAACTTCCCCAAGACGATGACGCTGACCGACTTCCGCGGTCGCACCGCCCTCCACTTCGCCGCCTTGACAACGGACGAGACTGGCCAACACTTCTTCAACCTGCTGGCGACAGCGGGCGCTGACCAAAAGGCAACGGACAGCGTAAGTGGACGACGACCAAATCATAGAGAACCAAGACGCGTCCAAGACGTCGGTCGGCATCGACATTGTCACTATGAACTCCGTCAGAACCTCGTGCGCGAGTACTCACGTGCTCTTGCAGCTACCGCCACCAGTTCTTCCTGATTACGTATGCAATCGTATTGACTACTTAAAGCGTACTTACGTACGAGCACCCCTGAGGCCTAAATCGCTTGGCTTTTCACCGTCTTTCGCTTGTAAACCAAATGAGTTTTTTGTTCATGGCCTTTATCGAGGACCTCCTGTCATGACGTAACTTGCAGAAAGGCAATACTCCGGAACACCTGTTGACGAAGGCCAGCAGCAGCCCGGCTGCTTCCGGAGATTACGCTAAAGACCTGCTCGAGGCTGCCAACTCCTCCACGTTTCAATCTCCGAAGACTGCAAAGGCCAAGACGGAATTCAAAGCCCAAGGTATTTCATGGCCAGATACGTATGAAGCCTGTTACGCATTGCACCAAGGTTTCTTTTTCTCGACGAGACACTTTTTCTCACAGTTATTGACCTTTGTCCTTTTCAGTGAACAAAATACGACTGTTCACGGCCACTTGCAAGGCCCTGGGAAAGGCCTAAGACCTGCCTGCACGTCCATGTGTCCGCGACATAAGTGGCTACAGGGTGGTTCAGACAAATCTGGAAATTTCGCTTGACAGCCAACCAAGCATTCCCATACTAGAAGTCCTTGGGTCGGCACACGTTAGACTTGGGCAATCCGGTGGACCCTGACAGTGGCCATGAGAAGAGTCACTGATTAACAGTTTATTTTTGGCACCTGTAATTTTATCAGCGACTTCACATTCGAGTCTCACTGCTGCCCAAGGCTAATCGCCACTCGCTCCCAACATTGATCTGGACGAAGTAGAAAAAAAAATTCCGGATTTACCTTGAACGATTCTACTTCACTACGGATACCCGCACTGTACAGTACAGCCAGTGTTTGACCGCACTCTCACCTCCAATATGATGCAATAGAAACCGCTATGACAAGGCCGTTTTCCCCATTATTCGGTTTTCCTTTGTCACCGGTCGCTCCTGCTCCGGCTTGGGCAGGCCACGTCTGGTGGCTGAAATGGCCTCTGCTCAGCTGCATCTTGTGTTTATCAACGTAAAGAGAGGGTGGAGAAGTATGTCAAGCCTTGAAATTAATTGCTTTGGGCAGGGAATTTAAACTCAACCTGTTTCTGCACCTAAAATTTCGCCATTTCTCCGAATTGAATAATTTTAATGACCTCTTATTGGGGACCAAAACTTCCTCGTCAATCGTTTGGCCTCTCATTTATCCAACTCGAAATGTACATATGGCAACTTTCAGTTCTGCTGGCTGTTGGGAAGTTCAGAAAGTGCGTTATGTAACAATTCCCCGTAGGGAAAAACTAGAACTACCTAGAACTCCTTCTCTCCCAGCTGAATGAGAAAAAAATGACGTCAATCTTGTCTCAATCACTGTGAACACACGCATGAAGCACAGTTGCTTTAAGTACAGTGGAACACACTATGAGCGCAATACTAAACTGTTCAACTCACTAATCCATGCAACAAAGTCCCAGTCCTGTATAGTAAACTAGCGGACTCGACCTGCTTCGCTGGGTGTCGCCCCACTTCTAGACTGCTTGGGTTCAAAACTGCTGGTAGTATGCAGTCCCTGCGTATCCAGAGCAGAGATACCCAGTGTTACCAGGTTTATGTAGTCCCCCCCATGTACTCCCCGTCTTATATAATCCCCCCATATACATTTTACTTCCTTCTGACATCT
>JAAUXU010045845.1_pt1 | contig 11086 bp, 8 predicted proteins | sample 7278151 | NCBI WGS metagenome assembly JAAUXU01 (sample SAMN14350113, study PRJNA611818) | marine sediment metagenome | isolation source: surface marine sediment (1.8m) | place: French Polynesia: Moorea | collected 2018-08 | reverse complement strand
GCATGGATTAAGGGGATTGCTCCATTTCATTTCGTAATGGGCAAAGCGTGATTGTGTCGAGAACATACGTAGAGACACTGAGAAGCTGTTGTCGTTGCAGGCCGAGTTTCTGGAAGCCCTGCGACGTTCCAAGCTTGACGAGCTGGCAGTGCTCATCCAGAAGACGTTTCGAGGCCACCTGGCCAGGCAGAAGTGGCTGCGGCTCAGGGACTCTCAGCTGGTCATCTCGAGTTACTGGAAACGCTGGAAGGACAAGTCCAACGTGGAGGAGCTGCACCTCCGGAGGGTGAGACAGACCGCAGCAGTCAAGATACAGAGATACTTCAGATTCGCTCAGGTACTGAAAGTACTGTTACTGCACGTACAGCCGCCGTTGCTGCCAATGTGCTGTATGCACGTATGTATGAGTCGGTACTCGTCGACAGTACTCTAAGTCCAGTATTCCTTCTGCCTGTGACAGCGCCGTCGGTATCTCCTCTGTCTGTCCATCAATCTTCCGTCCGAATCGCCGCTATGCAGGGATTGGCCTTCGGCACCGAGATACATGAGAGAGACCAGCGGGCTCCTTCGCAGAATCTACCACAAGTGGAGGGTATGAACCAGTGTCGAGATCCCTTCGCCAGCTCTTTTTCTTTCTTGCTTGCGCTTTCTTCCACCTAACAGTGCCATCGCTATCGCCTCCGCTTCGACCAGATCGCCAGAAATCGGATGAGAGAGAAGGTCACAGCTAGCATCATCTTCAAGGACAGGAAGGCTTCCTACATGAAAAGGTACAAGATGTGGCATCGTATACGAATTGGAGCAGGACTTGTGTCGGTCTGTCATGTAAACAGTCGTGTCACCTCAGTGTCGCCGTGCCCTTCCACGGAGATTACTATGGTGTAAGGCAGAACAGCCTTTGGAGAGACTATCTGAGAAAGAGCGCAAAGCACAGAAGAGATAAGCACGTCGTCTTCGCTGATATTGTGCAGAAAGTCAACAGAACTGACGGCAAGGTCAGACAGAAGGGGTATTTTCATCCCTTGCTTGGCTGCATTCTTTGTGTGCGTCATGCAGTGCTAACACTCCTCCCAGTTGATATTGTTGTTGTTTGTGCTCCTTAACGCAGCATTAACCACCCATTTCTTGGAGATTACGTAAGGCTGCGCCAGAATCCGCAGTGGAAGAAGTTGTGCTCGGAGACCAACGATCAGTACGTGGTCTTCGCCGACATCATTAACAAAATAACGCGATCGAGTGGAAAGGTGACTACTACTGAGCTAAAACCATTGTCCTGTAGAGTGAGGTCCATGATGGTGAAAAAGCTTCAACGATGCCTCTCACTTACTTCCTTCTAGTTCGTGCCCATCCTGTTCGTCATCTCGACCAGCTCCATGCTGATCATGGACCAGCGCACGATGCAGATCAAATACAGAGTACCTGCCTCAGAGATCTTCAAACTCTCCCTCAGTCCCTACTTTGACGACATTGCCGTCTTTCATGTCAAGGCGGTGAGCGACAACGGAGTCAACATTGATCGCTGTTGTTGTGTTGATGCTAACCTCACTTTGTAGACGAGCCCTCCTGGAAGGGAAAGCCGCAGTCAGGCTCACATCCCCGGCTGCCTGCAGACCGAGGGCTTGAAGCGCAAGGGCGACTTCGTCCTGCAGACCGGACACATAATCGAGATCGTCACCAAGCTGTTTCTCGTGGTGCAGAACGCGACCGGCAAGCCGCCGAGCGTCAACATCGCCACCGAGTTCGAGGCCAACTTCGGCGCCGACTACAGCGTCGCCTTTTCCTTCAGCCCCGTGTCCTCGGCGGCTGCTGCTGCCGGACACGTCAAGCTAGTCAAGAGAGGTGACAAGTTCCAAGTGCTCGTTTAACAAAGCAACCATGACTAGATTATCTGTGATTTGCCTGCACGAGAAAGCAGAGTTTGTGCGTCCAATTCAGCATGTACACAGCACAATACCACGTATGTATGCATGCGGGCTTCGATTCAATATGGTGTGTGTCAACAGATCAAAAGAGACTGTAGGAGCGACACTTTTAGCGATAGAAAATCATTTGCTACTTCGATTCTTCTATTGAATCCACCGTACTTCTATCACCACCACCACTACTATTATTACTACTACTACATTGCTCGTGCGTACATTACTGGCTCACAAGCGACATTCTTTATATAGCATTTTATATCCTGTGTCCTACAGACGGGCACAAATTACTGAGCAAGAATAAATTCTCTACCATCACTTGAAACAATGCACAGTTCGGCCCACGAAGACGCGTACGAGCTACAAGTGGACGCGAATTTTGCTCTCGACAACAGAAAAATTTGTTATTTGCACAGTTATGCAAGGTCAGCAAGTCGAGCTTCGTCCTCATAAAAGGCACTGTGCAGGACTTGACTTCAAACTGTTCGGCTTAATAGAAAAAGTTTCCAGTTCTTCGATGCGGGGTTTTTTTCTCTCTCACTCTCGCTGTCATTCTCCAGAGGAAACTGGTCAGCAGACGTACGCACAGGGTGTGCCAGCGAAATGGTGTCACATAGAGAACAGCTTGCAGATGCCCGGTGAGAGCGCCGAGAACAACGTTGCATCGACGAACCAGTCTCAGGCAGTCTTTTCCAGAAAGGCTTTGATGGCAGTGCTGCTATGAAGTTGACACAATTTAGCTGATGCACCCTGTTCGTCCAAGATGTGCGAACGCGTACTGTACAGGGTGCACGGGAATTAGAGCCAGTCGCGTGAACTGCGGCTGACCATTGAGGATCTCCGTCAAGGACTTTGAAGAGGTCGTGTAAAAAAAGGTCGAGTGGGTGCAGGCCGACGAACGTGGACCACTGGGATGTACTTCTGCGAGCAGTACGAAGGCCAGGACTCAGAGGTGTTTCTCGCACTCTGATTCTGCCCAAGGAGCTGCTGTTTATCTTTCCGTAGGCGAGATGACGGAGGCGAAATAGGCAAAAAAGAAGTTGTTGTTTGTCTTCTCAGACATTTCATCTCTCCGAGTCACAAAGGCTGAGTTTTCTTTTCATCAGAACAGAAGTGAGGCACTATCACGTAAGCTAATTCTGCCTCACCCGGTACTCGTGTTGTCGCACTCTTCTTCACGTGAGGGCAGAAGTCAGGCATTCCCACTTGACCTAATTCTGATGCACCCCGTACAGAGTGAGTCATAGTCAGTCGTGCCGAACATTCTAGGAGAGATATCCGTGACATCGATGGCCACTCCAATAAAGGTGCATCGGGCCTTGTTGAAGCCTTTCAGGGACTCTGCGGAATCTTCCAAATTACGAAAAAAGAATGCAGAAATCTTGAAGATTCACGCCTGCACGGATGGAGTTTTGTACCTTACGCTCTAAAAGCATCGTACACTCGTACTTCTGCACTGTACTGTCCACCATGCTGGGCCCGTCGGTCGACACAACCGCGCAGTTGTACGCCGATCCATCATCAGCGCTGGCTGGCGAGTGTTGCACGACCTCCAATTTGGTTCACCGTCAACAGTCTGGCTGCTGGAAGTGACTTCTCCCAGCTGCACTGCATGCGCGTACAGTGCAGCTGACTGCGGATAAATGTGAAGTTCAGACGATCACGGTTGCTTCGAGCAGGAAGAGGGATTGTTTATGACCCTGCGATGTCTTCTGGGTCATTCTTGACCCTGACTTCTGACTTTTGCTATTGTTTGAATGCTGATGAGAGGATTCTGAGAAACCGGCTCATGTTACAGCTGAAGGCTGTGCACACGAGGAAGTCAACAATTGCAAGACTTCTTCATCTCCTCAAGTCTCAGGCACAGATTTCAATTCCGAAACATTTCAGCCCCGTGTGGCTTCTTGCTGAAGATCAGCTACCTGTCTTCGGTGTGGTCTTACGTATTGTGTTACTTATATATATTTAGGTGTGTGTGTGTGTGTGTGTGTGTGTAAGAATCCATGAGGAACTAACTGTCTGTTGCGTCTGCTTGCCTTCATTGAGTGAATGATTCAGGAAGGTTGATACCTTGGTGGCAAATTCAAGGCGCAATTATTCACAGATATAATTTTGTAATAGGTAAACTCAAACTATCTTCTGAGCGAAACAATGTGCAGTTGAGGTAAAAAGTATAGGTGGGGACGGCTGGAAGTATCACAAAAAGTGGTGAATTACTCATACTCACCAGAAAGAATCATGTTGGCTCTGACTGACGCAGCAGAAGTTGCCAACTTAATGCATACAAAAAGTTCCATGACTTTAGTGAAGCGAGAACTGAATCAGTTCTGTTTTCGGGGAACATTCCCCTAATTATAGTTGCTAATTCTTTGCTAGTATAATGATGATAAGGGGTGTAGATGGTTTGATGATGCAGAAATTATACATGTAAATCTACGTACTTTTGCATTGGCACTATCACTTTTAGAGTCGCTATTCTTTCTATTGTTGTAGCATTGACAAAATGCGCACTGCTTTAGCGACAGCAGCCTCACTAGCAAGTGAAGGCTTTACTTTCACGGGGGTAAATTAAAAATCGAAGTAATATGAGTTGTTCTTAATGCTCCCTTCAGTGTCAGATGAAGCTGAAATGAGAGTGAAACTTTTGTCTTGCCTTGAAACCTTCTCCATTTCATTAAAGTTTCCTTTTATTCATTTCTTGCTGACTGCATCAAGAGAGTACCTAATCACTGGATATGATGCTAGAATGGTGTTGTTACGAGTCATTTTCCATAGGTATGAAAAAAGTCATGAGCAAGTCAATTTTCTTCGAAAAAATACGGTCTCATCCACCTTTTGGACCCCCTCAAAACAGGGCTGATTCACCTTACCCTTACATAACTCAGGAGGAGAGTCATATAGATCTTTTCGTATGCATTAAGTTGACTACGTCTGCTTGATACCTTGGGTCACATGGGGAAGATGTAGCCAAATAGCTTTCAGTCTATGTTGTCGTTTTTCCACTTGCATGCATCATTGCACTGCAAGCATCTGTTCAATGCCCATGGCAAGCTCATTCTCCCAAGTCTGTGCGTACAAGGGCGTCAGGATTAAGTTCCATCCAAAGACGATGAAGCTGCAATTCTCCAGATTTTTTTGTTGTTGCTGCTGTTCTTCTTAAATTCCAACTTGAGTCAGCTCCCACTTGCCATATTTGCGCAGGAATTGCACTTATCTGAGCTCCACTGTGCACTCGCGCCCCCTCTTATGCACCGAGAACAGGTTCTTCTTCCATGGGGAGTCCATCCCTGAGCAGCCCGGGCTCAATCAACGGCCCATCCGTTGATTTCAAGCGCGCACTCGTCTCCAGTCTCGCGCGCGCCCGTTTGGGAAGTCCTGGCTACTTCTAAGTATACTGTACTTTCTAACATTTACGTGCTATTAAAAGAAGTAAGAGGAGAGATGAAACCATCATTCACGCAGTGATTCTAGCCTAAAAAGACAAAAAGTCACTTCAAGGTACTTGACCGGCTAGGCGAGTTCGAGTACTCTTCGTGGGTAACGTCGAGGAGATCGAGGACTGTGCCGAGGCTTGGTTCTCTGAGAAGATAAGAAAACCTCCGGTCAGTTTATCATCATCGACATGAAGCTAGCCGTCCTACTCTTCGTCCTTATTGGCTGCGGGGTTCTCCTCGGTGCAGCAGACGGCCGCCCTCAGGATTCTCAGTCCGCCGTGGAGACGACGACGGGCATAACGACGACGGACTCGACGACGACGACGGACTCGACGACGACGACGGGCTCGACGACGACGACAGCGCAGTCCACGAACAAGCCCTTCATTTCAGAGTTCCTAGTGCACTCGGACGTGCGGTTCCGCTACGCCAGAACAATCGTTGAGGCGTACGTGAAGAACCCGTCCAAGATGGCGCAGGAGTTCGCCTTCTCCATGGTGCTTCCAGAGAAGGCCTTTATTTCCAACTTTTCCATGACGCTGTCCGACGTCGAGTTCGTGGCCCGCGTGGCCGAGAAGGACGAAGCGAGAGAGGAGTTTGAGCTGGCAGTGTCTGAAGGGCAAGCAGCCGGTCTGGTTGATCTGAGAGAGGCGGAACTTGTCACCGTATCGGCCAATGTGATGCCTCACGACAAGGCACGCTTCTGGCTGGTGTACGAGGAGCTGTTGGAGCGCAGGTTGGGACGGTACGAACACATCGTGCACGTCAACCCAGGGGAGGTGGTGGACAGGTTGGAGATCAACGTGGTCATAGACGAGGAGCTGCCAGTGACGGCCGTGCACGTACCGATGGTGAAAACCGACCCCAGCGACGTTACCTCGGACGAATCTAATCCACTGGCCGTCATCAAAGAAAGCTACTATGATCCCACCAAGGTGACAGTGCACTTTAGCCCCAACCGAGATCAGCAGAAAGAACTGAACAGGAACAAGGACGAAGAGACTGGTATGAACGGCCAGTTCATCGTGCAGTACGACGTGAAGCACGCCAGAGAGGTGGGTGAAGTCCAGCTGCTGGATGGATACTTTGTGCACTTCTTCTCGCCAGACGAACTGCCTATCATTCCCAAGCACGTAGTCTTCGTGCTCGACGTCAGCGGCTCCATGAGGGGTGGCAAGCTGGATCAGACCAAAGACGCTATGGTCACTATCTTGGACGAGCTGACTGAACAGGATTCTTTTAACTTGCTCACCTTCAGCAACGACGTGGACAGCTGGATGCCTGAGAAGGAGAAGCTCAAGGAAGGCGTTCACCGACTTGACCACCCCGCGACACAGGACACGATAGACGACGCGCTCTTGTACACGTTGCAGCTGACAGCGGGCGGAGGGACCAATATTAATGATGCCATTTTGGAAGCCATCACCTTGGTCCGCGACGTGAAGATGTCCAATGAGACGAAGAACTCTACCCTACCCATCATCATCTTTCTGACTGATGGCGAAGCAACAAGTGGAGTGACTAATCGCGAAGAGATTCAGGCCAACGTCGCCAAGGCCAATAAGGACTTACAGATTCCAATTTATGGACTAGCCTTCGGAGACACCGCAGATTTTGATCTCATGAAGACGCTATCACTGGCGAATCACGCGTTTGCACGCAGGATATTTGAGGGATCCGATGCTGCCATCCAGCTGGAGGACTTCTACGAGGAGATTTCCAATCCTGTTCTGGCGGATATTACGTTTAACTACGTGGGAGAGCTGGCCGAAAACGCCACCGTCACAAAAAAGGTCTTCAAAAGTTTCAGCAAGGGCAACGAAATCGTTATTGCCGGCAGACTCAAGGAAGATGTCGCCCCGGGAGATGAGATTGAAGTTGTCATTGGGGGAAAAAGTTCCTCCGGCCAGTACGTCAAGAGGTTGATCTGGTGCATTCCGCCCTCGCCGATTCCAGTGCCACTGCCCAAGAAACCAGCTCGTCGCCGGTACAAGAGGTCATCTCCGCCCCCCGACTGCATCCCCTTTCCTCAACCAGAGCCTCATCAACCACCAAAGAGCGATGCCCAGAACTTCGTCGAGAGACTCTGGGCTTTTCTCACTATCAGGGAATATCTTGATGAGAAACCTACTCCAGTTGAAGATCGCAAAGAGGAACTGCTTCAAGGAGCGTCGACCACTACTAACACCACCACCGCAGCCAATTCTACCGCGACTGGTCCTGACAACGACCCTGTCAAGAAGAAGACGAACAAGGAGAAGGCGCTCGACTTGGCGCTCAAGTACAACTTCGTGACTCCAGTGACGTCGCTGGTCGTCACCCACCCCAACGGCACCGAGAATCTCCTTGAGACGAGATCCGTGACGCAACTGGCTCTCGATCCCCCACCTATACAAAGAAGCTTCAGCCCCGTAGGTTTTGGTCCCTCTGCCTTCGCGGCTGCCCCTGGCCTTCTCCAGATGAGTATGCCGGTGGTCCTCCCCAAAGCACGCGTTGCCCCCAAAGCACGCGTTGCCCCCAAAGCACGCGTTGCCCCCACTCCCGCTGCCGGTACTTCCAATGCGACTGCTCCACAGACCACCTGCCAGCTCACGTTGTACGGCAAGACCTTTCTCCGCGGTGACCACTTGGACTTGCTCGACTCGGCCTCCGACCTGCAAAGCTTTGACGACAGAGTGAAGTCTATGAAGGTGCAAGGCCCCTGCTGCTGGAGGTTGTTCGCTGACGTCGGGGCCGCCGGGGACAGTGAACTGCTCAGTCCAGGCGTGGACTACAGCAGTCCTTCCAAGTTCAAGCTCGTGAAGCAGGTGTCATCGGTGAAGAAAGAGATTTGTTAGCCCAGCGAGCATAACCAAACATTCATTCAGTCTTAAATTCAACGGCAAGTCAGCTATTATGAAGGCGAGAGCAACAATAGCAGCTATTGGCTCAACCGTCTCCAGGTAATGTTCCTCAGGTTAAGTATTTCTTTCAATGGGCGCGGAGACCCAAAAACTGAAGAGCACAAAACTGTGCTACACAGTGTAAATGAGAGATTTTTTATTCGTGTATTTTAAGAATAACTTTATGGTCATGACAATAAATGGGATATATGTACATTTAGTGCGCCCTAAATTGGAGTAGGGGCACTTTACAAACGTTGATCCCTAAGCAACCAGGAGGACTGCAGAGACATGCTTGGTATCAAACGAGTTCAATGAGTCTCGCGGTGTTGCTCGTTTCCGAATTTTAGATATGGGACCAGTTTTGGCAATTTTGCGAGCAATTTTGTGCAGTCTGTCTTGCACTTCCAGCCTTCAGAAACACAGGTGAAATGTATGCAGGCGGGAGAAAATTTATGGGACATTCTGTTGAATCGGTTTTCTTCAATCGGTTTCATCCGTGTACTTGGCTGGGCCCGCGAACTGTCCGCAGGGTCTCCACCACCTGGATCCATGGGTTTGCATCGTCCGGGTCTGTGTACGAGTCCGCGGCGTCGGGATCATCTGCCTGGTCTGCGTCCTTCATTCGTCATGTACACCATGACAAGTACCAGGGAAGAAATTCGTTGAGGCAAAAAACAGAAAAGAGGTGACCCCCAAAGCTCAAGTTACTCAAAAAGAGCACGCAGAATCGCGAAAACTGGTCCGATTGTCAAAATTCGAGAACGAGCAAAAAACGCGATGGTCCGAGAACTCTTTTGCTATCAAGCACGCGTCAATAGTCGTCCTGTTGCCGAGAGATCAACGTTTGTGCAGGGGCACTCCTTTCTGGGACATACTGTACGTATATTCCTCTACTCATGCTTTCACCGCTCTCCTATTGTGAACTACGTACATTCTCTATTGGACTGGTCTCATTTAAGGAAATGTCTTATTCCCTGGAATTATTATTTGATCTTTCAAGTGAGCTTCAGTGAGGCTTTCGCCTCAGTGATAATTCTTCACTGATAATACTGAAAGCTCTCTAACAATAAGCATGTGGAGCTTTCAGTGCTCTACATTCAGTCCTAATTCAGAAATAGTCGCACAAGTAGGATCGAATATCTCTCAGTTCCCACCGATAACAGATGCACTTTTTGTAATCTCCTTGTAGCTAGGATGTCGTCATGCTTTCGATCGAAGGGCTCGAGATTTACGTATATGAGGGGGCGGAACTTCTTTTTCTTTTTTTACCACCGTACAATATGTTCTAGACGTACTCACTGGGGGTGCAGCTCAGTCACCAAGCGGAGGCCACGGACCAGGAAGGTCAGGTGGATGAGGTACGGCAACGCCTCCGTTGGACAAGGCCCTTTTTACTGCACCTCCGTCAAGATGGCCTTCACGTTTTCGTACGTTAGCTCCTCTCCCAGCACCTTATTCAGGGACAAGACCTCTGCTCGCTGCACTGTCGAGTTGCTGGCCGATCTCCTGCGTAGCACATCGACCATAAGCCAAATTGTACAGCATTGACCCTCGAAAGGCCTAGCAAGGGGTCATCAGACGTTCGACATCGTGAGCTTTGCCTTCAATGAAAATGTTCCAGTCATCATTGTCGATTCATCGACATTTGATGCATGCACTCACTTCTGTTTCTCCTCGGCTGAGATGTCCCCTGCTGCCCTAGCAGCCTAGGCCAGGGTTGCCAACTGGGATATTCCTCCACCTCGCTGAAATGGGTGTTCATCATCACCGAACTGAAGCGCTGCAGGCGCCTCCCATGGGGACGACAGCCTTGATGCCGGCTGACACTGGCGCTGAAGCCAAGACTGCGCGCCTGCCAGTGTGTTTTCCTTCGCTGTCGCACACAAAGTACAAAGAAAGTTCTTGGTGCCAATTTGGTGCCAACGTCTTCCGTCGGTTTATGGGGATCAATGGCACGGTATAAATTTTCAGTTTAGCGTCAAATTTTCGAAGCTTCATTTGAGTCTGAAGCTTGTTTTTCTTCTCTTTCCCTCTCTTTTTTGCATGAGGCAGACTCATAGAGATAAATCCTCTATGGGCAGGCTGTTCTCCTTCACACATTTATTACTGATTTATTGCATCTCGCGCATATGGGAAAAAACCAGTAGTGACCAGAAGGCATGACATAAATATCACACGTGATCCAGCCACGAACGTTGAAAGGTTTAATTTGGATCTTTGTCGTGGGGATTGTACTTTGTATGCTTATTCAGAGGACATATTCTCTGTAGCACAAAAGTTCTCTCAGAAGCCAGCTCTAGAGATGATAGACGCTGAGCGTCCATACACTGTGAGTCAGGAAAAGGAACCAAGTGTTGCTGTCGTACTCACTTGTACGCAGAGCAGGGCTTTTTTTCATGCTTCACGCTGCGTTACTCAGTGGCGATCAGTGATCCAGCACTTGCATTTCTTGTCGTCACCAGTCTTGCGGCCCGGCTGAAGTCGACTGGTGCGGTCGGTGTGGCCGCCTCTGGAGCGGCCGTCATAGTCATGGATTCAAATCTCTCAGCCGGCGCTTGAGGCGACAGCGAATGTTGCCTGGAATTCTCGTCGTGATCAGGGCTCTCGCGCTCCTCCCGTCAAAAATTGCCCTCCGCACGGACTTTTGGCCTCAGAGCCACAGCCCAGACCATGATGCACTGGATACTGCTGGTTTATTCGGAGAAGAGATCCCAGTCACATCCTCTTGGGGGACCAGAAGCTGGCGACCAAGCTCAAGCTGGCGACCAAGCTCAAGCTGGCGACCAAGCTCAAGCTGGCGACCAAGCTCAAGCTGGCGACCAAGCTCAAGCTGGCGACCAAGCTCAAG
>JAAUXU010089359.1_pt1 | contig 11087 bp, 14 predicted proteins | sample 7278151 | NCBI WGS metagenome assembly JAAUXU01 (sample SAMN14350113, study PRJNA611818) | marine sediment metagenome | isolation source: surface marine sediment (1.8m) | place: French Polynesia: Moorea | collected 2018-08 | reverse complement strand
CACTAGACTAGGCACCAATGCCGGTTTTGCCCGCGAAAACGAGACGTTTTTTGACGGGATGGTAATTTTTTGCCTTATGCTTTAGCTATTTGCGCGGCACTGGGTGGTGCCACGGCACTCCCGGCACTAGTACATAAACCGAAAACCGGCACTATACAAACAAGACCGCTTAGATGAACTCATGTGGCAGGGGTGGCGCCCCATGGCAGAAGTGGTGTGGCTACGCAACGCGGGTGCGCCGATGCCCGTCTTTCTCTGCCGACCTTGCGGGTGCCCATTTCGTGCACCGGGGCCTTCCCCGCATCCTACCTAAAGGACTCCCCCAAAGGGTTCAGCTAGAAGGGGCTTTGTAATTCTGTTATCATTTGCGCCCGGATCTTGGAAATTGGGTAGAAAAGTGACTTATTGAAAAAGTTTCCTTGAAAGCCAATGCGCGCTGGCGCAGACCTCCCCCGCCCCACGTCCTCCTTTCCTGCCGCCTCTTCCATCTATTTTTCCCACTCCACCTTTATTAGATATACCAGGGCAGAAAGAGAAAGTTCTCCAAGTGACCCTCCCTGCTCCCGCCTACACCTCCCCTCATGCTGGAGTAAAACGGAGAGAGATCTCCGAAGGAGGGGGCCCAAAGTCCTTTGGGAGTGAAACCAACATGGAAAAATTCAACTATTTTGGAGCATCTGCGCATTGTGCCTAGAATACTCCCGACTCGTGGGCGAATCCCATTCCGAAGGGGGAAGAAGCCCTGATCTTCCGCTTGAACTGGACGCTAAAAGGGGGGGGAGGAGAGGCCACTCTCCTCATCCCTCCATTTTCTCCTCCTTTCGCCGCGAGGTTCATAATCCCGTCGTCGTCGTCGTGATGATGATGCTCGGTAACCCCCCTCCGCTCCTCCACCTACTCATCATCTTCATCCGCAGCGACAATCTCTCTCTCTCTCTCTCTCTCTCTTTCTTCGTCGCTCCCTGGATGCGACGGCGGAGCAACTTTCTCTCCTCTTTCTTCTAGGGTCTCTCCCCTCTCCTCTTCCACCTCCGGATGAAAGTGAGAAGGATGATGGAGGCCAGCGGGGAGAAGGGGGAGGAGGAAGAGAAACTTTTGCCATCCTCTCCCCTCCTCCTCCTCCTCCGTAGCAACGCGCGATCTCCCTCCCTCTACATCTACGGTACCTAACATAGAGGCTGAAACCAACGAGCGAAATTCCTCTCCTCCTCCTCCTTCGCGGTCGGCCGACTTTTGTTGTTGTCGGAAGCGGAGGCCATCCAACAGACCAGACTTGCCAACCGCTGCCATGACAGCCGCCGCTCGCGAAAGTATGTGATGGTACGGCAGGTGCATGGCAGGTAGGATAATCGCAAATGGTTGATGTACTTTTGGTGCTTAGCGTACCAACTTGACGTAATGGCCAAATAAACGATATAGAAAACTCACCATTGTGCCAGGCGTCCCCGCCCTCTGCATCATTTGCTCCTCCAGCAGAGAACCCATTGAAAGGTGGAGGCTGGCCTGCTCGGCCTGAGATCCGCCCATGTACCCGTATGCTCCCTGGTGGCCGCCCAGGGTGCCGTACAGGCTACCAGGGTGTCCGCCGCCGCCGTAGAGGGAAAGCGGCGGGGGCGGCGGGTGGTGCGGCCCCATGTGCTGCCCCGCCGCCGCCGCGGCAGCCGCGGCGGCCGCCGCCGACCCCGGCGGCGCCACTCCCGGCGGCAGCGACGCCGCCTGGACGCAGAACGACTTTGGCCGCCGCCGGAAGTAGTGCTCGTCGAAGCCGGCGTCCTCCGCCTCCTGGCTGTGCAGCGGAAAACGACTCCGGCCTGGAAATTTTGAAATGAAAAACCATCAAAATTAGGTATTGTTTGCAGCGATACAACATGTCTCATTGTTCCACGTTGTCCCCCTGTGCCCGGGCGAGATCGGCCGCTTCTGCTCCAGGGCGTGAAGGTCCTCCTCTGAGGTGGTGCGGGCGATGCAGGATCCGAGGAAGGAGGAGCCGCGCTTGCCGCCGCCGCCGGCGCTGCAAGGGGTCATGCCCGCCTGAAGAAAGGAAGAGGGGGTAAAGAAACGAGTTTAGTGGTTGCAGCGCCGTGAAAGCATCTCCCCGGATTACGGCGGCTGGGTAAACAGCATTATCGTATTATTGTGGTGCCCCTTTCCCACCAGCGTTCGAGAGAGGAAGAATACGCTGACGCTATACATCGTGGTACGAGCACATATCGTACATGCCTAAACATCCTTCTGTCTGCCCCTTCTTCTACTCCAAAGTCGGAGGAGGGAAAGTAATTTGGAGTCTGTCAATGCATGTTGGAAGGGGGGAAAAGGGTTGTCGTGGCAAGCAAGCTCCTTTCGTCGACCGCGACAACAGACGACAACTTTCCTCCTCCTCCCTCTTACGCTGCCCACACATTCAGGAGAGGGCCCCCCCTTCTTATCTTTACCCACGACGGAGCTTGCAAGGGCAGCATCTTCTCTCTCTCTCTCTCTGCTTGGCCAAGCAATTATGCCTCCCTCCCCCCGCCATATCCCCCCCTCCTCCACAGCCTTGCCAGAGACACGCAAGGCAAGGAGAAATGGAAGAAGGATGTGTTGGGAGAGAAAGAGATGCCTGTTTGCCCCTCTCCTCCCCCACTCCCCCACTTCTCCTCAGCTCATTTCCCTTTTCCTGTTTGTTTACCGGCTGCGCACGCGTTCGTTCGTTTCGACGGAGTAGTAGCAGGCAAACGTGAGGAGGGGGGGTGGGGGGAACAGGGCCAAGATCTCTATCTATCCTTGCGCTGTATGTAGGTGCGCAGTTGAGGAGCGGGACCCGGCTACGTGCGTGTGTCTGCTGCCCATATCTCCCAGCGCATTCATTTCCCATCTTTTGAACCGGGCCCGCTGCGGTAATGGAAACTTTTTTTGCTTTTTGAAAAGTCGACTTCCCCAACGTTACGCACGCATCGGGAGCTGCATGAAGGAGAAAGCAGAGCTGTACGGTTGTAGTGCTGGGAGCAGGCGCAAGCCTGGCAACTAAAAAACAAAAAAATCGACTCTTTTTCGAGCAGAGCATCTGGAGCTGCCCTTTTTTGCGTTGGGCAGAAAGTTGCCGAATAATGGCGCCAGTGAGAAACAGAGCCCATTCCCCCGATTCTACGGCATTTTTTGGCGGAGAGGAAAATCTCCGGAAGCCTCCTCTCCTTCCTCCTTCCCCTTTTCTTTCTTCCTCCTTCCTTCTTCTCAGCGGGAGATTTTTCCGAGCTGATTAGGGGCCGTTGATTAATGACTTTTCTCGCAGCTCGAAGAGGAGAGGGAAAATGGGAAGGGGGGGGGGGCGCAAGTGGAAGGAAAAGAGTCCGCCCAGCCCTGGCTTCCTCTGACTCTGAACGAAGGGGAGAGAGGAGGAGAAAGAGCCGTAAATAATTTTTGCTCAGACCAACGACGGCCCTCTTTTTTTGCTTCAAGAAAAAAGAAGAGAAAGAGCCGAGAAGGGAGAAAAACAGGAAACAATCCTCCTTCCCCCTTCCCCTCTCTGGCGGAAGGAGGCCAGTGCAGTCCTTGTGCCCTTAGGAGGAACCCGCCCAGTTGCCCCCCCTCCCCCTCCTTTTCACACCAGTGTTTGTCTGCACACAGCGTGGGAAAATCCCTTAATTGAGAGTCAGTAACCACCGCTGCCCAAGTCCCAAGGCCTCGCTCCTCCTTTCTTTTCGCTTTCCGGCTCTTTTCACGGCCACTCTGTACTTTTGCAGCTACTGCTGGGATTAGAGTCCCTTTTCAGGAGGAGCCAAAGTCGAGGGTGTTTCATTTCTAATGAACACGGCCGAGTGTTTTTCGTCGGCTGCACTAAAAGTTCTGTCTCCCCTGCACCCCACACCACTCTCTGATTGGATGAGGGTTGTGTCATCTCCTTTCCTAATGTTTTCCCAAAGAACTAAGCGCCCTGCTATCCCCCCCACACGCTCCGCCCCCTCGGGTTATGTTTGTCTAGCGAGAAGGTGTGCCCCTCTACACCTTAATTAAATAGGCCTCTCTCTCTGACGAGCCCCACCCTCCTCTCCATCTTGTCTGCCCGTGACTGGAGCTATTAGGCAGCCGCATTCTAATCCAATGCGCTCGCAGTACATACGTACAGGAGAATTCCTTCCATACTGCATAGTGATGAGGTGTTTGACTTGCGTTCCGTTTGGGGTGTCTGTATAGAGAGGCATCGTTAGTTCAGTCATCTGCTTCTCACGAGCGCGTTTATGGATCCGGGCAAACATGATGAAAAGTGCACGACGTTCTCTTCACTGTTATATAGGCCTAGATGTCAAATAATGCATGAAACCACTACGCATAATCCCCTCTGGCGAAATAAGTAATGAACGCGCAGGGCCTGCATAGGTATATGAACATTTATTACGTACCTGTCCCTGGTTGGAGAAGCATCCTAGCAGGCTTTTGCGCTGGCTTTTGTCCAAAACCTGAAGCTCTTTGTCGTTTATGCAGTACTGCTCCCGGATGTCCTCCCTGCGAAACAAAGAAAAAGTTAAACCGGAATCCGTGCTGGGTCAATTCCTCCGCACTTACTTTGAGTACAGCGGCGTCCCCTTCTTGTTGACTCCCAGCTCCCCGGCCACTCTTCCCCTGGAGCGACCCATCTCCCCATCCTCCCCGGCCTTCCCCTCTCCTCCCCCCGCCCCTCCGCCGCCGGCCCCTCCTCCCCCCTTGCCGTCGCCCGCGCCCTCCTCCTCGTCTTCGGAGTCGCTGAGGTCGACCTGGAAAATGTCAAAGAAAACACGGAGGGGTGAAATAGAAATTCCCACTTGTCCCTTTCCCCCACTCACCTGTATGGACGCGTCTATGAGGTCTAGCGGGTTCTGTATGCACTCCTCGCAGAGGTTCTCCCTCGAACCGGACTGGGAGTTTGCCTTGCTGGCGGCGCCCGACGCCGCGCCAGACCCGGGGACACCGCCGCCGCCGCCACCGCCGCCTGCGGCAGAAGAAGACGCGCCGCCTGCGCCTGCGCCGCCCGGTCCCGCCGCCGCTCCGACCCCGCCGACCGGGTTGCCCAGGGGACCTGAAAAGTCAAGAAGAAAAGCACGGAGGGTGAATCATGCAAGTTGCGGCGGAGAGAAGGGATGCATTTGACAAAGGCTGAGGACTTTTCTTGCCTGCGTCTCGTTAGTATAATGGCTCTTGTTGAAGAGTCTGGTGGTCGAGGGATCTTTGGTAATCCCACGAGAGGGGAGGGGGAGTCGTTGCTGGAAGGGGGGACAGGCAATTCAGTGCTTTTGGTTTCTTAGTCGCAGAGCTTAAAGTCATACGAAGTAGTTTCCAGCGTCAAGAAGTCGTTCTTTTATAGCGATAACAAGAGGTTTTCTGCCTCCTTTCCCCCGGCCCACACTTCCATCTTCCCACTTCCTACCCCTCCCCTCCTCTCCTCCGATTGCGCCCCCCCAATCAGTCAACGTCTCCAGATAATTTGCTTTATCGCAAACCGATCGATCCTCTCCTCCCCCCGCAGCCCATTCCATCCTTAGTAGTAGCACCTCCTTCTTCCTCTTGCACACTTCTTCTTCTCCCGTCGCCCCACAATTCTCGTTTCCTCACTCCGGCGGCGACCGTGTTTTCGTGGCCTAGATTGAGGTCTGCCGTCGGCGATGTGACTTGCCTTTGCGAAAGACGAAAAGGGGGGGGGGAGGGCTAGCTAGGGTCGAGGAGGAGAGGGGGAAAGCAATCAGATGTCGGGGCGAGAGCCTCGTCCTCCCCCCTCCCCCAAGACATCCCCCCTCTCTCACTATCATCGGTGACTACTTTCGGTTCGCTTCGCTCGCTTTGCTACGTACCACGTCTTCCCCTTCACCCCAATTTCTCCTCCTCCTCACATGCTCACACGCTACTTTGCATCGGGGGCACCGGGGGGCTTCTTAGCTAGCCCAGGGGCAAGCGAGAGGGCAAAAAGAGAAGAAAGATGCGGAAGAGGGGGATGAGAGGAGAAAACATGCGATGTTTCTCGGGTCTGTTCGTTTGCCGCTCCTTTTGTGTATTGGGTTCCCCCCGCCCTCCCACAAACGAACAGAGGGAGCGACGAGCAAATAAGTACTCATCCTCCCTTTTCTCGATTCACCTTGGCTCCCCAGGTTGCTTTGCCTATCTATCCTCGGTACGAACAATGCCCTTTAGGGGGAACAACGCGAAGAAGGTTGGTCGTCGTCGAGGGGGAAGGCAGGGTGGAAGGAAATCTCTATCTACCTTCTCTTTCCTTTTGGCTTTGCCTCCTCCTCCTCCTCCTCCTCCTCCTCCTCCCTCTTTCTCCCGGGAGAGAGCTTTACACAATGCATTTGGCATTGGCCTTGCCCGGAGCTGTTCTCCAAAGCGGAAGCGAGCAGAGCCAAACGGGGGAGAGGGAGGAGAGGAAGGAAGGGCGGCGGCCGCAGAACAACATTTAGCGGGCGGAGGAAAAGAGGAAGAAAATATCAGAGGCCGATTCGTCTACCTTGTTAAAAACTCAGGCGCCTTTTGTGTATTCATGTATTGGTCTCTTCCTCCTCCCCTCCTCCTTATTTTTTTGTCTGGCCACTTACAAGGGAGCTCATCAAAGATGCAGCTCCCTCCCTCCCTCCGCCCTCCCCTTCCCGTCGGACTTGATTGCTTTTTATGGCACCCCAGCTGTGTAGTGGGCGGTGCGCGTGGTATGGTAGAGTGCTGGACCGCAGGGGCGACGTGGAGGAGTCGCAACAGGGACGCAGTGGTGTTATTGACTGCTGGCGGAATGGGTGGGAGTAGTGGCAGTGGTGTGGGATTGGGGCGCAATTTCATGCGACATTTGTGGGCTCATAATACCCGCATTTTAGCACAGCCGCGCGTTGAGTCACGATACACAGAGACTTTTGGTGGCATTGGCCCAAAGGATCTATTCATTGACGAATTCCCTTTCGCTTTAAGTTTTTGACCAATACCAACGTCATTCAGATCTTTGAAAGAAGAAAGGAAAAAAGCTTGTTACACCAAGAAAATGCCCAAGAAATAAACCCAATTTAAAAATATATTCCTGTTTTTTGCCATCTCCATTTTTGTGAAAGCTGCCCCGGCAATCAGCCATGGATGAGGATAATGGCTAGGTTCAGATCGAGAGATGGGGAAAGGGGAGGGATCGGATGGATGCGTCATTCCTCTGCAGATCCACCTTTGCACATCCCTCCTAGCTACACGTATGTACCGCCGCAAAGCTCTCCCCGGTATCGACTGCAGGGGCTAAAGAGTATGAAAGAAACTTGGAGGGGAGAGACTGTTGCTGCCATCGGTATTTCGGGTATTGGAGCCCTTTGGTGAAATATATCATGCTTTGTGTACGCGTACTTTTTTGGTTAAAGAGTTCAAAAAGCAGTTTTTTTGCTGATAGTGTTCCCAAAAGACTTCGCGATATAGAGGGGAAATAATATTGATATCGACGAGAACAAAACTATGCTGACCAGTTGTGCCTGCAGTGGTACTACTCATACTGTAGCTGCTTCGAAGCCAGCGTAATTGAGACAAGACCAAGTCCCTCTGTGTAATTTGCTGCAGCAAAATCCGAGGAGGGCAGAAAGCTCCGCAGTAGAAATTCTGAGCACATAGAGTCGACAAACGCAGCTCTATAGTGGCTGAACCGGCAATTGGCTCCCAATCCCCCCCCCTCCTTTCCTCTCCCTTTTTGTCATCTCTGCCCACGAGTCCCGCGGCGGCCATATACCACCACCACCACTACGCACACAACATAGCCGCTGTCCCCCCCGTGCCTATAAATATACGGGCAAGAAGAGGCGAGCGGGGCAAAAAGAAGCCATCTTATTAATTTTTCAGAGGAGAGGGATGTAAAACAGAAGAGTGGGGAGGAGTTTATGCTGTGCAGTATGGCAGTTTTACGGAGGCTTTTTATGGTAAAGAGCACACTTGGAATAGAAAGACTCTTTTATTTTGAGCAGCTGGAAAACGGATTGCTCGAGTGGGCCAAGAGGGGTTTCTCTCCCCCACTGTCCACACAGCCACAGCCTCGAGCTGTAGATGTGTCCACGGAACGCGGAAAGAGGAAGAGGACAGAGAAAAGCCAGGTCGGTCGGCTTTTTAAAGTCCTCCAGTCTCTCTTCTTCTTCCCCTCCTTCACCGTTTTCCCTTCTGCAGTCCCATGGGAAAAGACGGAAACTTTTTCTGCCCCGTAATCCCTAAAATACCTTTCAGGCAGGTCCCGACTAACTTACCCCCTAGCCAGCCCTACTCAACCTCTTCCCCCACCGCAAGTAAGAGGAGGGTTTGGGGGAAGAAGAGAAAAAAGTTAGAGAAACTCTTCTCATTCCCACGCTTTTTTTCAAGAGGGGGTGGGGGTACGGGGTCGTCTTCGCAACGGAATTTTAAACGCTTCTTGCGCTCTTTTTCTCCCCTTTCCCCCCGGGGTCTCCCCGTCAGCCTGCTGCATGGAAGGAGCCAGAAAAAAAGCCAAGACGGCCGGTTTCATGACTTCCCTCTCCCCATTTCTTCGTCTTTCCAGTTCAGTTCAAAGTTTTATGGGAAACGAAGGGGAGGGGGGATTGAGATTTCACAATTTATTAAGATTGCCTTTCCTTTTTTTTACCGAGGGCGCACGGGCCATCGAAAAAGGTAAATGTGAAAATGATCGATGCTGGCTGCTTCTTGTTCTGGCACCCAATTTAGCCTCAATTCTTGTCTTCTCAACTAAAATCTACTGGGCAATTTCCTTGGCCACAGCAAAAGAAAGAAGAGAGAGGGGCAAATATTGCATCGATAGGAGGAAAACAGTGCGCCTAGTGCGACATATGCTGTCCCCCCCCTCTTTTTGCAATATTTTACCCGCCATATCCAACGGCGGACAAAAGCGCGGTCTAAATGAGCTTTTCGTTGGGGTGTGACGAAAAAAAGGCAATTTGGAGCTGGCTCTCCCCCTCCCCCTCGATCCGTCCCGGCGGCGCGAGGGGGGGGGAAGAGAAGAGCAATTCCATAAATCGTTGTCGGGGATTTCCTCTTCCCCCCTCTCTTTCCCCCAGCTTTCTCGCGGCGACGGAAAACAAAGAAGGGGAAACTTTTCAATACCCCCCTCACTGTGCGCGAGACACAGAGACACTGTTGCGCATTGATGGAGCGAAGAAACAAACGTGCCACTTTTACCCTCGGAGCCTTTTTTTTCCTAGGGGGAACAAATGACTGTGCTACGAACGGTGACTGTAATGTAAGCCCGTAGGAAGGAAGCAAGCTGCCGCTGCGGTCACACTGCGGCGGCGGCGGCGGCGCGAAGAAAACTCATTATCACAGTCCGCCGATCGATGATGGTACGGCCCGTCGACGTAGTGAATGAAGCAAGATGGATTTATCAGTGGTACTCAAAAACTTGCTGGAAAACTTACGCATTCTTTGGTGGTGCTCACGGCTTCTTCGTGCGATTACATTCCTTTATGCTAGGCAAAAGCTCTCCGAAAAGTGGCATGTTGCACCAAAGGAGGACTTGCAAATGCATTTTAGAGGTCAGAAGAACAGGTGCCCGCATTGTTCTTCTGTCGGCAAAAGTTTGCAATCCTAAGAGAAGGGCCCTTCCCCATTTCACTTTCCGCACCGCTGTGCTCACCTTGTGGCCCCGTCAGAATTAACGGGGGATGAAGGGAGAAGGGGGGAGAACCTTTCCCAACTAGCGTACGTTCGTCTTTCGCTCCATCCATGCTAATGCATGCTAATGAAGATAGGAGGAGAAGGGGTTGGGTGCGCAGAGTTAAAGACCGGGGGGAGTCACTGTGTGAGTGGCCTGGAGAGGAGGGGGAGATGGAAGGATAATTGCAGCCCCAGCTTTTGTTGTATACGCACATCCGCCGTGGCGGATCCTTTTTCTTTTTCGAGGCTGACAGAATATGGACGGGAAGGGGAGAAGGCCCTCTTACCCCATCTCGAGAGAGAAACAGGAGGAGCAGGTAATGGATGAATGGGCACCGGAGAAAAGGGGGAGGAATAAGGGATGAAGAAGGTTAGACAAGGGGAGGGAGGAGGGGGAGATGGGTAAAAAGAATATGGGGGGGGAGAGCCGATCCATGCAGAGGCCCTTCTCAATGTTGCTGTTGTTGTTGCTTATCCAGCGAGATGCGATCTGACAGCTGACTGATGCGGTCCCGCCGGGGGCATCTTCTGCTCTTACACTAGTGCCCCTACTTATTTAGCTACTACATAATGTTCATACTGCGCAAGAGGGGAAATAAAAGCACCCCATCTTCTGGCACTCTCAGGGTAGATGTGGAACACTACATGCTTGGAATGCATCAAGGCTTCCTTTTCTGTCGCATCCTTTGGGCTGGGATGGATCTTATTGGCCAGGTAAGGTGCAATCAAGAAAGCTGTGCGATATTTCGGCCAAAGAACGCAAGTTTCGTCAAATGGAACGGCCCTAGAGAGCTATGCCTGGGGAGAATTGGCCGTACGGATCCGCGGGACGGTGTCCATTTTCAGGCTTCTCCAGGAACCAGTCCAGAGGATCTATCTAGTATGCTGCATCATGCTAAACTGGCATGGGGATCGGATAGCGCGTCATTTCCCCCCTCTCTAGTCATAATCGCCTTCGCCCTTTCGATCCCCGGGGGTCGGGTCCCATGCAGACGACAGTTCTCCCCTCGCACTGTTGTACAACACTATGTACGCCATAGTTTCATCCCCCTCGATCCTCATCGATACATCCTTCGTCGCTATAGCGCGGAGGGGAGAAAATGGGTATCGAGGCACTTTGAGACCCACTCTCGCTCCTCTCCCCTTTCCACACGTGGCATCTCCTCCGCCCCTCCTGTCTCCCCTGGGTGTTTCCCCCCCTCGAATGAGAGAGTAGGAAGAGGGGCGAGGGGGCGGCGAGGGGCTCATTTCCTTTCCTCTCTCTCCGGAAGCGAGGTTGTTGCCACCTAGTACTACCCACTCTTTTCCCTTTCGTCCCCTCTCGTTTCCCAGGTGGGAGAGCGGGCTGTTTTTTGACGGCGGTCGCTTCGGAAGCAGTGAAAGGATTTTTCAAAAAAAGAAAATGCACTGCCACATTGTAACAATCCGCTCATGCGTGACAAATATCAAAAGAAAAGGAGGTGAAAGGTCCTCCCTTGTCCTCGTCTCCATCGCCCGTCTTT
>JAAUXU010155200.1_pt1 | contig 11088 bp, 14 predicted proteins | sample 7278151 | NCBI WGS metagenome assembly JAAUXU01 (sample SAMN14350113, study PRJNA611818) | marine sediment metagenome | isolation source: surface marine sediment (1.8m) | place: French Polynesia: Moorea | collected 2018-08 | reverse complement strand
CGTCGCTTCAGGTAACACAGTTTCAAGAGTCACTTGAAATATGTGGAGGCATCCTTCCTGTGATATGCACTGGAATGTGGAAAATTTGAGAAGAATGCTTTATTGGGAGCTTCTTCACAAGTGAATAAATCCTATTGAATGGTCTAATTGTCATTAGTCAAAAACCGTTTTAATTTGTCTGTGGAAAAGCTTATTCAAGGTCATTCTTGATTACAATCAGCCAGTTAGATAGGGTACCATGCTACATGGGGTAGATCTTCTCTTCATATTCAAATGCGTAGCCAAACAGTCTGAAGCCAAGCTCATATAACTTGTATAAGCCTTCCACATCTTGTGCAGACAGCTGCTGGAAGTAAAGCTTGGTCAGTTCTTCTTGGGTCATTCCCAAGGGCAATGTAGGATTGAAGTGCATCAAGCCCTGCTCTGACACGTGGTTGGGATCTATGAGATTCTCCACAAATTGGCTCTCAAATTCCAACTTCTCAAAGTGCACAATGATGTTGTACTCCAAGTCACAGACAGAGCAGAACGAGGCCATTGGATTCCAGTGCTCATCCTTTCTGCCTGCCAGGACTATCTGGACAAACTTCCAGAAGCAGGGCTGCTCGGGACTGTGTTTGTATTGTTCATCCACTGGCACTGGCATGCTAAAGTTGTTCTCCTCGGAGAAAAAATCTGGACCAAACCTCTCTAGGGCTTTTTTGCGGTGTTTATTCACTGCATGCTGGCCATAAGTCTTGTAATAAAAGTCATCTTCCAGATTGGCCACATTGTATTGGTCAAGCTTGTCCCTAAAGGCAGAGACAAGTCTGTTGAATGGATGTCAAACCACCAGCAGTCTGGTCATGTCAGGCCCGACAACATCCTTCAGCTGGGAATTTTTCATGAAGACAGAGATAGGTTCAATCCAGCCAAGTGGATGTCCTTTCATTGTATTTTCCAACTCTGCCTTCTTATCCTTTTTTATAATTAAAAGTTTTCAGCATGGAGCATTTCAATTTTTCAATATCTGAACAGAAGTCACCTTTTCTTTAGTCAGATGAACAGCAAGTAAAAGTGAAGAAAAATGTTATCAGCAAGCAAATAAGTATGATGGGATTTGCAGAGCTTTTTCATGCTGCTCTTTGGGGTCATGCTAGAAACTTAAGCTTTTCCTCAGTTAGTTTCCTTGAGCTGTTCATGATGAACTTGAGGACAGAGGTAGATCCAGACAGGGCACCAAAGAAACTTTTGCCCATCAGACATGATCCTGACTTCTTTGAAAAATCCCCTTGCTTTGTCTGAGGATGGATGGTGGTCACAGGTCTGCTTCACCAGGGCCTGGCGCTCTTGCTGGAGAGCCTGAAACATGTTCATTGTGTCTGGTTTTTTCTTGGCTATGTCATTGCTAGGCGTATTTGCTACTGATTTTGTAATGCTGGAGGAAGCAGCAATATTCTTAGATGTGCCATGAAATGGATGCAGGTACTGTGGAACATCTTGGGGACTCAGATCCAACACACTTTTGGACTTCTTATCATGAGTCATAGACAAGATAAGACACTAAAACATTGCTGGAACATCCTTCAGTTCTTTTTGCTAAGCTTGAAATGGTAACAGTCAGGGTCCAACATGGCTTTGATGGCATAGTTGTGCTTGATCTACTTTGCCAGGAGATGTCAGGAATGACCTGGTGCACAGGAACCCTGGTGAAGTTGTCCAGGTTCTCACTTTCCATCCATTTTCTAGGACTAACAACAGCCACATGGCGTCATTGATAAAATGGTGGGAAAAGCCATCAATGGTTCAGTGCTCCTTTGGAAGGTCGTAGCAACTAGATGAAATTGAAGCTGCCTTTTCCCACACAGTTCCCCTCTTGTTATGTTAAAGCTGCACTCTTAAGAATATTGCTGGTGTGCCATGGTTCAGTTGCTGCTGGCCAGGGACCTATGCAATAATAGATACCCAGGCATAGGATGAACAAAAAAAATACTTTTGGATTGTTGCAATATTTTCCTTTTCCCATGATGAGACAACTGACTTCACTGAGATGTACCGAAAGCACAATTGACTGAACTTGCTTAAGCTGCAGTTCATTTCTGACACTTGCAATATATGGCCTTTATATTGGACATATTGACATCTGTTGTGTCATGTACACTGTCATTTGTTTTGTGCACATAACACTTGTGCACCAAATTTCCCTAAAACAAACTATGTCCTTACGATAACACGGAAAGACAAAGCAGACCAGGACAAAATGGGCAAGCTGCCAAAATCTCACCCGGTCTAGTCCTAAACTAAAATCGAGTACGTGCCTTAAATGTTGTCCTACCAACTGCTGCTGCCCACTTCTAGTATGACCTTTGGGACTGAGCAAAGCAGACAGTGCAAGCGGGGACGAAGCATGACGAAGGTGTTGAGCACTTTGGACTTGGGAACTACATGTTTATAAGGATACAAGCAGTGAGTACAGTTAATCACAAGTCATCTTTTTCTTCCTAATCTTCACAGAATCAGCTGATAAACATAGACAACGGAGCGATCAGTTAGTCAAAAGAGAAAGCAGAGTAACGGCCAAAGAGCCCCGTAATTATCCTCTTTAAGCGGTTTCTACTTTGTTAAGTTATCATCTTTAATTTTGAGATGTTATACATATTTTCACCTGTCGACCCTAGCATAAGCTGGCAACTCTTCGTTCTTTTCCTCATCGAGAATACATTCTCGAGACCCTCTGGATTCTCTGACGTAGGAACCAGTGCAGGGGAGCCGCGACCTCGGAGTCCCAGCAGAAGTGTTTACGTATGGTTGGAGTTGTTCTATAAGACCGTAGATAGCCCTCAGTATGCTATCACTTTTATCTTTGGACAAGTACATACTGCAAAACAATGCACCCAAGTGTTGCCAGATCATCCTCAGGCCTCTCTGACCATTGGAGGAGTCCTTGTTTGGCTACAATTTGTGCCTTTTCTGCCTGTGGTCGCTGAAGTAACATAAAACGCTGAACCAGCATTGAAGAACCGAGAGTGCATCTTGTGGAGCCGACCGAGGTTGATCTGGCACACTTTGTGCAGAAGGCAGTCAACACTGCTGAGAGTGACAGGATTGGGAGCAGATGTCACAGCACTCTGGTACAACAGTTACTCTTTGGTCAGCTGACCAGCAGAGACCTTCTGAATCTTGATCTTGGCCATTTGAGCTGCTTAGACCTCCAACAATTTCGTCGAAAGCAATCATTGTGACAACTGTCGGTGTTAAGGCCGTATGCAGAGCTTGGCCCACGCCACACTAGCCAGGTATTTGACTAGTCTAGTCACCACACCAGTCCTGGGCCGGTGTGGCCATAAAACAAGTATGCACAGATACCAGACTGGCCCTGGGCTGGTCGGTCTGCCTCAAATAAACACTCCCGGCTTGAGTGGGGAATCCGGGTGCAGCTGGGGCATCGAGATCAAGGCGGACATCTTGAGCTCAGACACACCCCTACTTCCTCTTTCCTACCACTGGCCATAGATGGCTACTGCTATGCTAGATCCCCAGTAGGCACTAATATTTATTGGGGATCTAGTGTAGCAGTAGCCATTTGTGCTCTGGCCTAGCCCACATTAGCACCCACTAGCCCACCCTGGCCTGGTTAGCTGTGCATACTTCTTTCAGTACTGAACCTCCGGCCTAGTCACACTAGCCCACCCTGGCCTAGTTAGCTGTGCATACTTCTTTCCATACTGACCCACACCACACCGGTCAAGCTCTGCATACAGCCTTTAGTGATCTCGACTGTGCACGCACAGTGCGATGATCTTGGTATGTGTGCATAACCTCGGCACTCACCCTGGCTTCCTCCTCCTCCTCTGGGTCCTTTTGGAGTCAATCCCAAGCTGAACATGGGCTTCGTGGGAGTGACCATGAGACTGGCGTATCCAGCCTCATCGATTTTGGGGAGAAATGTCCCAGAAACATTCAGACTCTCCTCCATATTGGAGTAGTGAGGTTGTTTGGACTCTCTGCGTATCAAGCATCAAGAATATAAATTAGTGCAAATGTAAGAGCAGTGACAAACGAAATTGTCGTGCGTTGGCGTTAGGTGATGGCGATGGGTCAATGTCCTACTGGATATAGACGACATATTCGTCAAAGTCTGACCTGCTGTCCTCATCGGCATTCCTGGACGAGATCCTTGCAAAGTCCCGCGAGTCCGCGTTGTCGAAGACCTCTTGAAGGTCCCTGACCTTCTCGTCGTCGTTGCCGACCTCGTCGTGATATGGCAAAGGCGGTGGCGGCGGCAGGAAGTGGAAGATTGGCGGGGGTCTGCTGGGCCGCAGAGTCCAGTTCTCCTGGCCTTTGTTGGACGAAGGACTCACCCAGGGATCACTTGGATGCTGGAGATAGCAGACGAATACATGGGTACAGTACAAGGAGACCCTGCAGGCCTTGCATGCGTCAAGACCAGCGTTGTACGTACGTTAGAGATCCTAGGCCTGAAAGGAAGGCCGATGGTGGCTGTCTTGAGAAACGGATTTGCCACCATGGGAGGCGGAGGCTCATTCTGGTAAATGGGGCCTTCCAAGTGGTCGCTGGTGCTTCTCCTCACCACCAGGACAGGGTTGCCATCGTTGACACTCTCCTGTGACTGCTGATGCTTTTGGCTGGCAGAGCCGGGAACGACCAAGATGCTGTGACGTTGATCATCCTGCAGTCGAAATTGGCAAAATGCAAACAGGCCCACAACACGAGATGTTTCAACTGCGTTGTGAATTTGGTCAAACTAGAAGGCCCTGCTTCATTTCCATTAATACTTGAGCAGCTAAGTCTGGTTGGCACCAGATCTAGGAGCTGATTGGATGAACAAAGGCCTTACATGTGTGCCGTGGATATGGCTCTATGGAGTAGCGGACGTCAAGGGACAACAGAGAAAAACATACTTATCAGCGCTACCGACACTATTGCAACACGAATACAACAATGGGATTGAGGACCAGAGGTTTAAGGATTGGCACTATGGACTTGGGGATGAGATTGGATACCACAAAGTTGCGAAGAAAATGGGCTTTTGTCTGGGGGAATTCGTGCATCCATTGGGACTAGGGGGGTCCACGTACAGGTGGGACACGCACCTCCTCTTGCTCGCTCTTGCCGTGGAACCTTATGAACTCTGGGTCGCTACCGCCGTAGATGTTGCGGTAGAGGTTGAGCTGAGCCTCGGTTGAGCAAATGGTCACTTCTCGGCCATGTCCATTGACAGCCGCTTCGCCTGTGGTGCTGCTGAGGTCTTTGGCTTTGAAGTTGGGGAAGAGGAAGGTGTGGCTCTCCGCTGCAGAGCCCTTGGACGAGCTGGAGGACCTGAGGGAGTGATTGAGTGTTGTAACTTCTTCAATATGGACCGGCTTGCCATAGGTAAGACGATGAAGATGCCTCACTGGGGCAATTCTTTTGGCACCTGGGGTTAACACCACGTAACCTTAGTGAACAAGCCGTTGTACAAAAGTGCATATGTGTGCAGCTTATCTCACTTTTACATCACAAGTGTAATTAGGTTACACTTCTTTGAAGTAGATTATTTTGGCTCTTATTTTGGGTTGTGTGGAGTTATGAAAGTAGTAGAATACTCTGAGTAAACGCACGCAGCGTCTTCCTTGAGCATAAGCTGAGCACGCTTCAGCTCAAACTTTTCCCAATCTTTCGGACTTGACCGTTATGGTTGACCTACTCGGTTGAGCCTTCGGATGAGCTGATGAGTCTGGGGTGCGTGACCAGCGACTCCACCCGCCGCTTCTTCTTCCTCTTCCAGTAGGAGGTGCAGAACACTTTGACGAGGATGACCGCCAGGACCAAGATGAGAAAGAGAAAAACGAAGTAGAGCGCCAGCTCCCAGGACCTGTAGCCGTCACCACTGGACTCTAGGACCTCGTTCAGCTGCAAAAAGCGTTAGAAATTTGAGGCAACGATTAGAAACTCGGAGATTTTTTAGCTAATTCGTGTGGTACAATCGATGCTAGCCAAGGAGCCCGGCTTTGCTGGGGGGTTTCTGAGGTCTGCCTGTCCGGTGCTCATGAACTTGTACGACCACATTGCGGAGGAGAGGAAAAATATTTACTACATGCTTACTTAGACTACAAATACAATTTCGAACAGACAAACACATGGTAGTGCTTTATATGCATGGATTATGGAGGTAACATTGCATCAGTCGGATGGAATCTCGATGAACACGACCAACAGGGGAAGAAATCAAATTTTTGCTGCTAAGCCCATGTCTATGAGCACCGAGGCTCCTGAGGTCAAGCGCGTGTGCCTGCTGCTTTCATCCCGCTGGACCCGGAAGGCCTTGACAAGTGCTCACTCCACCTGGCACTCAACAACTACTACCTGAGGGTTGTCCGTGGAATTGGCGCAGGTGAAGTCGACGACCTTCCAGTTGCCGTCCAGCTCGCACGTCAGATCGAGCACCTCCAAGACTTCTGTAAGAGAAGCTGCTCTGGAAGCAGAAGTGTCACACGACGACCAAGAAGACTAACCTGGCTTTTCCATTGAAGTCGCGTTGTAGCTGATCAAAGTCAAGTTTTCTTCGCAGGAATACCGAGCTTGGTCGCCCACTTCGGACCAGGGAGTCTTGGCGGAGCCATTCTGTCATAGTTCAAGTGCTAAAGTGTCTTAAAAATACTTAGTTCGGCTCTTAATCTTACTTTTATTAAAGAAGCTACTGCACCAGCGACCTGGCGTGGTGGACCGCAGGAGATCGGCCGGCATTCTGGATGCTTGTCAAAACTCCATCTGGAGGAAAATGTATGTTTTCGCCAACCCTAAAGCTCAGTCAAACATTATAACAAATTTTGATGCTGAGGTAAAGGAATTCCCGAGAAAAAATCCGGAGATTCTGAATACCTTGAACTTCCTTGACTCTCAGTGCTATGAGTCAGACTATGATGATCAATTCAGAGTTGGGAAGGACAGGTGTTTTTTTTTCCATAGTCCTGCTTTTGTGACCGCTCTGACCGCTGCAGGTGCAGTGCAATGGGTCAGCTTGGTGGACATCCAGACTTGATTCAGTGGCAAAAGAAGCAACTTTTCCCAACTCTGGCGATCGGACCTGAGCCTGCCAATGTTATGATGTCCATGCTGGAGTACTCACTTTCCCTCAAACAGACAATGGCCCTCACTGACCCCCCAGAGCAAGAAACCAGGATTGCAGACGAACTTGACACTTTGCTTCTTCCCCAGGGCTTCCACTAACGTTTTGCCATCCCTCAAGGATAGGTGAGGACAGGGTTTCCTCTCTAGAAGAAAGAATCTTTCAGCAGTGGTCGCAATACTCATGTGTCTGTATATGAGTCAACAGATGTAACAGGTTATGACAAATTAATGTCGGAACTTTGACTGTCGCACAAATGTCTTGGTGGGCAAGTGGGAGCATATTAACTGGAGGGGTGGGGGTAGTTGAACCCTCTTGATCAATGGGGGATACCGTTATGAAACAAAATTTTCCTGGAGACAGTCACGGACAACCCCAACCTGAAGTAGACATACGAGATGGTCGACGAATTCTTCCAACAGCACTGGCAGCGTGGAAAGAAGCACTCGGTCAATCACTTTGTAGCAATGGGTCTGAATGAACAGAGTGTGGATCGCATCATTGCAAGATGGGAGTCAGTTTTCCAATGGACAGGAAACGTGGACAAGGCCGCAAGGCCATGAAAAGGCCTCCAAGAAAGATCACTCTGAGCTGAGTGATCTTTGCTGGGCTGAGATGTACAGCGAGGAACACATTGCATTCATCCCCAAAGTTGCCAACCCCCTCCCCCAACTGTCCACAGCTGAGGCCTGTAGAAAACATCTAGACTCAAGTCTCAAGCCTATGATGGAGGGTGGGAGGCAAAATCAGAGCGACCTCTGAAGCAGAGAATCCTTCTAAAGTTGCGAGAGTTTACGACTGAAGACTGTCAAAGACTCAAAGAGAACTTGGGAAAGGATGCAGATGTTGGTGTCCAGTCAATGATTCAGTTATCTATTTGTGTTGCTGAAGCATAGGGCTTTCAGAAAAATGGTTGTCATATGAATTTTGGTTATTATTAAAGGCAACATTGCAAAAAGGAGTTCCGACATCCATTTGTCATAGGTAACCCGCTATGACAATGAGAGGATGCGCATGCGCGGGGGAATGGGCGGGCACACCAGCGAATGCATCTAGGACGAGTCCGGAGTGAGATGTGACCAAGTCTCCGGGTTTGGAGCAGGCTAACACAGTGGGCGAAAATGGTCATGACACTTTCGAAGAAGATCACATTTCTCAGGACTCGAGTCATTTTGAAAGTCTTGGGAAATTTTTGGAAGGAAAGAGAAAACTGCAATAAGAATGCACAGTGGAGAAAAATGCAGTCGATCCTCAAATTACCGACATCTTGCGAAAATGGACAAAGTTAAATTTGAGTAATGTCTTTAACCAGAAGCAATTGCGCTGGTCCGAACTATTTGCGGTGATTCTCCCTGAAATCAGTTGCTTTGACTCGCAGCAACGACGTATGTATTGGTCTGAGAATCGACTGTGGCCTCAATGGCCTCACTTTGGCCTTCAAAGACTGTTCATGTCCCTCAATGCTGGTGACATCACCTCTCTCTAAGGGCGTGCCATAGACCTCAACCTCGCACAACTTGAGCTCCTTCAGGTCCATTCTGTCATCTCGTATGAACACCTGAAAAGAAGAAGATCATTTGGCAACCCTTTTCACTGTCTCTTGATGCGTCACAAGCTGCGGCTTTGGCAAGTATTGCTCCACTTACCTTGTTTCCTCTGACATCTCTGCCCCTGCAGTGTAGAACCTCAGTGTCCTGAGAGAAGTTGCCCCGGAACTGGGTGCACCGGCGGAAATTGGTCCGGTTTCTCGAGTCAATGTCTAAACAGCAGGAACAAACTGTGTTGGCGGTCAATGACATCACAGCATTGACTGAAGGTCGTGGTCAGCAGCTGACCTGGTCACAAGGTGGAGGAAGAAAATTGGCAACCCCTTTTTGAACAAACCATTTTGAATTTGTCGGGCCACCCTGACACTTCGGTGCATACAGGGTGGATGAATGTTTAGGGCTCATTCTGAATAGGTTGGGAGGGATCTATATATAAAGTCAGAATGAGCAGCTTCTTGTTTCCACCACCAAAATAAATCTCGAATTTATGGACGAGATCCCGTCCAAGCACATCCAAAGCCATCACTGAGGCCGAATTTGTCAGTTTTTCAGATAGGTATCTGAGATTAACTATGCATATCACGTGGTCGATGTCTTTTCGCCTACTTCGCCAGAGAGAGACAAGATCACACCTACGACGCATTTAGTTTTTTGTTTTTAAATGTGTAAAGCCTTTGTTGGGCTTACCCACGATGAAGACTGTGAACCCCTGTCTCTCCCTCGGCGAGGGCGGGATGGTGATGACCACGGCCTCCACGCTGACTTTCTCGCCCAGAAGGACCTGGAGGAGGCAACCAAACAAGTCATCTCTGCTGAGTTCTGTGGTCGTTGGTGTCTAATGAAGACGGTTACCTTCCACCACCTCTGCTCCGACGACCTCGGGGTGAGCGAGCAGGTGTCCGGGTCGCCGTCAACTGCCAATCCGGGTTCGTAGTTCCAAAGGGTCGAAGACTGAAGGGCAGCCTTGTGCAGGGCCAAGTTCGGTTCTGGGCGGAGAACAAAAAAACCGACGAGGGTCAGTGCTGCACGTACAGGTTGCTGCGCATAATTTGAGGAGCTGTCGTTATATATTGGCTGTTGTACCGGGTCCAGCAAAATTGGAGTCACTCTCGTGAACAATTAGGTGATGGACAAGAATATCCTCAAAAATTCTCCAGCCAAACCCACAGCAAAGAGACATCGATGACTCTTTCAGACTAAGTATTGACGCAGTCAACTATTTAATCTGAATGGAGTTGGCTCGCCTGGACTCAGGCTTTGGCCATCCCGGCTCGACACAGCTCTTCTATCCAGTGCCAGCTCTAGTGACCTCAATGGAGAGGACTTGACCAACGCGACGGACGGGGGAGACGCGTTGACCAGAGCTTCCAAGATGATGTTGGTGCCCCCTTGGTTGACGATGGTGGAAAGCACTGACGTCCTTGCACGTGACTTGCGGGCTGACGATGACTCTCTGCATTGTTCATGACCAACGTTCTCCCAAGTACAAAGTGACTCTGAGCTCTCATAGTGTCATTCAAATCTCTGAACGCTTCTCAGAGTACTGTACAGTACTTCAACTGGTTACAGATGCAGTGTGAAACAGGTCAAGGGAGGTCTGCGGCAGCTGAAGCGTCACGAACAGTGACAGCTTAGTTAAATTCATTGTCGAGATTCCAGGAGCTTCCACTGCTCTGTATTTGAGCTCGTTCATAGACTTTTCGCTTCCGCGCCCACAACTTTGGCCACTGTCACGGCTCTAAGGCCTTCTTGGGCACTGACACCAAGCAACCGCAACTTGTTGGTGTTTGGTCGTTTCAAGGTCAATTTCAGTGAGGAACTGATCATGCTTCCATCAATGTAGGAAATAAGTGGTCACTCGGGTCAATAATTTCATATCATGACAGAATTTAAAAATGTAGTGAAGTATGCTTTCAACGGTTATTTTCTCCAGAACAAACTCAGTGTACTTAATGAATTATCATAACTTATGATAACTCATCAGGAGGAAAACGTGATCCTTCTGATTCATAAGGATCACGTTGTCCTCTTGTGCTCTGAATAGCAGGAAGTAGGACCAACCCATGAAACTTCATCGTGATCAGTTTTGAAAAACAAAGCGCACAATGTTACGTTATTATCGATTTTCATTACCCAAGCTGGACTGGATGACTGCAGAATAAGACAAGAAAGTGTGCCAATGAGGAGACAAGCAGCATTTCATTACCTTCAGTAGCTAGGGTTGTTGTAAGTGGTTACGCAGATGTTGCGGAAATTCAACAACATCTGTGTAACATCTTCCATCCTCTGCTCAACAGCTTGGCAGGGACAAGGAAAGGTGAACAATCATCAGTTATTGAAGGCACAATATCGTGCTTTACCCAGATTCCATAAATCAGACTCCAGCATCACTACTCAAGCTGTCATTTTGGCTCCCAGCTGCTCGTCAGGGAT
>JAAUXU010090494.1_pt1 | contig 11089 bp, 9 predicted proteins | sample 7278151 | NCBI WGS metagenome assembly JAAUXU01 (sample SAMN14350113, study PRJNA611818) | marine sediment metagenome | isolation source: surface marine sediment (1.8m) | place: French Polynesia: Moorea | collected 2018-08 | reverse complement strand
TTTTCCTTCTTCTTCCCTTTCTTTCTTTCCTTTTCCTTCTTCTTCCCTTTCTTTCTTTCCTTTTCCTTCTTCTTCCCTTTCTTTCTTTCCTTTTCCTTCTTCTTCCGTTTCTTTCTTTCCTTTTCCTTCTTCTTCCGTTTCTTTCTTTCCTTTTCCGTCTTCTTCGTGCACGCAGACAGACAAATTGATTCTTGGTTCCTTTCTGCATTGTTCTCCTTCCAATCGAATTCCGTTGTTTCCTCTCTTTGGTAGCATTAGCATTACAATCCCAGATCTTTTTTCGACCGCGGGGCAACTTATTCCGTCTGAGAGAGTCGATGCCAACATCCACACTGAGAGACCCAGAGGAAAACGCTCCTCTTGCTTCCATTATCTTCATTTCAGGGATTAAATGCTGCACGCAGGTGATGCTCCAGCACCTTCCAAGTGCGATAAAAACTCTGCACGTGCTTGTTTCCGCGTTGACCGCGGGGTCCTAGGTACCGTTCGCATGAATCCTCGTAACTGATCGTAGGAGCCGTTTTATTGAAATAAAAGCAAAGTATCGCACACAGATTCAGAGCTGACATCAACTGCTCGGAGATCCTCGCAATCTCTGATTCAATCTTAGGAATTCGCCTCCCACCATCGATGGATACTGGTGAACAGCGTCATTTTCCACTCACCATTTCGGAGCGGAGAGGCTATCAATTTCTGCCATACCAAGAGTGCCGATGATGGAAAAAAAACGGGCTCTACAAAAAACAATGATGTTTCGGCATTTAAACGATGAAATCTGCCCGTCGACTTCCATTGGACGTTCTAATCGAGAAGACAACGTACTACGTATTGAGTCCTCCAGAGTTTTTATAAGCTAAAAGGTTTGAGTTTCATCTGCTGATCAGATGAGAAGACCTGCTGCATAATTATTTTGATGACACCTGAATGAGTTTTTGCAGAGCTCAGAAAATAAATATCTTTCTCTCCCTTTACGAGGAGAGAACGAACCTGTCATGGGCGGCCTTCGTCGCTCCATCAATCCGTCCTCCAGAGGAGATCTTAAACGTAATCAATCAAGATTAATTATTCCGTTCTGGCCAGGTGCAATTATCAATCATTAACAGGAGAGAAGGCATGAACTATTCTGGAGGTTAGGCCTCGAAACTCCGATCACTATCAGACCAAGCAACCCCAAAATTATCGGGCAACAACTCTGCTCTTTGACTGAGGAGGGGAACGACCGGAAAATTACCCAGGCCTATCTGTGAAATTTACGTGAAGCCCAGGCTTTTTTTATCTTACTCTCGGTCGCTTTTTTCTTTGAAGAACATTTTCTTTAAATAACTGCGGCACTGCAGGACTTATAAGAAGCGTCGCTACTCTTCTAGCGCTCATTTCCAAACTTGGGTGACAGTTGAAGCTGGGTTGCTCGTCAAGGCTAACGACAAACAAGGCAACATCAGCGCTTCCCCGGTCTGGCAATGAGACCCTTCTAAATGACGGCCAACAACAGCTTCTTCCATGACTCTGCAACGTTGGGGTTTGTTGCACGCTGCATTTGGCTCCTCCGCTGCCGTCAACATTGAGCCTCCCCAATATAGTAGGATCCATTGTTTCAGACCCTCCTCTTGATTTTTCCCTCCTTGCCCGTCCCCCTTTTGAGCCGAGAAATTGATGAGTCTTCGGCGGCCGGTCATAGTTGGCTCCAGCCCGGAATGGCCTCGGAACGCGTTATTTATTAGGCAAATTGCGTCTTTTGTTCCGCGCTCTCCCTCTCGTCTTTGTTGGCGCTCTGCGGTCCCTTCTCACTCCTCTATGGAGGCAACTTCTCCTCCGGAGTGTCCGGAGCCACTGCAACAAAGCTGCTTCATCGGAACGTCAGTGCGTAACTTACACAGTTCAGTACTGGCTACCACTCGACTGAGCACTAATCTCATCTCCCGGATTCAGACCGCAATCTTTTTTGAATGGTATCTGTACTTTAATGCTCTTTTCATTAAACGCCTACATAACAGTCTTCTGTAGGATCACCTCCCGCTTTTAATATTCAAACTGCGCACAACTTCAGATACGTGAATCTCATTTCTCGCTCACGGGGGATTTTTTTCTTCCTCAGACTTCTGAAGTAGAAAAAAGAGAAATAGGAAAAAGCACACGATCTCAAATGCTGCCGTAAGGATAAACCATAAACATATTTTCTGTGCATAGCGATGACGGGAGAAAACTTTCAAGAAGTGTCAGAAGTCATGAAATTTCAGCGCTGCGTCTTCTTTTTAAGAAGCTGACATTAATTGAAACTCATGTATATCTACATAAATGCTTTCAGCAGGTGTGCAAAGTGCTAAAAAAAAATGCCCTGCTCGGCTCGTATTCTCACGAACTGTTTCATCAGTCTTGTAGCCCCTTGCTCACCTCAGGACCGAGTTCACAACCTGTGGTACAACCCCGAGTTTCGTTGTTGTGAAGATGCTTCCCTCCTTCTCAGCGTTCTCCCTCGCTCCTCTCCTTAGGAGGGAGTGGCCCTCAGACACAAGATTAATTAAATCCGGGGCCGTTGCGCCGCCAGCTCTCCTGGTGGGACCAGATTGAGGGGGCGTGCCAGGCAGATGGGCGGGTGAGATCCACTCCCATGTGTACACGTACGTGCGTACATACAGCTGCACGCACTCTTTGCCTGGAGGAATTTAAGACGATTTCTGCCTCACACACACACACACACACAGGCGTGTTGCGTTGACCTCCCCGTGTCCATCCGCACGTACATGTGCGCAGCATGCGCCGTGTCAGCGCTACCACGGTTCCGTAACTTCTCCTGCCTGACCAACTCTCTCTCCAGCTGGAAGTCTTGTCTTCCAGGCTACTGTCAGTGCTACCTTTGCCAAATCAGCATGCGTCGCCCTGTACTGCCCAAGTTCTCCAAGTCCTGATGCAACGTTGCAGTGTGATGACTGCTACACGCAGACGTTGATCGTCAGCAACGTGACCGTGCGGAGACGAGACTTCCACCTCCTTCTCCCTCTCCATCGTGTTCTTGAAAGAGCCCCTGCGTAGAAGGGAGACAGACAACCCCTGAGGCCAGTGGAGGGAGGCAAAAAAAGGGGAGATTTATTCCACCTTCAATTATTGCGATAAGAGCTCGGTTTTGACCGACAGTGAAGTCAGTTTTTGCCCCCCTCCCCCCTCCACCTGTCTTCCTTTATCTGAGTATCGGGATTGATGGCGCCGCGCTGGGTGCCCTCTTAAGTCGTCATGATGCTCTCTGCTTGGATGAACACGTCAAATTTGAAGAAGGTTCCCTTGACGTTTAACTGCCATCTCGTACTTTCTCTTTGCAAAAATTGCGGTCGCCGGGCAGAGAAATCTTTGCTTCATTCTCAAGATTTTTCTTTGAAAAAGCTCAAAAAAACCTGATTTTTCTCTTGAAAACTGAGGGCTTCTTTGATCTTAAGCACTTCTTCTTCCAGGAAAAGATCCTTGAGAACCTAAGCTAGTGCGCGCTGATGGTGGCGAGCTTTGATTAAAACTTGTACCACCTCGTCTTAACTGATCGCTCGTCCGTCGTCGTTCCTCAGACAGAGGATTACTATACAAGGAGGTCTCGACGTCTTGGAGCGGAGGCTGGCAGGCAGGCAGGCAGGCAGGCAGGCAGGCTGGCAGGCTGGCGGGCAGGCTGGCAGGCGCTCAGGTGAGTTGTAATTAGGCGGCAACGACGGCAATTCCCCTAATTTTTAGGCAGAAAACTATAAAAATTCGACTGTTTGACTCCTCCTGTTGCGGGTCAGGGGTAGGAGCAGAGGGAGGGGGGGTGAGAGATGGATGGCATCGCAAGAGGGTGCAGTACACGGCCATTTATTCTTCGTGGGTCCCGAGAAAAAGACCACTTCGAACGCTGAGACTAAAGCATAGTATTAACTCTCTTCAACTTGTGGAAAAAATAGAGGGATGGCTTATGTGATAGCAGAGATAAGATCTCTTCATCTGATGTCGAAGGACAAGAAAAGTGGGAGAAGGAAATGCTCACAAGACTGCGGACAAGCTGCAAACATTTTTATTCCATGCATGGGAGAGCAGCTCGAGCATCGAGTATATGTGTCTATATACATACGCATGCGTCGTCATGGACGTTCTCTGCCAAAATCGCCATGCAGCAATGTTTTTAAGAAGCTGGCAAGTGCTAAACTGTGTATTACAGCTTGCAACAAGCGTGTCAGCACACTTAGGAGGTAGATGGTGTGGACGCCATGGTTCACCAATGTTTTTGCGTAGCTGGAGCTGCCTATTCACTTACTGCACTTGTATTACGCACTTACTGCTGCTACGCGCACGTTCGAAAGTGAGCCAGAATCGAGCAAAAACAACATACGATTGGCAGAAAAAAAGGACATCCCATATTTGAACGTATCCTTCTGCCGCATTTCGAGTTATGACATCGTTGACTATTTTTGTTGCTGCTCCATCAACTGTGCAGAATCCCACACTTCTGTCCTTCCGTCTTCTTTTTCCATCGTTGTTAGGCCTCAGTAGGCCTCAGGCTCAAGCAACCGAGCCACGTAATTCAATTAAAAGTTAAAGCCCTGGCTCATTCTCTCTCTCTCTCTTTCTCTCTTCCTCAAACTATTCATTTAGTAGTTGTAGTTAGCACTGCATTGGCCGGGTACCTCTAACACAAAGTAAGTATTCATGCTGCAGTGGCTGTTTGTTCTGTGTGTACAGTAACACGAGTAGTCGGCATGCACCGTTAGTAGGAATCCATTCTGTCGAACTTTGTGGAGTTCGGTCGGCCCTGATACCCAGGTGTACGGTGCATACAGTGATGTGTTGTAGCATGAGCATTTCCACCTTGCTTGGCGAAATTATAACACTTTCAATTTGTGAAGACGTCAACGAGCTTGGAAGTTTGTGCGTGGCACAACAGTATATCTTTTATCATAAATTGAAGAGGAACAAGCCAATGAGGATGTGAAGGCATTGGAATTGTTTTAGTTTCTCCTTTACATTTGCCACGAGAAATTGAGAACCAATATCAGATAAAATTAGTCGAGAGGCTCTAAACAAGCTTCAAGTGTATGGACGTGTGTGTGTGTGTGTGTGGGTGTGTGTGTGGGTGTGGGTGTTTGTGCACTGTGGCTGAACGAATGCGTGCGAAGTACGAACATGTTTGGGTGCAAATCGTGAAGTAATGGGCGCCCCAAAAGAGAGCAGGAGCTTAGTCCGGAACGACTTTTGAGAAACCCCAAAATTTGTCACAGCCCCGAAGCTGAAAACATGCTCAAAAATTCCCAACACCTCGTTCCAGTTTGTCTCTTTAACACGCAACCGCAAAGAGAGCAGACAAACATGCATGCACTCACGCACAAGCCCACTTTACTTAGTTTGTACCCATGCTCTCTTCCACATGACCGCACCAGCACGCTTGAGAGAGACAAAGTTCCACCCAAGCACAAAACAATGCACCCTAACATGGTGGAGGATACGCGCTGTGGCAAAAAAGCTCCTGTAGACAATTTTTCGTCTCTCTCAGACCCGCAGAGAGGCAAGGAAACTCCCACCCAAGTACAAGGAGGGGGAGCCGCGGAACTTCGCCGATGTGGGGAAAAAATGGCGGAGCGATTTTGATGAAATTTTGCGTGTTCCAACTTTAAGTCCCTGCTGGGGTGCGTGCAAAATTTTGTCGGAATTAATTATGTGTAAGTACGGTTTTGCGGCCATCAGAAAAAAGAAATCATCATTTTTTTATTCCCCAGGGACTCTGGGGTTAAATTGACTTCTCATACTCCTGATTCACCTGATCTCGTTCCTTGTGATTGGTTTCTCTTTCCATATGTCAAAAGATTTCGTCGTAGGAGGGTTTTGGAGGATGCTGAGGATGCACTCCTTGAGTACTTAGACATCGTAAATAATATTTCTGATTCTGCGTGGGCTGACACGTGGGTCGATTGGTCCCATAGGGTGAAAAAGCGACTACATATTAAAACGATATATATTAAAGTTCACCTTGAAAGGGTGGAGGAATAGAATTTATCCCAACTTCTGCCAGCTGACCAAATTAGCGTACTTGCGTAATGCCCTTGGTGCAGTTTAGCGGAAATTAGTGATCGCTAGAGAGCGGAAAGGGATTTTTTTATTATTTTTTGCTTAAGTTGTACTTTTGAGAGAAAGAAACAAGAGAAATAACATTTTTCAGAAAAATTCACATAGAATGGCACAATTCTGGATCTGCTATTTGTGCATATGCCATGATGAGTGAACGGACCGCACTGACGTAAGGCCGACTTGGCGCCATCACTACTCCATGCTAAATTCGCTTTTATAAAACGTAAAGTGTAAACAAAAAAAAAAGTGTAAACAACATCTCTCTCGGTTGCCTGCGGTATCTGTGGGTTGGTTGATTCAGTGAGCCATGACTGAGCTCCATGAAGATCGCTCGAGGAGCTTCTCCTCCGACTATTGGAACACAGCCTCTGAGTCGCATCCTTCGAGGAGCTCCTTGGACTCGTGCTCTTCGTCGGGTGTCCCTATTAAGAATGCGCAAATATCCGAATCCGACATCGGAGATTAGCTGTCGGATTTCGTTTCTTGCCTGGCTGGCAAGAAAAATCTACCTCAAGCACAGGCCTAATTTTCAGATGACCACCTTCTCATCTCTTGACACTAGTCTTGTCACAAAAATTGTCTACCTTCACAAGAGTACGCAAAAATGCAAAATTATAAAGAAGAATAAGAAGTTTCATAGATGAAATGATACATGTACAATCGCTTACGCGATATCGGCTTCGCTAGGCGAGAGGAGATGCCAAAACATAAAGTGATGTATTGTATCGCACGCACGTTCACGCACACGCACACACACACACACATATGGCACACGCACACGCTTCATGGAGTCAGCAATTGAGGCAGAAAGAGACTTAAACTGGTTAATTTTCTCTAAATTTTGTACGATATCTAGTCATTATACTAGATAAGCCTACGTGACCTGCCCACCAATTTCCTCAGCTCCAGCGTTCCCAGATTGGGTGCATTAGTGCCACTTGGGTGAAGTTGGGGGGCAACAGAAACCTGAAAATTTGACGCGACACCAAGGGCCCAAATACATGTTTGGACTACTTTTCAGAGCCATGTGTATGTAATTTTCACGTCTTCAAAGGTCTCAAGCAAGAACCCAATCACACTGCTGCACTCGTGCAAACCAGCTCAACTGCGTAGGCCTTAGCTGAACGAACTTGCAGTCAGGCACTGGCTGCAGTCACATTAAAGTTGAGAAAAAATACATAATTTGCCAACTCATCTCTTAATTTGGGGATTTTTTAAGTAATTTTTACAGGAGTGCCAATTTTTACATAATTTTCCGCTCTCTAGTGACTACATGGGCATTCATGCACACTGACTTCTACCGCGCTTAAACTCCTTTTCTCAAATTAGGCCTCATTCATCTTTTCCATCGGGCCAACCTGCAGAACTCCGACACATCACTCGATCTTGTCGATCTTCATTTTTCTTTTTTGCTTCTGGATTATATAATCCGCATAATTTTGTGTCTCTTCGGTAATGGGACTTTGTCGGAAGTTGACGATTCGAGTTTGCGAACCTTTCCCCATGTAACTCGGACCCAGCTGTGGCAATCCTACTAAGGCCATTCAAGACCGATCCGAGTGAGTCCGGATCAGAACTTTGGAGTGGTGCAGTTACATTAGTATTTCTCTGATCATAAAAAAGGAAAGTGCTGCGTACACTGGTGCGGAAACACTTTCAGATCAACATTGTAAACACTCAGTATTGTTGACAAGACGAGCATAAATTTTGGCCTTTCTTTGTCATGTGAATGAGCGGGAAACCAAAAATATTTTGTTTTCCCAGGCAAAATATGACACATTTCAGAGTGAAAATACAATGGAGATGTGGGGGGGGGGAATGTGCTTTGGTGTTGACGACGGTATCAGTGACACTTCCTTTAGTTGAGACTATGGAAACAGCGAGAAATCACTATTAGGCCGGTAGGCCTACTTCAGACCACGGATCTGGATTGCCTCGGTGACTGCAAAATATTTGCAGGGCGTCGTGTAACACGCACAGTGTACTGAAGTGCGACGACCTGGACGGCAACCTGAGCTTCTGCGCTTCTTCCTGCAATCGATCGGATCACCTTCGTCTGCATCCTGATTAGCCGACACCTCATCAGGCCATTTGGGCCGAGCTTCGCCTCTTTCCCGCTCATTTTGCCAACGGTGCCTGCGGGTTCTCGTCCAGACAAAGAGCTCTGTAAGAGCACTTTTGCGCTCACGCTGGTTTCGCCAAAGTGAAGCACTACACTATATTGTACTCGTCACACTGCAAGACACAGTTCACTTGACGCTACGTCCTGCAAATATTTTCTGTAAAAATGTCACAATATGTTGATTTTCTCCAAATCTGGACAAATGTAATAATTATGGGCAGAAATTGCCAGAAAATGTTTCTACGTAATTACTGTAATGACCACAGTAGTTCACGTATGACTGTGAGTATGTTCAATTGAATGTAGCAGACAATGTGTTCGGTGAGAGTGTGCAATTTGGAGTGAGAGAAAGACAGATAGAAAGATGCAAGCTAGCAAACGTACAATGTTACAATGTGTGCAAGTGTCAGTCTACAAAAACAGTGCAATATATATTTTTGGTTCCCCATCCCCCCATGAGAATTGGGGTCGTGAAATTTGTGCCGATCTCCTCAGATCCGTCTTTATGAACATCGCAGGCGGTAACTACGCATATTTTCCATATTATTATGCTAATAATCACTTTGATGACAACCACCAACGCTTAACACTTCTACCATTGAGGGTGGGTTTTTCTTAGGGCGCCCGAACCACTGCAAACTTTCTCCGAGGTGTTGCTTTCTCGGCGAATAGAGAAAAGAGGTTGCGTGAATGATCTATAGAGAAAGTCGGGACCACCTTGCAAATGCAAAAGAAGATGAGCATTAGACACATCTAAATGATGCAATTTCTATGCTTTGACAAGGCACTCACCTTGTAGCTGAAAGTCTGGAAAGGATCGAGCATACCTTGGAAAGGCACTATGATAATTTGATTGTTTCTTCTCAGAAGAAAAAACTTTCTTGCATGACAGAAGCGATTGAGAAAAGGACGACTTGCACGAGACGAAAAAATAGCTGGATTTATATGACGCCCAAGAGAACCATCAATCGAACAGACATTTTTTTTTGCCGCCATGAGTCTACTACATAACAAGGAAAGTCTGCGATTATTGCACCCTCGATCCTTCATGACGACAAATTGATGGGTTTCGGGAAGTAGCGAAAAAGTATTGATTCTCGATCAGACGGGTGCTTTGTTTTACTGCTACTCGTCCCACTTTTTTTTACCTCTCTTCTTCCACTAGTTATCCAAGTAGGGGGAATGACAAACAAGGGCTGCTTGGAGTGTATATACTAGAACATGGCCGTGATAGGTCTGAGCTTTGCGCGTCACCGGCGTAGAAGCGCACGATACAGTTTTCGCATGTTCGCTTATCACGCAGGAAACTCCTCGTAGTGCACGCATGTTTGGTTGAGTTCTTGCAGAGCTCGATATAAGATACAGGTCACACGCTGGCCGGAATGAAAATTCTTCCAATGTGCCCATAATCGTATCCATTGTTTCTGCTCTTGCCAGAGATTCTTTCACCCGAGCCAGCTGCATGCTTGCGCCTTCTTCCTCACATAGATCCAACTAGAGATAGCCTTAATATGTTGTCCCATTTGAGAGTTATCGCGTCCATTTAGCTTCTGCCTCCCTAACACACATAGCAAGAGCGTCAGATCATTGGCCACAGACACGCCAATTGTGCCTGCAACTGTGCCAGCAACAAAATGTTGAAAAAAATTGGACGTTTTATTAAGTAAGACAGGGTAAGTAAGAGTTAAGTAAGAGTCCCGCGTATGGATACAGCACAGACGCATTTGCTGCCTGCCGTGTTCACATGTGATAAATACATGGATGGTAGGAGAACTAAAATGGTCTTCTTATCACGGCTTTTCATTCTTGAGAAATGTCTCTCCCCGTCCATTAATGCTCATTTACGGAGGACCACGCCTGTCTCATATCAGCCAAGAAGAGCCTTTGTAGGTAGACTCACACGCACGCCTCGTGCAGGTGGTTGTGGGCAGTCGTCATTGCGTGCTAATGTGCAGTTAAACACACTCATCACCAGGCAGAGGTCAAGATGCTGCAGCCGGTGCCGGGCGCAAAATGAGCGATTGGTGCCGCACCACGGATCGGCCGGTGACGTCGTCGTGCTGCTCTCGTCCGAGTTGCAGGAGCACGTCACTTCAGCCCTGCGTCGACGGCTCCGTGCATGCCTCTGGCAGAGCAAGGACTGAAACAGGTTTTGGCATCTTGTCGGCCTTTTAGAGATGATGATTATGTCTTCCACCATCGCCACCGCCGGTTCTCTCATCTCTGCCTGTCTCTTTCCATCGCCGCCGACAATTTGTTCCTCTCAAATGATGACCCGTCTTATCTGGGGGTAGCGTGAAACCTCGCCACATGTCGCTACCGTGCAGATACTGCATGGTTTACTACATGTGGCACCGAGGTACCTAAGCAAGATTGAGCATCATTTTGTTCTGCGACATGAGTCAACAAAAGGATGATTGAAATTATGCGAAGTGTTATATAGAACATAGGTATTGGGCAAGGTCAATTTTTTTAAAGCACTTTAATCTTTCTTATATATCAAGCAGTAGCCCCCGAGGCGTCTGTCTGGGTGTATGTCTGTCCTTCGACACCGCCAGTTATGTACCGTTTCATGTTATGATGTATTATGTAGCTTCAGCACAAAATGTAAGTTTGTCTGTCACAGCTGCAGCGGTTGTGGCTAGTTGTGGTTACTCTTGACCGGTTGTGGTTACTCTTGACCAGTTGTGGTTACTCTTGACCAGTTGTGGTTACTCTTGACCAGTTGTGGTTACTCTTGACCAATTGTGGATATTCTTGACCAGTTGTGGTTACTCTTGACCAGTTGTGGTTACTCTTGACCGGTTGTGGTTACTCTTGACCGGTTGTGGTTACTCTTGACCGGTTGTGGTTACTCTTGACCGGTTGTGGTTACTCTTGACCGGTTGTGGTTAC
>JAAUXU010075824.1_pt1 | contig 11089 bp, 17 predicted proteins | sample 7278151 | NCBI WGS metagenome assembly JAAUXU01 (sample SAMN14350113, study PRJNA611818) | marine sediment metagenome | isolation source: surface marine sediment (1.8m) | place: French Polynesia: Moorea | collected 2018-08 | reverse complement strand
GCCTGCTTCTGATAGTCCTTCAATGTGACGAGACAAGCCTGGAAAGCTTCTGGATTGCTCTGCAAGAGATGTTTTTTCCTGGGTTAAGTCGCATCCACAATAACTCGACAGTGCACCCTCTCACCTGGACCTGCTTGACAATATTGACCATCCTCTGCCTGACCTCGTGTTCCGGAGGTAGAGCGTCCAGGACAAAGGCTTCGGCAATTGTTTCCACGACCTTGGCCAAGTTGGCGTTTCCCGCTCCCAGGATGGCTGGGTGGTTGGCCTCGACCAGATCGCACAGGTAACCGTACACGTACGGAGATTCGTCTACGTCCTCATGTACAGGAAGCCAGCTGAACCTGAAGGTGGCAAAGATTTCGCATCACTCCTGTCTCAATAGTAATACCGATAAGTGTCGTGTACTCACCACATGGGCAGTATCTCGTCCAGATTCACCTGTGACGCGTTCCACTTAAGGATCTTCGTGGCGGCAGAAATCGCGTTCTCCGTAGGGTTGATGTTTTCAGCCTCTCGAGAGTTTGGGGCGTTCACCACCTTCACCAGCTCCGGGAGGGCAGCGGCACAAATGCCGGCAAAACCCTCGCCACCGAACTGACCCAGTACACCACAGCCATATGCCGCCGCTTGCCGGACCTGGACCATTCATGTTGTTGAGATTGGTATCACCTCCCGCCTCACCAATCACTGGACTTAGTTCATTGACCTACCTCAGCTTGTTCACTGGTGGCGTAGTGGAGCATTGGGGCGATGAAATGATCTTGATATTTCGCGGATGCGGGTCCCAAAAACTCAACGACGTCGTCGAAGATGCACAAACCCCATTGGTGATCCGACCAGGGATGAGAACGTTCCTAGTAAGTGAGGAGAGTAAACGTAAGTAAGAAAGTGTTGATGCTGGGAGGTCAAAGCTCATTGGCTTTGTCTGTCCGAGAACTCACCAGAAGTTTAACAACGTTTGGCAACAGCTGCTCGAAAACGGGGATCAGAGCCTCCTTGTGGGTGGCAAAGAGCGCGTGAATCAAATCGCCCAACTTGCTCAGGACGTACACGTCCTCATCATCTTCTTCCTCAAGCTGTTCCTCTACGTCGGCATCGTAGTCCTATAGAACAGAGTGAATGTAAATGCAGTGAAAGACTGAACTATTGGTCGTTTTAGGGAATTTTGTTTTCTCATTGTTCATATAAACAGAAATCACTCGTCAGCCACATCTGGGCTGATCAATATAAACACGTTGATGCAAAATTTCTAGATTACATTTAATCATTCTTGTACTAAAGTCTTGTAGACAAGGTTATGCCATGTTTTATATTTCCCTCTGCCTTGCTCTGGACTGCCCAGGCCGCTCTTCCCACCACCTGCAAGTAACATATTTCCTTCCCTCTTCCAATTCTACCCTTGTCTTGACTACCTGCCCATTCCTCCTTCGATTCAGGGACTATTCAAGAGATGAAATAATAAAAAATGTAGCCCCAAATATTGCAGTAAATTAATAAATTGAACCGCTGTAATGAGTACTGTATTTTCCTCATTACTCTGACATAAAAAACTAGGAAAATGCCGTGCTACAACACAGTTTCCATGTAGGGGTGAGCCACTTCAGCATCTCAATCCCGTCAATTATGGCTAAAAAAAGAAGTGTCCACTACACTTACAACATGTAGTATGTTTTGAGGTACAGGTGCAAGTAGTAAGTATTCCTTGAGAGGGAAAAGGGTTTTTCTGAAATGATATTTTGGCTGAGCCCCCCTCATCACTCAACTGAGGCAAAAACAGCTGGACACTTATACAGTGGCGTATGTAGTAATGGTTCGCACTCACAGCTGCACGCTACATACGCTAATGTACTAATGGTTCGCACAGCCAGGTAACCTTTTTGCCTCAGATAGCAGTCGGGGTTCGCTCTCTCCTCTTCTTTCTTACTCTGTGATTTCACCACTGTTTCTTCCCTTGTTTTGCCCCCCTCCATTCAGCTGCTTCGAAGGCTTCATTTCTGCTGCCAAAATATTCAGCTTGGGCAGTCGGATGAATCATGCCGCAGCTGCCTCACTCTTTCGCTCAAGGTATCCTTTCCTTATGGTGAACCCAGTGGTACGATAAACATATGTAGGAAACTGGCGCGGCACGGATGTCGCATTGTGGGATTACAAAAGACCCCTATCACTGTAGTGAGAAATTCAGCTGATATTCAGTTTATTCAGTTGCAAAACAAGAGAGCTAGTTGGTGATGCCAAACCTGGATTAAGTCAGCTAAGTACTAGACCATCAGTCTTCACAGAGACCTGACACGGTTTCTTTTTAAACCCTTTGGCAATACTGAGTCCTCCTTCTCATTGTTCTTCGCGCTTACATCACCACAGGTGGCAACATCAACTCCCCCAGCCGCCTCGGCTGTCGGCGCCGCGCCAGTTTCCTATCTGTGTTGAACACTGAGATCTCAGTGATGTTTAACATATCACTGGGTAGACCTCCGTGACAGCTGTACGACAAGCTGAATTGTCTGTCCTATAAATTTTTCAACCTCCCTTGCTGACTCGGTCTTCTCGTAAGTGATGGGCTCAGCTAAGAAGAAATAGCTGAGATATATATACTAGAGGCGGGCGGCCAGGGGGCGGCAGACAGTTATATAAGACTACTAAGTACGAATTATCGGCTCAAATTGTTGGGCAGTTTTGGCCGGCCAGGCAAGTGGAGTGGTCAACGAGGAGAAAACGGCTATTCAAACACGACCTGACTTGGAGGGGCCACAGAGGGAAGAGCAGCGAGAGGACCAAGTCCCTCCCTCCTTGTACCTTCATCAGCGCGGACTTTTTCCTTTGGAAGAAGTTGCTTTTTGTCGCCCTCTATTGAAGGAAATTTTTCTTAGTACAGACAGCCATGACACTGAAGATGGGAAAAGTTAAACGAAGTATCGGTAGATCAACATAAAGTTTTAGCCATAGAAGTAATAACTACTAGAAGTCGCAATGCTTTCAAAAGAGGTTTGTGTCTGTAACAGACAGTTGCTGAAAGAAAATGACAGCACTTCAAAAACTTGCAAAATTTTTGCCCTGTCCAGCTGTAGCCTCACTAATTTATCCCCTTGGACGCTTGGGGCACTGTCGTCAACACCGGCAGAACTGGCTTGCCTGGATTGGCCGTCTAGGTACGACAGCTATGATGTGGTAATGGGAAGACAACTCGCGGATTTTAAACTAAACTTCGGGTTCACTTGAGTCATTTTTTTCAAGATAATGAAGGAATTTACCCAAGCCAATTTTGGAATCACCTCTGCGAGACAACAAAAGTGCAAGGCGTGTATGCATTCCGAAGAGATACTACGTAAACCCTTACTGCATTCTCATGAGGTCGTGATATTTGCCTTTACTTTGAGCTTCACATTTTGTTGTGCTCGAACTTCTGCTTTGCTCCTCTAGTATAACTTTATGAGTGACTCATAGTGATAAGGTGATGACACATCAACTTATGCAACAAAAACTAAGCACCTGGAAACAAATGTGACAAAACCTCTGCCTAAACAAACACCGCATGCTACAAGTCTTACAATTCACGGTGCATGATACTAAAATGTGATAGAAGCACCAGGGGGTGCGGAAAAATTTTAGAAAGTTTTTTTTATAGCAAATACTTTGCGCTTTCCCGGAAAATGATTGTAGATGCACAGTTGGCCACTGTCTACCATGCCAAGACTGCAGTCAACGATGGCAAAGGCACAGAGAGGACCTCCAGAAGTGATTGTAAATGTGAGAAGTTGAACAAGGACTTCATGGATGACTTGAAGCCCCAGATCGACGCCTGCCCAACAACATCCATGGGGCAACATTCACACCACTTGAATGAGCCACTACCACACCATTCAGGACAATTATGCAACCTAACAAGATGGAGGGAGCCAAGGGTCACATAGACAAACGTGCACGGAAGTTCCTGCAGAACAACTTCAACTTTTGGCCTTCTTCATCACTAAAGATGGCCAAAAAGTGCATTTGCGCGAAAATTGCAAAATTTACACTTTCGCGCATGGATTGTACTTAAGGGATATTTCTGCACTCTTTGTCTTTTTCTTGCGCCACTGCCTGCCTCTGGTTGATAGCACTCAGGAGTCATGGTCAGGGACGTCTAAGACAGCCTGAGCCTTCAGCCATTTGCCCCGAAACTGAAAGAAGTGTTGAAGAACCCGGGCTTTCACATGATGTTGAACACGGCCAAAATCTTGTCTGGAGACCATGCACAGAAGAGTGAGAGGGACAAGATAACAGCCTGTAGAATATTAGACTCAGCTGAAATATGAAGAAACTAGTTCTGCCGTCTTCCCTCCTGTCAGTTTCACCCCATTCTAATTTTGTCTTTTTCTTTTCTCATTGAAATACACAGAATAACACTGAGCTTATGAGAATCAACACAGCCAACTCTGATATCCTTGCTAAATTCACTTGTGCCCCAATTGCATCAAGTGATGAGCAACGTATCTTGTCCACGATGGATCTACTCTCCTTCAAGAGGCTCAGGATGATCAGTATCCACGTCACAGACCAGATGATTGTTCTGCGGAGCAGGGAGTTGCTTGAGGCGCCCCAGTAAGCTGTTTTCAGAGCAATAAAGTGAGGACTTTTCACTGCACTTTTTGCTGTTTTCGCTGCACTTACTGTTGTATTTTTAGCTCAAAATTTTTGTTTTGGCAAATCTAATCATAGCTAGATCTTTTCCCACCTATTTACTTTTGGTGGAGCATCACATGGAGGAGGTTAAATGTGACCCATCACATTTGACATCCATCCCAGAGGGCTTGCAGACAGTTCAGGCCCAATGTGGACGTAGGGATGTGGGCAGAGGGCTCATTCATAACATTATGTAGTTTTTGTAACCTACCTTTGCACAAATTTTAAAGTCATTTCTTTCAATGAGAACCAAACCACTACATAAAAGCCAACCTGGACAAAGTGCTCTAAAATTTATAGTCACCCTGTCAATCCGAAACTGACTGAAGTTCCAAGTCTGGTGGTGCACAAGTTTGTCAGTTGTTTCATGAAAACATTGGCATTTCTTTAAAACACAACAGGTGCTGCCCAAACATTGCCCCAGGTAGCTCTTCCAGAAAGGTTTCTACTATCCTTCTCACAACTGGGCAATGTGTATCAAAGTGTACCATTTGATGTGGACCTCCAGCATGTAGCATCCAAATTTGGGAAATCAGAAGCTACTTTGGGGATGCACCAAAATGTAAGTTGTATAAGATCAGGTGAAATGGTCTGTTTCCTAATCTCCACAAAGCCCATCAGTCCACAGGAGCTCGGAGTTGTTGAAGGCCACCAAGGACCTAAAAAGTTACCTGCCCTGGGCTGTCCTGAAGACCAGCATAAACTTGGAATAGGTCATCATGTCCAAGGACTTTGACAGGAGAGTGTGCTGTGTTCAGGCTACATTAAGGAAGGTGTATTCAGGGTGAGGGAGGCTACTTTGAAAGACAAAGTGCCCCAAACCCTGCTCATGTACTCATTGGTCCCAGAGTGAAGGGGGGTGGAATGCGGGCTCTTTCGGCCCGTCAGAGGTCACTCCTATTCAAACCACCATGATTCTGCCTTTTGTGCACTGTCCTACAATCAATAGGGATGTCTTCCAAGTTGTCCACAAACTTTGTCATTTTGTACCCTGAGGGAGGCCAGCACAGTGAATCACTTTTCATCTGTCCAAGCACAGGAAGCTGTATGCCATCAGTATTTGCAGAAGAACCTATCATGTGCCAACTCCAGCACAGTACACACTCCCTTTTGGTAATGGAAATTTAAGTACTGACCAACATTGCGAGCCTTGGACATGCTTTCACGAAAACTTCAACTTACCTCATCTGCTCTCTTCTTCTCCCTCTCTCCCTGACGTTCAAAGTGTTCATTAAATGTCTTCTGCATGATTCTGACCAAGTCTGTCATCTGTTGTTCATTCAAACATCCCAGCCCCAAGAGCTCCACACACCTGGCCAGTGAGTTGAAGTGTTCTGCCATCACATCAGTTTCAGGTTCAGCTTCAATGGCCTGCAACAATGGAGAAATTTGTTATACTTGGTCCACCCTCATCAAAATCCACAAAGGTTACTTTTAAAAGTTCAGGACAAATGTATGCCCACATCTCCTGGACATACTGGGGACCCCTGATCTTGGCGCACTCAAGCAAGCATGGCAGAGACTCTGCAGCTGCAGTCCTCACACCATCATGGAAGTAGAACTTCAGCATTGGAACCATTAGCCTCACAGTCTGCAACAAACTGACCATTAGGGAACTACAAATGAAGCACTTAATGTTGGGAGGCACCTGTTCCGCATAGTCCACAAAATGCTCCTTCAGCTCTCTAGCATAGCATACCAACATTTGACAAGCAGTCGCTTTGTCCTCAAGCCCTGAAATAGATGCAGGTTGGCAAAATTATGGCAGACTACTGAAAGCCTCTCTTACCTGCTGTCTTAATGCCAAAGTTCTGCTGCTCTCCTAGACTGACAAACTGCCAGTCATCACTATTGTTCTCAACTCCACCGAGTTCATCATTGTCTAGGAGTGCAACCTCTGGCTTCAGCGATGCTGTCTTCATAATGGGGCCCATTACTAATGGCAGGTAGGGTGCAAAGTGAGGACCCATGATCTTGCAGATGCGAGCCCAAGCACTGATCATGTATGACATCTGGGAGTGAGAGTTAAAGAGGTCAGAGAGTGAAGAGGATCAAGTCTTTGACAATGGTACCTGTGGATCATCATCTTGCATCTCCTCATTTTCCCCCTTCTGGGTCTTAAGAAGCATCTCCATGACTTCACTGGCATCAGGCATGAACTTCTCACCTCCCACGGCTAGGCCAATCAGTGAAATGCACTCAATTGTCTTGCCCCTCAGCAGTCGAAGTTCAAGTGTGTTTGCATTCTGAATTATGTACTTCAGACACGGTACAAATCTGGAAGTTAGCAAATAAGAATGAGCACCCAACCATTCCCCTTACTATAACTCTCGTCTTCACTGCCAAACAAGTTAGGTTTTCTTATTCTTGCCCAGTAACTTTCATAGGTGTGAGCCAGCTATGCATAGCTTTCACCACAATATCCATCTTTAACATTTGGCACACTGTTCTGTTCATAAATAGACCTTTTCATACCTATCATAATAGGCCACGAACTTTTCCTCTGCCGTGTCTGCCACTGATGCTATGGTGGTGACAATCTGCTCCAGCACTAGTTTGTTCCCCTGCTGGACCAACTCGTTGAATTTGGAGCTAAGTATGCCCTCCAACTTGCTGATGATTGCCTCCAGGTAAGGGGCAAGGATGTTCTTGGGACAATCCTCACTGAAGTTGACCAAGGCGGCACCTGCATGAGCCTGCACCCGGGGATTTGCGTGGTCATCCATGAGATGCAGCAGTCCAGGGATAACCTTGTCATGGAACTTTTTCTCAAAAATAGGGGCAAAGTCCGTGGACATCTGACCAATGGCGTTGCAACAGGCAAAGCGAACACGAGGGTGCTGGAAAAAAAAGCCAGTGTCATATGAGAGCAACAAAAACTCTGGACATCCCTTACCGGATCATTGACATAATTCATGACCCCTTCCATAATCTGGGGCAGGTATCCCTCCATCTGTTTATGACAACCTTCTCCTGCAGCTGAGATCGCCATAAGAGCGGCATGACGGCATTTCCAGTCAGCCTGCTGTAGCATCGTCGGTGTGTTGCTCAAAATGTGAGGGAATACCTAAAGGAGTAAGGAGAACTCTGGTGTGGTGATGTGCGTGGAGAAAGAAAGGCTTTCCTCACCGTCTTTCCGCCAAGACCGCAGGCCAGTCGATCTAATGCGGACTCTGCCACAACAGATGAGCTGTCGTTATCGTCGTCTACGAGTTCGTCACTCGTAGCCCAGTCATCGTCATCATCCAATTCGGTCATCATGTGCAAAGTAGCCTGTGCAGAGGGGAGAAAAGGGTCGTCGGAATCTCCTTATGCAGCTCAGAACATCTTCACGCCTACCATTATAGCTCTGGGCAGGTGTGTCTGTCCGGTAACCTTTCGCACCATAGCTGGCGCGGTCTCCGACAGGGTGACGACCACCTCAAGCGCCAGGTGGCGCCACGAATCCGAGTGCTTCTCCTTATCCGCAAAAATGTTGATACATGCGTCAAAGAGATTCTCCAGACTCGGACGAAGGAATTTGGGGCAGGACTCTGCAAGGTCGATCACGGACTTCAGGGCAGAATCGTCTTCATCTTTCTCGACCGATTCCATGGACACCGTGAGAATGGGCATCAACAGAGCTCCAAAGTGCTTCTGCAGATTCGCCTCTTTCTCGTGCTGCAGGAGGAAGTTCACACTAGCTTTGACGGCAGCGAATCGGACCTCGTAGTTGGCCGAGTCGGTGAGGCTTCCGAGAAGCATTTGACGAATCACCTCCAGATATTGACTCTCTTGCTTGCCAAACACCGAAGGTACAGAACTGGGAAGGTAATGTAACGTCGAACTCTCGGCACAGGCATTGTCTACAGTGTTTCTCTCACCTGAAGAGATGCAGAGAAATCTCTTTCAATCCCGGGTTCTGCGAACTGGCCATGTTGAACAGGAATCTCAGAAACTCGGGCCATAGGTTGTTTCCATCGTCATCGACCAGATTCCTGGCCACCTCGGCCACCAAGTCTGCCACCTTGCGCCTCACTTGCTTGTTTGGCTCCTGCTGAATCAGCACCAGCAGGTCCGACTTGAACTGCGCCTGCTGCTCCGGCGGGAGCTGCGCATAAGAAAAGAAGACACGTGTCAGAACGTCAGCGGGATGAATCACTTGTAATGAATTAGTCTGTCTTGTGGTTACCTTTGGGTAGAACTCATCAAAGTCTGAGGACAGAATTCTCCGGAGCATCACGGCAGCCAGCTGGCGGCCCTCTTCGCCCACGGCCGAGGCCGCCTCGGACACGGTGAGCGCCGAGAAGAGCAAGTTGACCTTCTGTGCGATCGAGAGGGCCTCATAGCTTTGCTGTAAAGAAAACTTCCTAGTCTTCCGCATGAGTCAGACATAGGCTCGCTCCCCTCGCTCGCCTCATATGTAATATTTTGCATAATTTAAATGCTACCGAGGTAAATCAAAGTATGGGAAATGAATTTTTTTGGTCGCCAACTGGACGGAGAGACCAGGCGTTTTTGAAATGCCAGGTTGAACGTTGTTGATGCCTTCTCGCTTACCTCGGCTTGTTGTCTGATAGCGTTCTCCGTGGACAGGAGCGCCTTGAAGAGGGCGGCCGTGGATGCGGGGTCGCCCATCGCGGAAAGGACCAAGAGAGGTCTCTCACTCTGTCTGGGGAGCTCGAAGCAGAGCGTGGAGAAGATCAAATTCGGACCGGACGTCCTCTTCTCGCTCGTCGTCTGGGCCTCAAGCTGCAGCGCCGACTTTGCCGAGCAGAGCTGCTCTCCTTTTTTTGCCAATGAGGCGCGCGGTCTCGACCGTGACCATCTCGTTTCGGCGAGAGAGGACCAATCTCATCTTCGACACCTCGCACCTCTAGTAAAGATAAGAGTAAGAGAAGGATGCCGACTGCGCTGCGCGCCACGTACTTCACGTTGGGCAACGACAGGAAGACTCACGTCGGTGAATCATCGCTCCGGCTTAGACACTGACACACGGATCGTCAGCCAGTGACAAGGCAAAGTGCGCTACTTGAACAAGTACAGTCAAATCTCAAAGTTATAAATCAGGTTATAAGTCAGGTTAAAATAAATCTCAACCGAGGATACCTATAAGTCACGTCTCAAACCTGTGGTACATCTCAAAGCTATGATACACTTGCCCCTGACCATAAGATGTCATAACTTCAAGGTTTGGCTGTACAAAGGGAGGTGGAAGAAGCCAGCAACGATGCTCGCCAAGGCAATGACCAAGAGTGAGGTGCAGGCCTACAGCAAGACGAGTCAACGATTGTCCACCTAGCACTTGAGCAGGAGCTGAAGGAGGACGCAGAGGTTTAAAGCCTTGCAGGAGCTGTGTTGCGCTACTGTCAAGAAGGGCGACAGAAATCACATCTTCGGTGAGTGAGCTCAACTTCAAGATGCGCAAAACTCTCCCCAATGAGCTCCGGTGCGCCGCCGTCAACGTCGGTAACCCCTTACTGGCAGAAGAATGTAACATTGACACACGAGACTGGTTGTTTTATTATTGGACTGGAGGCAACTCTATCATGCCGAAGGCGCCCCCGCGGCGCTCCGTCGCCGACCTGGTCACCGACTCCCGCTCTCCCAACTTTGCGGGAAAAGCCTCCGCGCCCGTCTCGCCCACCGCCCTGGCAGACGTGGACGGCCTCCTCCGCCGGCGCACGTGCTTCTTTGCATCTAGAGGGGGTTGGAGGGCGAAAGAAAAGATACATTTTTCGTCTGACAGATTGCGCCCGAAACTGCGAATATTTGCAGTCCAACAGACAGATTCAGGAGTAATGGAAGTCACTGAGTCTCTGTAATCGAGAAATAAGAGTGATTCAGTCATTGCATAATATTCGTGTTTATGGTAAGGCTTTTTTTCTAGAGGGCGCTGACGTTGCTCAAGATCAACCATAGAGCAGTGGAACACGCAGAGAGGTCGCGTCGCAGGCCAGTCGTTCAGCTGTTCTGGCGCCATCTTTCTGGGCAGTTCAAATGTGGCACACTCGGAGGCACCCTCTTAAACTTCAGACTGGAAGAGCTTGGAGGCCAAGTTCTTGGTCGCGGAGAGTCATGCGGCCAAAAAAGGCGAAGACAACGAGGGTAGCGGGTCTTTAGAAGCTAGAGCAACAAAATGGTGTCTTCGTTTAGGGAAAATGTAAGGTCTAAGTTGATGCAATTGTGTTACTGTTTGCACTGCAGAGTGAGCAGGTTGCGTGAGGAACTTCCTGACATGAACTCCTAACAGCTGCTGTTTCGTCGTTCCCTTGCACTTTGTACTCTCTGTGTTCCATTGCTCTATGGAACAACTCCGGGGGGGGGGGGGGGGAGGGACGGGCGCAGAGCTGGATAGAAAAACCAGTCATTCAGCTATTTTTATAGCCCCCACACTCGTAGCCCCAGCAGCACACGGACTACTGCGTAGACACGGAAAAAGATTTAT
>JAAUXU010074902.1_pt1 | contig 11089 bp, 10 predicted proteins | sample 7278151 | NCBI WGS metagenome assembly JAAUXU01 (sample SAMN14350113, study PRJNA611818) | marine sediment metagenome | isolation source: surface marine sediment (1.8m) | place: French Polynesia: Moorea | collected 2018-08 | reverse complement strand
GACTTAGTGTAAGCGTACTTTGCTTGGGTATGAGCACTTTGTCCTGGGTCGCTTACGCTGTATCTCTCTCGTAAGGACAGCATCAGAGATCTTCTTCCTGGACGGATTGCTCCTTCGCTCTTTCATCATGTTGAGAGCAAAGTTGACGAAAAAATCAGTGGGTGCTCTGAAAAATCATGAAGAGGTAACTTTTATACTACCTTAGTGATGAAGAAGACTCGTAGCTCATCTCTATTGCCGTCCATCTAAATGAATGGAAAAGTCATTCACTCGATCTTGTGTGTACCTATTTGTTAGTGCAATTTTGAATAATCCCGCCAACCAAGGAGCTAGAACTATCCAACTGAATCCACTGGCATTGAAGATTCCGGAAGAATGCTTGGAGAAGTCATTGTCAGGGTTCTTCGCGGCACTCACATCCACGCTGTAAACGGTGCGAGTGATGCAGTCCACGGCATAGCGGCTGATCAAATTGTCCACCAGGAGTGGCTCGCCAGACACTGCGTTTGGGCGCATGACTTCCACAGTCTCAAGGGCTGCCTAAAGCAAAAGCATGAGTTGCCTACCTTGGCTGTGAAAATGAGTTACATGTGAAACAATATTGGTTTCGATAGAAAGCTCATCTTGTCGCGACCAAGGTCTATCACAAGAGAAAGGGCAAACAACCATTTACTCGTGAAAACTAGCAAAAAACAAAAGCAAAGTCAACATTAACTGCCAGGTTCTTTTTTTCAGTCAGTACAGCCACGCAATATCATTGAGAAGAGAATTAGCACTAAGCAGTGATTCCAAAGTACATGTACGTAAACTTTTGCTCCAGTGATGCCGCGTGGCAACAATTGGACCTAGAACGGGTGACGTCATCCAGTTTCAAAGGGAAAAACCCGGACTCTGCATGAACCTTGACAAAATGGAGAGGTTTTGTGCACAGAGCGCGTGGATGACACAGAAGGCACAGAGCACGCAGTCTGAGGCGACTTGGACAAGACGAAAAGGATCGGGGTGTGTTTTATAATAATCTGAGCAACGTTGGATACCTCATGTAGAAGTTTCAGGTTGAGCACATGAACGTTGTTAAGGACGGATAGTGGAGAATCGCAGAAGAACCTTGCTGTGCTGGTTTCAATGGACATTTTAAAATCAAATCTTATATTGATTTCTTAAGTAAAATATTCAACTTTGGTGCTCATATACTTTGGATGTTACACTCTTCTTACTGACTAAGAGCAACCAGTGGCAGGTCTTTAGATACGCTGCAGCTATTCTTTTTAGAATCAGTTTTAACCAATGCATAAAGCAATGTTCTAAAAGTAAAATTTACAACGAGTTAACCTTTAGGTCTCCATTTGCGGCTCGAGTTGACCGTGCACAATCCAACGTCGCTAGAAGCAGTTGGGTGCCCTGATCATGTACAAGTACTGTACTGTACCCGGTGGCGGGTTCTGTGTTCTACGAGGGGCCATCGAGCAAGGTCACTTTGCATTCATCTTTATGACAACCTCGAGCTGAGAGGTTCTTGTGTGAGTCATCCTCAAACCTTTCCGAAAAACTTCTATTTCCTTATGTCCGTTGATTTCTAATACAAGGCGAACCAAAAGCACTTTAGAGGGGTGCTAAGCAAAACCCCTGCACTTGTTCAGGTCGTCATAGAAGGTGAAATTTCCTCTGCAGCATAAACTCATACATAACTAATTGATGGAGCATCCTTCTTGACAGTGTTGGTAACAAGCTTAAATGGTGTCATTGATCAAGACTTCACGTTGTCTATGTGCTCAACGTCTCGTACATAAAAATGCATGGATCTGGCGTAGCACCCTTCTTCAGGTGCTTTTGGTTTGCCTCGTGTTAAAGATCAGCTGCCATGAAGTGAGCAGAAGTTGCTTGGAATTACTTGGTTGACAACGTCTCTCATGTGCTGCAGCTTGCTGAGGGAGAATGCTGGTCTGATGGTTGTCCTCATGTTCCTCCAGTCCTCTCCGGTGGCGTTGAAGAGCCCGTAGTCATTTTGAGGCATTTTGCTGACCACATCAGGAATGAAGTCCTGACATGAGTGGAAGAACTAAATTGTCATGGCTGCGTCGTGAGGAGACGAAAAGGTCTTGTCTTACACTGTCAACGAAGTGATCAAAGTCAGAGATGGTGATGCGCTTGATGAGGTCCGCGTCCCGAGGAAACAGCACTGGAGATCGCCCCTCATACACGATTGCACATCTGGCAGAGAAAATGTGAGATGTTGCGTGAGATCAACGTACCTGCTAAGGGTGGCTCAACGCAGACCTCTCTCCTTCAAACTTGAAGTAGAGATCCCTGTAAAAGACCATGGCGTTGACCTCGCCGCTGATGAGTGCCTTAATATTCCCGAAGAAGAGCTGGGGTTTGATAGACTTCAGCCCCATGGCCTCGAGCCGTCCGTAGTCCTTGGTGTAGTACCAATAGATGCTCAGGACGCCCACCAGTAGCACGGCCAGCACCTGGGCGACGGAGACGATCAAATGTTCCTCAAACATGTCGCCGCACATTCAACGACTACTGCGATAAAAGCACCAGTTTTTCAGAAAGTGTCTACGAAATGCATAGCAGTCAGCGTCCCTTTCTACCGACGACGCCCAAGATCTCAGCCGCAAGAGACACTGTGCTACTTCAGCCTAGTACGGCGACCTCCAGGCTCCCAGGAACAAAGATAGCTGCAGAGTGTCAGCGACTCAAGCTTAACGTGAAATCAGGTTTTGGCCTAATGTACGGGGTACGTCAAATGTCGTTGTACAGACTCCTTGCCTCTCAGTATGTTGGCGGCGGTGTTTTTGTCGCAGTCAGACTCGGGGTTACTAAACATCGATCGATCCTTGATTATATGCGGAGTGTACTGTACGAAATCTCATCAGCTCTTCAATGAGCAAGGCATTGTCCGTCGTCTCATCCAGATGACAGCACTCCTGTTGTGTCGCCAAACTTCAGGATGCTGTCATTCATCAAGGAGCTCTTAAAGGTGATAGTTCTTAAAGGTGTGCACAGAGAGCAGATGTCAATTTTGCGGATGATTTAGAGATAAAAGTGCGGTAAATGGAGTTGACTTCGATGAATTTTAATGTGACGGAAAGAAGTTGCGCCAGATACCTTATCGCACTTCAAAACCCACGCGACAACTTTTCACCTAGAGCTCAGACAACTTACTTTAACCGAGTTTTGAAGGAAAAGATAAAGCCTAAAAGTGATATTAAAATGACTGTGCAACTGGATTATTGATGTCCGTAGGCCAGCAGCTGGCCAACCTCAAAAAAAGACAGGAGGGACGTCTAGGCATGGCATGGGCTCAGAAAGGTCTAGCTTCGAGCTCAACAAAAGCCTGATCTGCGCATAGCCAAGGCTAAGCCTAAGCTAAGCCTAAGCTAAGTGTAAGCCAAGCCTAGGCTAAGCCTAAGCTAAGTCTGTTTTGTCTTGACCTGGCCCTCGCTTCTTCTACCATCAAGCAAAGTACGGGCAAATTTACCCAACATTTGGGCACTTTCTGCTTGATGCTACAAATCACGTGCGGTCTATTGCGGGTCAGAAGCTCCCCTGTCTGAAGGAAATGTTCTTACAGTTCTCGGACTTGATCGGAGGTCAAAACGATGAACCGCACCGACGTCGAAGAGGCCTCCTTGTCAGGCACGAACACTTGAGTCACGACATCAAACGACTGGCAGCGGACAGTCTTAGGTATTTCAGTGCAGTATAATAATATTATATCTTAAGTACAGTATTTCAGTCCGTGGTCTACTTGTCACACCTGCGTACTGCAATATAATACTTAGGACCCGCTGCCGGGCAAATGTAGCTGAATTGAGTCCCGAATCCCTCGTCTTTGAAGGATCGCCTATCTACTCTCCACTCCCAATGCGCAGCAAGCTGCACTTCGTCTCGTCTGCCTTTACTTTCTGCAAGCAATCTGGCCTCGAATGGACGAATTTCGTACAGACATCGCGACTTTTGGGACACGACTCTTCCATTTTGGGGGGGGGGGGACGAAGAACAGTGGATCTAGGCAGGCCCTGGACCTTTTGTTCCCCGTAAATTGTAAGATATGGCCGTTCCCACTGCCCATTTATTAGGTGATATTTGTGCTGCTTGTGCATATGCAGTGCCAAAGATTACTTTAAAGTAAGCTTTCGCCCGTTTGTTCATTACGAAGCTCGGGCACGGTAATGTAAGTAATGACAGAGCTGAGATAACGGTGTCGATGTTTTGGCGGGGGAAGTTCGCTACCAAAATGTTCAAGTCGTGTAGTCTGGCGAAACTAGAACATTGTCCTTTGCTAAGCAATGCTGGTCTACGAGGATAGTGGAGGAAAGCGGATAGCAGCAAAATCGGACCTTTTTGTTCAAAAACACTCTGTTCTATGCAGTTTGTTGGGCAAGATATGTGACAAGGAAACGCAGACTATCCACTGCAGGCACCTTCATTACACTGGATCGCAGTAGCACGAACAAAATAAAATAGACTCTAAAATGTTCTTTTGTTCAATTATGTCTTCTGCCATTCAGAAGATGTTTGAAAACTGCAAGAATCCCCTCAAGACAGCATTGAAAAATCATGTTTTATTAAAGGGGAAAGCTGAAAATGCACTGCAAAGATGATTATGGTAGAATATGAAAATATTGTTTAGTGATGCGGCGACGGAGCGGTTCCCATCAGAGGAATGATCGTATCCGGATTGGTCAGGAGGAGGAACCGGGGAAAGAGCGAAAGTATAGGTAAGCATAGGTGCAGGAGAGCTGATCTGGGTCCTGTGGCCCAGGTTGTGGCGGTGGAGGCTGTTGTACCGGGAGGGGACGTAGTGACTGGTCTGTTACTGTGTTGTGGCACCATGCAGCACATGGAGCAGTGACGACAGAAGGAAAGAGTGGGCCTCAAGTCTTGATTCCTTGAAAAGTCTTGGCACTTGGGATGCTGTGCATCGCGCAGCACCCTGGGATTTGAACAGCAATGGCTGGGAAGCAACGTGTGACAATCATGGTGTTAAGCAGAAATATGTGAGTGAGCTATGCATGTGAGACGCATATTTTCAGTGAAAAACTTCTTTTCTTTGGTCACTCCCCTTGAGCAGCGAAAATGACGTGGTAAAAAATTGGCCACTCCAGCAGAATCGAATAACTTGGTGAAAAACACCTACCAAAATAGTCTTTTTCAGTAGTTCCCCGAGCAAATTAGTTACACGGAGTTTTCGGCACGATAAAGGGCCAACTTTGTTTTGGGTTCGAGTAACTTTTTTGTTCTACTTTTTCCCTCTTCTCACTTTATGGTAGAGCAAGATGTGCAGATCACCTCGAAGGAGAGGATGGCAGAAAAACTGCACACTATTTAGCAGTGCCTTTATAGCCCATTTATTTCTACCCCCGTCCCCCTGAAAATAGTAATGTCGTTAGTGCACACCGATTGTGTAAATTCTCTAATCTCTGGAAAGAAACTTGAAGGCAGAACAATGACAATCGGGTTCCAGCCTCAGAAGGCAGAATTGCATGCAACCCCGAGATAACGGGCACGAGAGGCTGTTTGTGTGTGTATTTGCACTGTACAGTGGTGTGCAAGAAGTAAGGACGACTCGCACCAGTACATTTGTGTCATTAAGCAAGGCTGAGGAGTAAATGAGGGGCAATTATTGCGTTTATCGTTACAACGATTAGGTGGCTGTGCCACCCAGATCGTCATTTGTCACTCCGTTGGCACCACAGTTGCCACCATCCCTGATCTGCTCGGTCCTGTTCTTCGTCGTCGTTCGGACTCTGATCACCTAGCTTTGTCTTAAGGCAAAGTAAAGAGTTAACGGCAAGCTTTGAACAGTTATTCACGAAACCCATTGCGCCCAAGTTAAATGTGCTCCACTTTTGTACGTCTCTGTTCATCACTATGCACACACACGCTCACACGAACCTTTTGCATGGATTTTAGGGCTCAGGGGAGGTGAGGGAAACTGATAGGCAGTGTTTACCCTTTTCCCAGGCGATCCACATGTACACATAACGCTGCCATATCGAGGAGGGAGGAATTCCCCAGTAACAGATTGTGACGCCACGATGGAAGGACAAAAAATAGAGGTCGTTGTGTACTGTATAGAAAATATCCTCCAAAGCACCGCATTGTAACATACAATTTGCAGTGTTATCTTTGTCTCAGCTCCCCTGGGAGGATGAGGCTTAAGATATTCACTGTCAGGAATCCAGATTGCTCTTTCCGTCGAATCGCTGACAGCAAATCTGAGAGAAATAAAGAGGTCCAGCAAGCAGCATTGTTGTTGGTGCACAAACACAATGGCCAAGCAAGTCTTGCCCAAATGCTCTCTCTGCCCTGACATGTGAGCAGCTTCTCTGGGGAAAGCAATAGTGTACTTACCTTCTTATGGATATGTGGCTAACAAGAAAAGGGAGAAAAAAAAACCCGTCGTTTATACAGTCGGCGTTGTCAGCAAAGAAGGTTGCGAAATGGCACTTTGACGTCCAGGGGCCATTTTGCATCAGGCCTTCGCACAAAGGCTCTTCTCGCCGTTGCCACCGAGCTAGCCAGAATTTCAGTAAATTCAGCAACGTCCACAATTAAAAGCCCATTTCCGCACTTTTTTTGGGCTCTACCCAATGACTTTAATGGGCATTTAAGCCGATTTGAGGCTATAACTGCGCTAACGCGATGGAGCAAAGACGTCTCAGTGTCTAGCTCCTTGCCCGGGAATGCATCCCAGTCCGGGCTACGTGTTGAACAGCAGCGTTGAGCGGACAGTCGGGAGTTCCGTCGTCGTCGTCGTCGTCGTCGTCGTCGTCGTCGTCACCTAGCCGTTCGCTGTCCTTGAGCTGTCGCAGGAGGATGTGGACGGATGAGCGACTCGAACACTTCCTCAGAACCTCTGGTTTTGGTTGCATAGAACAATGCAGTGAGATATCGCTCGCAGTCAATCCACCAAGACTCTGAACTTTCGGCACTAACTTTTCACTGCTGTACAGGGCGTAGAGAAAAAACGGCGGGTTAAGTTTTGCACCAACTTCAAAGCAGCAGCTGGATGTCTCGAAATGGCGAAGCAACGACGAGAAGCAGTCAGGAATCATCAATGTCTGCTCAGGGGCAGGATGACCCAGGTTTATGGAGTCTTCTCAGTGTTCACCATTTCAAAGAATCCAGGTGTTACTTTGTAGTTGGTGCGAACTCCCTTGCTCCATTGCTTCGTCCAGAGTTGACAAGTTCAAATGTTTGACTTTTTTAGGCCGTAATTGAATGTTTTTGAAAAAACTTTTCTTTTTTTCCGATCCCGCGCAGCAGTCAATTGTCAACTGGAGGACAAGCCATAAGCTGTGGGGTAATAACGCTGAAGGGCAGGTTAGGTTATGACCCAGTATGAAATATGACATTTGCAGTAGAATCGGCGTGCAGCATTTGGCAAGTTCCTACTGTAATGTTTGGTCTTGCAGTATAACAAGAGTATGGGAAACAAGGGAAAAAAAAGATGACTGTCACTTCACATCATTGGTGATAACTACTAAGGAACCCCTCGTTGAGCTTGCACGGCTCGCCTGTCACAGTCTGGCTGGCGAGAGACCTGCTGCTTCATGCAGAAGTGACACATGACGTAAAAAAGAACTGAGCTGAGGAAAGAAGATCAGCTTTGCCACACAGTTTCCTGACGAGAAGCTACAAAACGATGAGATCCTGTTTTACGTGTGTCCTTTAAGTGTCGTACGCGTGACTGCTCCATCGACGCACACACCTCGTTGTGCCTTTATTTATGCGGTGTACCCGGTCCGTGTCCGGTGCAGGCATTACAAGTGGTCAAATATCCATGCTGCTGGGAGTAACAGCATCCAAGTAGCTTAAGACACAACACCTGGAGAGAGAATAAAGCACACGCGCTCTCGCTCTCTCTTCTCTCTGTACTCTTACTCTGCCTCGCACTTCTCGAGAGCTCAGTTTGTATCTGGCAGAGCGAGAAGAAGGAAGTGGTGCTTGTTGCTGACGACTGGGACAGGAAAAATAAGTTAAGATGCCACAGAGAAGAACATAACAACTGGACATCATATTGTTGTCGGTCACGGTCATCAGAACCAGGTTGAGAAAAGGCCTTCAAGAAAAAAAGGCTCGTTACCTTCGTCCAATACCAGCCAGTCACTAATTACCAGCTCAGGTGTGGAAGTTGTCTGTCCATTTCACACATCTTCACCTCATAAGAAGAGCTTTACTTCTTATTCCTTCTTCTTTTTCCCTCTTTTCTTTCTTCCTTTTCCTTCTTCTTTCTTTCTTTCTTTCTTTCTTTCTGTCTTTCTTTCCTTCTTTCTGTCTTTCTTTCCTTCTTTCTTTCTTTCTTTCTTTCTTTCTTTCTTTCTTTCTTTCTTTCTTTCTTTCTTCCTTCTTTGGTTTTTCCTCTCCTCTTCGTTCATCCTTCCCTCCTTTGTCCTTCTGCAAACTTCTTGTGCAGCACAATTTTGGCCATGAATAGCAGAGTCGACCGACGTTCCCGAAGAAGCACAGGGTATCAATAAGCCTATATTATTATAATCATAATAATAATGTCCTTTACAGAAAAGTGAGCCTTTGTCAAGCTTCCCAGAAACTGGCCGGGTCATCCAGGCCGGACGATTCCCCACGGATGCTGATGGAGACGCACTGGCCAAGTGTTGGATCGTCCCAATTGAGACTCCTACGCAATTGTCCATGAGCAAAGATTGGTGTCAAGCAGTCCTGGCACACACGATGTCTGACAAGGAGGTTGGAGATGCTCATGGGTTTCGATCACTGTTGTTGTCTCTGAAAAAAACTACCAGACCAAATCGACTGTGGAAGGAGAAAACCATGACCCAGTCGTGCTTGAGTAGCTGTGGCTGCCCTCGGTGTTTGTGCTGGACCCGACTCAAGTTTTTTTTTTCTAGCAGGCCTGTTTTTGTCGTCAGGCAGGGTAGGCACAAAGCAGGCCTGGGCCGGGCTGATTTGGCCAGGCTGGCCGACAACAAAGCATGCAGATTTTCGATTGCAACATCATTCAAAATGACCCTTCTGCTGCGCAAAGGCCAGGCTGAGGCTGCCACCGAGGCTGCATCGAGTCACGTTCGACTTTTTCACCAGCTAAGTGGTATCTTTTTTTTCCCCCTCCGTTAGTTCTATCTCAGGAAGGATCACGCATGGAGTTGGGAAAAACAGGGGGTTCTGTTTTTTTTTCCCGGGGGGAGGGAGGGGGGGGGGTAATTAGGAGAAAGTCATGTAAGTGAAGAAGAAGGAGAAGAGGGACCTTTGGATCGCCATGAGAGATCCTGGCTGGATGCCCAAGCCAGGATCGTGTGAATGATAAAAATGTCTGCAAATATTTGCAAGCCCTGTGGCACTTGTTGCTGTGTTGTTTTTACCCATTGGTCCCGTGGCCACCCCGGAGATGGTCTTCTGTGAGACGAGCGCGGCGTGTTGCCGTTGTTCGAGCCGCCGCTTGGCCGCGCTGGCTGCGGCTGCCACGGTGGCCGCCTTGGCCCGTCTGGGTCCCGCCGCCGCCGCCGCCGCCGCCGAAGCCTGCGCCGCCACCGTGGTGGTGGTGGCCGTCGTGGCCGCCGCCGCCGTCGGTGTCACCGCCGCAGTCGGTCCCTCTGTCCTGGTGACAGCGGGGCTGTCCTCGAAGCCGATCTCGCTGACGTTGACCGCCACGATGTCCTGCACCTTGTTCATGCTGTGTACACACCAACGACTCCAGACGCCAAATAATGTTCTTACAAGTGTTTTTTGAACACTCTTTTCATCCTTGTTCCCTTTGTGTCCGTGATTACGTCTCTTTCTTCCTGCGCCACCAAATTTTCCCTCTTTTTTCTCCATTCATGGTTTCCCTCTTCTGGGGATGGAATCGAATTATCCTCCTCACTTCATGTCCGCCTTCCTTTTTTATCGATTGAATTACCTGCACCCTTCTAGACGAACCCTTTTTTTCAAAGAACAGTGCAAAGTTTTGCTCTCTGCTCAAGAGCAGCCAGAGATGTAGTAACAGCTCCTCACTCCAAGATACTACTGACTTTTATGGCGAGCGAAGCTGGGGGAATATTTTTTTTACTTTTTGTCTGCAGAGCAAAGTCAGCATCACATGCACGGACGACGACGACGACGACGACAGCAAAACCAGGAAGTTATTTAAAGTCTCTCTTTTCTACCCAGCTTGGATGAGCGAGCAACTTTCACACAATAACAAAGTTCAGTTTGACTTTAGGATCTTCATGCTCCTCCTGCATGTTTGCTTTTTTTTTCAAACTTTTTTTTGGGGGGAGGAGGGGGTAAAGAAGGAAGTCTCTTGTACAGGGGCTTTCAGACAAATCCGGATTTCCTCCTGACCATAAAATGCTACTAATGCAAGATGTCATGACGAGGTAATTTTGCGCAATTAGTTATTGGACCTGAAGGACTAAATGCGTCGACCAGGAACAACTCCGGAGTGATCTCCAACACCCTGTCCATGGCCGGCTTTGCAGATCGTCACACTGAGAAGCGCTTTACTCTCACCCCAGGCATTCTGCAAAGACCTTGGGCTGCCAGCATTTCCTAAGTGTGCCCCCCTTTGAACTGGCCTTGCTGCATGAAGGCATTACATAAGCAGCGGAAACAATACCCTCTTGGGCCTGTCCCAGGGAAAAGAATTATGTCAGAAGACACTCAGAGAGCCTCGAAAGAGGCGAGGAAAAGGGATTGCTCAAAAGGGCACAGGACCAAGAGCAAAATACACCGGGGAAGAAGAAATAAAATAAAGCCTCGTGCTTATTTGTGCTGGCCGAGGACGAGACCGCCGGACCTATCGAGGCCAAACAGCACAAGCAAAGGAAGTGTTATGGGTGTTTTCCATAACGATGACACCCCGGCCACAACCGGCGAGCGTGAAACTTACTCTTTGACCCATGAGGTTAGACCACTTTCCATCATTGGCCAAATGGGGGTGCCTGGACAGAGGTGCCGTCAGCCTGTCAGCCGGTCAGCTGGCCAGCCTGTCAACTTGTCAGCTGGTCAGCCGGTCAACCAGTCAGCTGGTCAACCAGTCAGCTGGTCAACCAGTCAGCTGGTCAACCAGTCAGCTGGTCAACCAGTCAGCTGGTCAACCAGTCAGCTGGTCAACCAG
>JAAUXU010154700.1_pt1 | contig 11091 bp, 12 predicted proteins | sample 7278151 | NCBI WGS metagenome assembly JAAUXU01 (sample SAMN14350113, study PRJNA611818) | marine sediment metagenome | isolation source: surface marine sediment (1.8m) | place: French Polynesia: Moorea | collected 2018-08 | reverse complement strand
TTTTAAGTTTGCTCGGCCACTCCTACTCGAGCTCCGCGGCACGTACCTCTAAGACTTAGTGTAAGCGTACTTTGCTTGGGTATGAGCACTTTGTCCTGGGTCGCTTACGCCGTATCTTTTTCGTAAGGACAGGGAGGGTTGGAAGGAAGAGTTGTCCTGTGCTGGGAAGGGACTTGGACCCTGGCAAGAAAGAAGACTCATTCATAAGGCAGGACAACAGCTGTTGCCTACCTGGAAAGTAGGTGCTGCACCTGATGTGACGGAAAACCCCCTGCATTGTACAGTATGCTTGCATACATTGGAATCTGATTATTGCAGCACTAGTTATTCTGGAATAATCCGCTTATTAGGACTTCCCGCAGCGCAAAATTGGGTCTTGACTAATTCGCAGAGCAGGAAATCCTGGCGTTGGAGCAATTTGTACCTTTGATGTCTACGGGGGCGTCACTAAGCCCCCTCTGTCTCTCTCTCTCTGCCACAAAACTTCAAGTTTGTCGAGGTGACTTTGTTCAATTTTTAAGGAAGCAACTCCAAAGCATCAAGTCCACTTGGGATCTGTTCCTTTCCCCGAACAAGCTCTATGCACAGGTGGCAGCTCTGAAATTAGGCACAGCAGTCTTTGTGCCCAATCTGTAAGGTCGAAGAATTCCAGGCCCTTTAGGAGGGCCTTAAGGGTAAATTTTCCTTGGATCTCTTTCTTTCTTTTGGGGGAGAGCCTGATCGCTCTGCTTCCCCCAATGGAGCAGCTCACTTAATAGAGCAGTTTCCTCTCTTTCCCCGAGGCTGCTCTGTTAAGCGGACTGTACTGTATATATTTGATGCAACACCTTTTCTCCTGACAAACTGAAAGTTTCCCCTTTTTTTCCTTCCACTCTGCGCAAGCAACTGTTATCACTGCTGTTGGCTGCTCCACACTTGCACAGCAGGCAGAGTTGTCCGTGGGTGAAATGTTTCGTAAAGCTCTGGGGAAGGAGGAGGAAAAAGGCCCACTGCTGAGTTGTATCCTCCACACTCACTCAGTGCCTGGAGTGACCATGATGTGCCTGTCCAGGGGGTGGGCGGCCGGCCCATTGGGGGGGGAGGAGGAGGAGGAGGAGGAGGAGGAGGAGGAGGAGGAGGCTCTCTACAGACAGATGAAAGGCTTTTATCTCTCTGTTTTCACCTGACGACTGCGATTGGAGAATTAACGAAATAAAGCCTTCTTCTTCACCCACGGGACGACGCGTTCTGTCTCACAAAATAAGCCTTGCGTGTGTGCGTGCGAATTTATGGGCTGTCAGCATGCGAAATGTTCGTCTGCTCTTGCGACATCCGGGCAAAAATGTTGTCTGACTGACGTATGGCCATTACATGCAGCATTATTGCGGTGGCAGTGACTGATAAGTCAGCCTGGGAGAAGCTTTCGAATGAATAATTCCAGCATAGGAGTGAAGAAGAATTTCTCCACCACTTTGATCTCAGCTACATACAGGTATAAAGGATATTTATACGACAAGAAGCCAACATTCCAAGCTTTGACCTGGTGTTTTTTTCATTTTTTTTAATCAATTTATTAATGACTTCAGCTGCCCCAACTCTCTGAAGTTCTGCGGACTGCAGAGACGTAGCAATTACGGGTCAAACTCACCAATAAGTAATCATATGTGACGACTCAAAGTGCACCTGCTAGAAGAGGCTGGACTTTTAGGTGCGCTTTAAAGACACTTGAAGTTTTTGGCCAAACACCTTGTAATGATCCAAAATAAAATACCACGTTAATCACCATCTGCCGTCCACTGAAGCACTGGTGGCAATTTGATGTGGCAATTTTTAACCCAATGTTTTGAAAATGTGTCTTCTGTGAGGGATTTTTTAAGCGTGGAAGAAACTGATCTTTCTTCTGAAGCTCTGACTTTTGAGCTAATGAAAGCTTTCCAGCCCTCGCTTGCAGAAGAAAGTCGAAATGCGCAGAGTAAGAATCTCTGAAATAAATATGTCAAGTTTTGTTGGAAAAGCAGGCCTAGATAAGTGAAGGAAATTAAACTTTAGTGAATCAGCTCAAGTCTCAAAGAATAACTGCTCACGGCTTGAGTGGCACTTACCAGGCTCAAAACTGCCTTTTAACACTTGTTTGAGACGAGAGGGGAAAAAAAGCCAAAATATCCTGGTGGAACCCCAGAAAAATAAGGTTTAGGCGAATCTCCTGCAAATCCGACCGCCCCATATATTTATTACACAGGGCTCTTTTTTGCTGTTATTGCGAGCTTTGGTGGCAGCCTCATATGATTCATGCACCACCACTGAAGAGTGTTCCAGCTCTTTCAGCTGTAATGTTCAGGCCTCCCTCCCCCCCCCCAAAAATCACGACCCAATCGCGCCAGGTCTTCAGCTGTCTGAGTGCTGAGCATGGTGCCAAAGGTGGTCACAGCTACCTTAAAATCCATCGAAGATGGGAATGGCGTAAATGGCGTGAAATAGCTGACATGGAGTGTTCACTTAAGGGAAGTTCTTTTCGCTCGAGGAGCTCTCGCTGGCCCCTCAGGCTGTATTTGCCTGGTCTAGCAGAAGAAATTGGGATGGGATTTTACCTCTGAGGGTGGCGAAAGTAGTTCAGTTACATGTTCAGTGGGCTTTATTTGGCAATGCGTTTTGACAAACTGTCCAATGTCGACACGACTCGTTTCCCAATGGAAAGCTGCCCAGGAGTCCTCCATGGCCATGGAGTTGTACAACGACATGGTGGACGTGGCGGACGCCTGCCGCGGGGCCAGCCTGGCGGGCAGCGTGCCGTCAAGGCTGAAGGATGTCGGGGTTTTCAATGAGCCTTTGGTCAGGCCCCTATTTGCGTTGTCAATACTGAGTGAATGCGTGTGCCCCGTTGACGTCGAGCTCCACTGAGATGATGTTGGCCACCCAGCGTAAGACCCCTGACGAAGGGTACCCTTCCGCGATCGTGTCCGGTCACCAAAGCTTCGTCCTCGCCGGTGCGACGCACACCGGGGCGCGCTAAATGGAGCGCACGGCCGAGCCCTACAGGAGAGCGCACTTCTAAAAGAGCGCATCCCACGAGAGCAGCCCTCACTTCAGGTCAGTGCCTTGCCAGGCCTTTTCCAGACGTTCGGTCAGGTTTAGTTACGTTAGGCCCTTTCAGGCCTGCTCTGAACTCGCTCTCGGCATGGGATTGGACCAGGGACGTGACTTGTTCCAGAAGTTGTTGTGCTCTTTCCGAGTGCGCTCTGATGTCCGACTTGGCCGGGTTGCTCTGCTGACGGGGCGCGCTCCTGTAGGCTACGATCTTGACGAACGCGCCCTCATGAAGGACAACCCTTTTACAATACTCATGAGGAGTGCAGACAGCTTTTTTTTCCTGTGGTCCTGGTTACCCTTTTACTCCCCCGAAGCTGACAACTTCGTGCTCGAAGCTCCAGCTGTTCCTTGAACACTTTGAACATTTTCATAAATTAGTATGAGAGTGGTGCAGACCCCTTCCCTATGTAGGTGGATTCTACCTACGGTGGCAGCAGCTCATTGTTCTATCCAACTGCGCGCAGAATAGAAATGAGTCCGATTAAACGCACCAGGCCTGATCAACAAAAATTCCACGGGGAGAGCCAGAGTGCAGTAGCAGGTAGTGTCTGTGCAATTATTGGCTGAAGCTTCCTTCTCGTGCCTCAAACCGTCACCACTTGAGATAACGGCAGTGATAAAAGTTCTCCTGTAGCAAGGACATCTTTGCTTGCCATCTTATCTCTGGTAGTGCATTCAGGACCTGACTACAGAGTCCGGGAGCAGAAGTAATTGACAATACGACGCACGCGCGTGTACCGAGTACAGTGTGTTCCAAAATCGAGGTTGCTGACTGACCATGCCTTGAGTGACAGCGTCCCTCCCTGGACCAAGTTGTTCCACTGACACAAGCAAGAGGTGTGTCACCATGTTCCAGTGGTGCAAACTTGACTGTAGGGAGTGGTGTAACGCTGAACAGCTTTGATACAGCTACTCGCAATCACAAAACCGGATTCATATGACAGGCAACATCAGTGTACTTTCTCTCTCTTAGGAAAACATGTGCTGAGGAAATGAATGCATACTGGGTGTCCCAAGGAAATGCCAGCCAGAAGCTTAGGAGGCCAGCACTGCCTCAACATGTTTTGAATTCTCCTGATATGAATGACTGCAACTGGGTCACTCCTTTTGACGCATGCACATTATGTCACCATCCAGAGATGTTGCCTGGCAATTACCAGTCATGGCCAGGTGGGCCAGGTGGACTGGGAGAAATTGTGCTCCTACTGTCCAAATACGGGTGCGTTACTGAGGATGTTTCAAGACAAGGCCTGCACCTTGTGCGCCGCCAGCATGATCGTCAAGGAGAAGAAGAAGAACGTACTAATTTTTCACTCCATGGAATTTTGCTGAAAGGTGCGGGTCTTTGACGTGCTGGGAACCTTCTTCCCTTTGTCGCCGTTTAATTCACTTACTTTCTCCTCTTTTAGTTCACTCTCTCATGCGACGACGTACGAATATTTATAACATTTTCCACGGGGATTACGTAAGGGCTGCGAGATTGCAGCGGAGATGGAAACTCTCACAAAACTTTTATTTACACTTGTTGATTGATTCAATAAAGACTGCAAAGGCTGGATCGAGGTTTTCACTAATGCTCGTCAAGTGTTTCATTTCTGGGATTGTTTGAACAGGGAAATGCAATGCGTGGCGTGGGCCAGGGAAGAAATAAAGTAGGTGTCTCATAAGAAACGACTGTTTGGGCCTGAAATTTCCGTCGAAAAAAGACTTTTTGTCCTCATTTCACTTTTTGGTTCTCTTTTTTTTTACCAATTTGCGTAATTTGGAAGACACTGGTGGTTACGAAACCGGCACCAAAAGAAAAAGTGGGAAGAGAGACCTGCACAATTTCCTGTGGGACAAATTGCGAGTCTGCAAAGTTTGGGACGCTTGCAAATTTTGTGTAGAACCATTTCTGTCCGAAAATGCCATGTTCAAGAAATGAACTTTTTGTGAAGCTTCCGCATGGTTTGAAAATGACTTTTGAGACTGAACAGGTCAGTTTGAGGCCATTGACAATTGGACAATTGAAGCAAGCAAACAGAAAGTCGAAGTGAACAAATAGTATTTTATTTCACACCAGCTGAACCTGCACCCGGCTTTGCTTGGGAGAATTCTATAAGTTCTCCTCGTCCACCACGTCCTTCACGCTGTCCATGCGCCTCGACCTCACCATGCACCACTTTTGTTGTTACTTTTGGAACTGGCTGAACCGGACACTCTCGTCCTCTGCCCAGCTCTTGGCAGTGATGGCAGCGGGCCGCCAGTTGACAGGTCAAGCCCCAGTTAGTTGGGCTTGCCGGGTTTGTCCAGCTCACTGTCCACTTCAACTGATTCCTTCCCTTTCTTGCTCCAGCCATAGAAAGCTACTGACAAGTACTGGTACCACACATCTAAGTCACGCAGGCTTAGCTATACCTACTGGGATAGCCATCTATGACCTATGTAGTAAATGCAACATTTGACCTCGACTTCGGCCTCCAAACAGCCTCGTCATGCAACTTTGCATAGCCTATGTCCTTCTTGTTGACCCAAAGGTCTCGCATGCCAAAAATGAGCCAGATCCGTGAAGAGCTGAGAGCGCCAGAAGGGACACAAACATACATACATACATACATACATACATACCCGAACAGCTTTATATATAGAGAGAAGACCAGCGAACTTGACCCGCTTTGCTGGGTGTCTTCCCACTTCTCGACTGCTCGACACATGTTTCGTGCTCAACAATCAACACAAAGCTGATCTCCCCCTAGAAGCTGATCTCGCACTTCACACTCGCCATGTACTCCGTGTCTTCCATGCGATCTGCGCACGTATCGGATCCATTTTGTTTCTACCTTTTGAATTGGCTGATCCGGACACCATTGACTCCCTCTCTTCTCCCCAGCTTAGTGATAGCAGCGGGCCATTAGGCTATGGGTCGAGCCACAGTTTGGCTTGCCTGGTTTTCCAGCTGGACTCCTACTGATTTCTTCTCTCTCCTTCCATACGTAGATAGCTACTAACAAATACAAAATGCGACTTTGGACTTTGATTTTGGCCTCAAAACGACCTCAGATCCAAAGTGCTGTGCGATCACTTTTAAGTTTGTTATAAGTAGTGTCTGCCAACCAAGTTTGGTGATGATCAGTGCAGCGGTTGAGATGCCCATGACGTGACACACAGATACACTCACAGATAGAGTCCATAAAGTCCTAGCGCTTTATATATTACAGATTCAGAAGCGCCAGCGCAGAGACGTCCAAGCCTGTGGGGCCTGCGGAAACGATGTCCTCCGATGACAACATCCACGGACGGCCTCGCCGATGGGAGATTTTGTATGACAAGTACAAAATGAACAAGAATCGATTTGGTCGGAGGAATTCCCCGGTGTTTGCATGGGTTCAGTTATGACAATAACTGTGTCAATACGGTGTCAATACAAGCTACTGAAACAAAGCTTCGTTTGTTGGCTCTTCCAGGCGTCAGTTCGGCAACTAAGTCTTCAATTTGTCCACCAGTCGCCCTTTGCACCAGTTGTCCATGCATCCGGACGAGAAGCGGCCAGGAGGGTCCAGAAGACGATGTCATCGATGTGGGATATGATCCGTTCTGGATCAACTACTGTCTTAACTCATACCTTATTTTCAACGGCGAACAAAGAGGCTTTATTAATATCTCTTTCTCAAGGAATAAATCGGCATTTTTGTGGCAATCAGACGGAAAATCACAAACATGTTACAACGGATGCTAAGTTAGATGAGAAACATTGTATCATATGACAAAGGTAAAGTTGCGGCATGAAATTCAAGTTCAGAGCACAACTAAAGCGGATGGGAAACCCCTTAAAACCCCTTGTTATGATGGCTAAAAACCATAAGAGGAAAAATATGTACAGTACGTCAAGATTTGCAACGTTGGACATGCAAAAGCCTATTTTTTTCCTTTTTTTTTTCTCGCTGCGCCTGCAATGCTTGGCACACTTTTCCTTCCGGAAGAAAAAAAAGTGCTCTTTTTTAACACTTGGATCTAAATCAGTACTTCGACCGAGTGAAGGAGAATGATAAATTCGTAGCTGTACGACTCAACTCTGTGATGCTGCTTCTTCTGCATTCACATTACTGGAAGGTCTTTGACGCCTCATACTGTTCTGCTTTCCAGTATGCACATCTCTCTAGCACCTACGATACAGACATATTACTTACGTACACCCACGAATGTCATCAATACTGTGCTACACGCCTACTTGTTACGAAATGCGTACACACGAAGGCATGCAATATACTTAGGCGTGTTCTGCGCTATAAGAGCTTAAGCAACCAAAGGGAGAGTTCAAAGGAAACGAGGTTAAGCATTCTGAAAATTTGTATAGTTGATAACGCTCTCTATCTTTTTTTTTTACTTGAAAGCGGCAAGTTTCTCCTTTAAAATAGAGCTTAAAAGTCAAAAAAGACAAGGAGGAAATTTCTTCGTACTCAAGATGCGCAGGCATTTTGGGTGCGGTTGCAATAACAACACTGTCAGCAAAAAGGAGAAATCATGCCGGGAAGGATAAAACTGGCAAATTCCACTCTCCAGTGCAGTCCACAAGTTGGTTCTTCCTCCTCTTCTTCTTAGCCTTAGTCTTCTCCGGACTGCTTGGCCAAGGCGAGCAAGATCATAGTCAGCTCCTTCTTGGAGATCTTTCCGTCGCGGTTGAAGTCACACCCTTTCATGATGGTGTCCTCGAAGTCGGCCAGGTCGGAGGAGTCGTAGTCCTGCGGGTACAAGAACAGAACTGACGAATTAGGACACGTTAGCATTGTATACGATAGCAAAGCATTAGTTTTAGGGAGACAAAAGATTATCTTCAACCAGAGTAAAAATCATGGAGTTCACCTTCTTGACCAGCTCCAGCAGGTCTTTGAGAAATCCTCTCAGCTCCTCGTTCTCTATTGTGCCATTGCCATCCTGCAGGAAATCAGCACCAACGTACAAACATGTATGTTACATCCATTTGAGGTATAACGTTAGGTATAGCATATTTACATATTTGTACAGTGTCTATCGACGGTTGTTTTGTCTGCAGATGGACAAATCCACTAGCATTAAGCACAACACATTTTGATTCAGCATCTCCTTGCACATGTCGTCAGTATCACCGAAATTAAATTTTGACTGAACTCATGAGTGAAGACGCAGAATTCTTTGAATGGACGACTCAGATAGACTTTAAACAGTTATTAGAGACCCCATTTGATGACTGATCATTATTGAAAACAACAAACATAGAATGAAGGTAGAATGGAATGACTTCTACCCGTTATGACTGGGGATCCACATGGAAGTGACCACTCATTTCAGGAATCGGTTCAGAAATTAGACCAAGTTGACGCCGAAAGTAACAAACAGTGGGATTGATTAAAAGTTATAGTTTTTCTCTCTCAATAGCAACATTTGATGTGGACTATTGATGCTACCACTAAAGCGAACCCTGGCTGATCCTACAAAAATCAGCTGTCTGGGAGTAACTCTGGTGAGTCCAGGTTTGTCCCAGAAGAGAGTTTCACAGGAATAGGAAAGAAAAAGAAGTTACGCGTTAATTGCGGCAGCTTATTCAAGCTGCAGAATATCTGCACATCTGGTTTATGACGTTTACCAAAGGACCGGTTTTATTTGTCCTGCAACTGAGCCTCTCGAGGTTGGGGATGGTTGCAAGCTACATTTTTGCAGCTCAAGCTGGTGTTTGAGCAAGTAGCTACGAGTCAACAGTTCATAACAGTCAGAGTCAGTCCATAACACCGAGGTAGAAATTTATTACAGAGAGATTAGCTGATGAAAAACTTATGCTCTAAAAAATTGGTTGCAGGGAAATGGAGATTTTGTCGGATACACCAGGTTTTACTGCACTATAGTTAAAAATGTTATTGGTCATGCAGACACCTCTGAACGAATCATCAAAAGGGGGTGGTGGTGCCATATTTTCAACCGTTCTCATCGACCTGACTCATGAAACAGCTGTTTCAAAAATCCAATTCGAAACTGGAAACAACTAAAAGAGCAAGACAAGTGTCAGCATCTCCACCCACAATGTGTGTCACTTCAGTGCTCCGACTCCATCCATCCACACCATGGATGGGGGTGAGGGTCTATCCCCCTTCTTGCAGACAGAGGGTTCACCCTCGGGGTTGACCCTGACCGGGCTAAAAACAACCAGTGGATCGGGGTTACGCTGGCATTGGACAGTCCATTGTGCTGAGACTGTGCAATATGTCATATGGACCTCGGATATCGCGATATATAGAAATATATCGTGACATTATACAGTATTCTTGGCATGCAATGCTAAGAAAGCACGAGATGTATGGGCTGCCAAGCAGAGGGCATAAACAAGATAAGAAATTGCGACGCTAAACCTGAACATGATGGAGTACTTGAATCTTTAAAATATCAGTAAAAGTGTCATCTTGACAATCAATTAGACATCACAGAAATCGTATCGAAGATTTCAATAAGCGGTCTCCCAACATCGAATTCCGCGATATCGATTAACTTGGGATATCACACAGTCTTACATGATTACATATTAATAGTGTTAGTACGGCGTATGTTGATTCGTTCCTTACCCTGTCATAGAGGGCGAAAACTCTCTCAATGTCCTCCTTGGTTAACTTCGTCGATCCCTATTAGAATAGCGACATTATCATAATGCAACAGTAAAGAGCTGTAATTTAACTGTGTAAAACAAAAAAAAGCGGAAAACTATCGGGAAATCATTGTTGAGCAGCGAAGGCTTTATGAGTCCCATCTGCACCTCTGTGTGTACGTATGTGTGTGAGTGTGTGAGTGGGCACCGGGTGCTTCAGCAGTTAACTTCTCAACTCGAGCTGGGCGTGGGTCGGGTCGGGTTTTGGGCCGTGCTGGCGAGACTTTTGCCCACCAGCTGGAGCTGCTTTGAGCCGAGCCTTCTCTTCAGAAGGCGGAAGCTCAAAAACAATGCAAAGCAGCAAGTTTTGTTTCCTCTCCTGTAACGAGAGCAGGAGCGCAGAAATGGTCGTTCAATGTCTGGCTTTGCTTTCCAAGTTGCACTCTGATTCGCTAATGACATCGCATCATCCACTTCTCTCCTTCAATTGCACAAAAATTGAAAATACTATAGTGAAAAACTCACTTTTTCTCCAATGACATTTGACTCAGTAACTCAATAAGTCACTACTTTTCACTGACACTAAAAACTTACTTTTACTAAAATTGAAAGGAAATAATGGTGTTTTTCTCATGTCACTTATTACTTTTTATGATGAGTATTTTGGCATTTTACGACTTTTTTGGCATGTTTTTCGGCATCTTCAGTTTGTTTATTGATTTCCCAACAGTGTAGAAATTGCCGGTTAAGAAAACTTATCCCCACTTTTTCGGATCACTCTGCAGAATAACTTAAATGAAGAAAGTTGCCTGATGAAATGCAAATTGAGTTGTTCTTTGTAGATTGTTTGGTTTTGGACGCTCAGTTGTCATTTTCAAATTTCAGGGCTGGCACTCTTGGCTCATGTTGCCATTCTTACGTCATTGTTAGATGGATGGAAATTAGTGAAAGTGAGAAAGAAATTACAGTCAAACCCGGGTATTGTGACATCCGAATATAGTGACAAATTACTGAATTCTTTATTTTCTAGGATTGCCACCTGGGTATTGTGACAACCCGCTCATGGTGGCAATTTCACTTCGACCAAACTGTGTCACTATATCAGGGTTTCACTGTAGTGACTAAGGTGGTTCAAAATTTTAGTGGCTTCTGGTCACTCCTTTACCAGTAAAAGGCCACCATTTGTATGCTGCATCTTGTACCTGGTATTACCGTAGATGCCGCATCAAACCCCTCTCTTTAAAAGTCCCCCTTTTTTATCGCCCCACAAGAGAAGGTTGAAAAATAACCCCCGATTGTGTTTGGGGGGGCGGGGGGGGGCGTGTGGGTGGGGCTGGGGTGGGGGCGAGGGGGGGCGGGGCGTGGGGGGGGGGGGTGGGGGGGGGGTGTGTTTGGGGGTAGGGGGGAGGAGAGGAGGGGGAGGGTGCGGTGATGCGGGG
>JAAUXU010087917.1_pt1 | contig 11091 bp, 6 predicted proteins | sample 7278151 | NCBI WGS metagenome assembly JAAUXU01 (sample SAMN14350113, study PRJNA611818) | marine sediment metagenome | isolation source: surface marine sediment (1.8m) | place: French Polynesia: Moorea | collected 2018-08 | reverse complement strand
CTTAAAAGTGCTGCAAGTGGATCTATGGGCAAAAAGTTGAGTCAGGCCAAATTGAAGTGATCACAATGCATCCACTGTCTCCAAAGATCAGCAGAATGTTTGTCAGGAAGCCAACAACTTTAATTCTGCCTTTCAACAGTAGAAGCATGGGGCAAGGCCAGAAAGGGGTGGGTGACTGGCTACTTCTGAGGGTATCTGAAAATTGTGTGCTTTTGAGCCCTTTTTACTCTTCTTTGCTGCAATACGGTTAGAGCAGGCACACGGACAAAACAATCAAATTCTATGGTCCCAACATGATTGTCATAAGCGTGTTCCACTGTCACACTAGCACATTACACTCATTAGGACACCAAGTTATCTAAAAATATCGCATCTGTCCATGCACTGCTTACACTTTCGTTCCCCAGCAATCCCCGTGGAGAAATTGGGCTCTTCGTAAGTCTCGATCGCTGCTCCAAGAACGCACATGGGGATGCTTTTTGGTGCAGTTGTATGACAAGCCGTCTAGCAATTGGCGTATGCCAACAAATGGTCCTCCAATGACCCTTTTTACTATAAAAAAGTAGCCCAAAACCGATTCTGCGATCAGTAGACGGTGTCTTATATAGAGTGACCAGAAATGCTAGTCTTTTTTCACCTATTGCTGCTGCTCAGATTCCACTCGTTTGGTACTTGAAGGCTAGTGTTCGAGGTGTAAATGCTGAGTGGAAGCACTGCCTGGTTAGCTCCTGTATGTATAAGAACAACTAAAAATAAATTGTTCTGCAAACCGAAGCTTGAAGTTCATGAACTGGCAATTGCCTCATTTCCTCGACACGAGCAGCTGCCATGCCTGAAAAAAGAGCCCCAAACAGAGGACAAACTTAAAATAGTCATGGAAGACGTTGTAAGGAAAATTCCAGGGGATGTTGATAGAAAATCCAATCTCCTTAAAAGAGTGAAAATGCTCCTTGTTATATACTTTGAGTAATGAAATGAAACAAAATGGTTGCTCTTGCCTCTCTTTAAGTTGTCCTGAACTCAATGGAAGAAAATCAGCAGAAATGGTTTGCATTTTGTCGCCCATTTCAGAGGCGTACTGTATAAAGACCATTAGATTTGAATGTGTATGCACAATGAAGTTGCCTACCATCACTGATGACGTTGATTTCTAGTTCCTGTGGACAGGCCTCCTCGTACTTGGACCAATAGGGCTCCTCGCACAGATACAGCTGCGTCATGACAGTGTCGTCACCCCACGTCATCTCATCAAAAATGTGATTAACTCATGGAAAACAACTTGATGGAGTCCACAAATTTCTTATAACGTCTCTCTTCTTGCTCCCTTCGCTCAAGAGCGAAAAGAAAAGATGCCAAGTTTTCTTCTCCCAGTGTCACTTGTAGCATTTGTTCACATGCGTGGCCAAGGTTCTGCTGCGCTGCTTTCGTTTTGCTAACTGAGATGCTCATCACGGTTTGCTTCTCTTTGCTTGGTACATCCGTCAGTTAGATCAATAAAATACCGAGCTCCCCATCCCGGCAGCAAATATGATTCTTCTTCGACAACAGTTGTTTCTCTCTAGAAGGCAGCACAACAGGATGAGACTACTTCTGCTCATACTGGGACTGTTTCTTCCCGTTCAAGTAGGTCCTTGGGATCCGACAAGGACTGTGCCGCTACCCAAGGACACCGACAGAGCCAGAGAATAGTTCCTTGGGGTAAAATAAATACCATTTCGCTTCCGTAGAAGCAATCTTCGACGCCTTCTCACTTCACTCTTAGTCTATTTGTAATGTTATGCGCCTTGCAGGCCTGAAGGGAGGCCTAAGAGCCATTTTCGAGTAAAGGCTCTAGGCCTAACACACCTGAGGCTATACTGTACAACACTTAACTGTGAGATGTACGTGCATTGTGGTCGTGGCTAAATTATCTCGTTGACCCTGGTTTCTCTGCATCCTCACCACAAACAACGAGTCTGAGCTTAGTGAAGAGAAAAAATGAAGTTCTATTGGAAGAAACCATTTATTACGAGCAAGAGGCTAATCCGCAAAAGCCCCACGAGTACTGAGATGACCACGTCGCCAGGCCTTGTTAACCAGGCCAGGTTACCAGGCTTTTACCAGGCAACTGATCTCTGTGCTCATCCGGATACGTATATTGAGCTTTCCATGATTCAGTCATTTAGGGCATCTTTTCTTGGTACAGTGCAGTACAGGACAACGATGAGTGCTTTAGGAGCAGTGAAGTTTAGGAAAGGCTATAAGGGATATCGAATTTAAGAGAGAGAAACAGCTTGAGTCTGTGCTCTTCTTATTGAGGTCTGTGCACAGACCCGCATCTTTTTCACTTTGCTCTCTTATTACAACAGCGATGGATCCAAGCTCAATCCAGCAAGCTTCTTGGTTGATCAAGAAAACTTGACAACGGAAGAGAGTCTGAGGCCAACACCTGGCTTGGCTACCTATATTAATGGAGGTCCACTCTGATCCTGTCAAGCCCAACTGTTCTTAAATGTCTTGAACAAGAAGGCTCAGCTTGGATTTCAGATTTTCAGTCCATCATTGCTGGAAGCAACCGGATGCCGTAAGCATTGTGGAAAAAGATGAGTTCAATGTTTCAGAGTGGTTGGGAATTAGGAAAAATCGTTTGGTCTGTTTTCGCAATTATACTGCCAAATAGGCCCAGAGAAAAAAACCAAAAGTTTTAAGGGGCAAGGACTTCCCCCAGACCTCCATGTTCACGTTGACACCATAGCAAGTGCATTTACACGTCTCATTCCCACGTACCATGTGTTATACTAAATATTGATGTTGCACAAACTCACTCTGCAAAAAGTAAATCCGATATCGAAGTCTGCCTATGATGAGCAATGGTTTTTTTTCCCCAATTCGAATCCAGCATTAAAAGGCTCCTTTTCCTATTCCCGAGGAGATGCCGAGTGGGTGTCATAGACACTTCTCTCGACGGATTCGGCTGCTTCTACGAACATATAGATGTACCGCATTTGTGTCTCTCTGCTGTACTTACGACCAACTCCTAATCTCTTTTGATGCACCCAAGTTAGCGCAAGATCATCATATGAGGCAATTCCATCTAAGGAAGGCCTCAGGGACCGGGAGCGAGGGAACATCTAAGCATTATATCCGAACTAACGACCTCCCAAGGAAAAGGCAATTGCGAATAGTTAAGGATGGCCTTTTTAAGTCCTCAAAACCAATAAAACCTTTCTAGCTCCCTTTTTTCCCCGCTTTTTTGCTACCTTTCGTACAGAGTCACCGTCACAGCTGTACAGGGTAATCGCATATCGGCTGTACAGTCCTTAAAATAAAGCTGAATATATTAAAAGTTTTAAGAAAATGTCTAGTCTAACCAGCTGGGCATTGCTGTTCACTAGGAAAACTGAAGGCCTCATCCAAACTCTGACCGAAACAAACAACTGCACTTGTGCTGTGGAAGGCTTCAAGAGGCCTGGGAGCAGTGGAGGAGGCCTTCATTGCTGCATATGACGGCCAGTTTGAGAGCTATGGAAAGAAAAATGTTGCCAACCAGCTTGAAACAAAAACATTTCACGTATTCATATGACATTTTGATATGAAGCATTTTTTCACTTTAAACAGAAATCTGTACCTCCGATATGGGTCACCCTGTAGAATCTATGCAAAAAGGTACCTTCTAATGCTGATAACTTTCATCGGGCGATCACCAGCATTAGCAGATTTATTCTCCCAAAAATGAAGCCGAAGTTGATGTATTTACTTAGTTGAAGACAATTCAACAAGAATTTAGCGGGTATCCATATTTCCCATTGAGGCAGGGTCCTTTCTCCGCATATCTTCCACAGCTCTACGGTCGTAACACTTTGCAACGACTGCATTACGTTAAAGGGGGTTAAGGGAAGCTAGAATGGTGACAGAGTGTGGACGCGCCCAAGTATGAAAGTCGCCTGTGTGGGCATGGGGAAATAGCGCGTGTTCCACTTCCGAGGAACTTTCTGATGACCTCGTCGACATTAAAAATTGGCCGGCAAAGAGGACTTCTCGGAACTCCTGATCTCTTTAATGTTTGGTCGAAACAAGACTGAACAAATACCTGGCTCGACCGCAATCACACTGCACGTACACCTGCACAGTGTACGTTCGCACACAAATGTATGCACGGTAGCTTAAGAAAGTGCTTCACCGATAGCCACGTTATTGCTCTTGCCCGCCCTGATCACGTCTCTCCGTCCAAACATTTCTCTTTTGCATGCACAACCGCAGAGCTTCATAAAAGTGAGGAAATTGCCGTAAATGTCGACTGATTTGTGGCTGCAAAGTTTGCGTGCGCAGCAAAGTCTGCTATTACCGCTAACGTCGCTTGGTGCGTGTGCATACCTGGGAGCTCGCTCGCCAACCCCGGCCTATTTTGCTACCTGTCTGTCCACCTCGTGAACGTGGAAAGTGCATCAGTTCCAAGAAGAAGTCGTCGCTTCAGTCGTCGCATGATTTGCTGGACCTGTGACGTGGCTTCCTCCAAGCTTCAGCCACCGAAAGTCGGCTAATTTTGAATGGCAGATAGACAAAAATCTCATTTCTCCCCCCCCTCTCTGTCACCATTCCATCATTTTGGGGAAATGCATTTCCTTGGGTGTCGATGCAGAGAGAAAGAGAGGAAAGGAGAAGGTTTTTTAATGCAGCGAGAAATGCTCTTGGGGATTGGAAGGAAAGCTTTGTTACCGCAGAATTCGTCTTCGATATCAAGGACTTTGGAGGCTCGATTTCATTCCCCTAATAGCAAATCTTACCACTTACAAAGTTCCTTCCACATCTACCGCACAGGACGAGGGAAACTGAAATTGTTTTACTGCAGTCTCATTCGAGCAGGATGAAGTGCTTCTCCGCATGGTTGAAAAAGACGACTTCTTGCTCAATCCGCAGCAGCATCTCAACTCAGTTGGCACCGTCAACGCGTGGTAGACCCTGCGCACGTAGCAGATTTGGTAGACCCTGTGCACGTAGCAGATGTGGTAGACCCTGTGCACGTAGCAGATGTGGTAGACCCTGTGCACGTGGCAGATATGGCAGGCCCCACGCTCGTGGCAGACGCAGCGCACTCCCCTCATGTGTCACACGACTAATGCGAGTGAATAGTGAAAAACCAATTGAATTCTGCATTTCTGGAAGAAATGGCCTCCAGGAGATTGATGAATCACGCGTAGTCAAAGACGCGTTCACGTAATTTCACCCCAAGGAACTTGTCGGTCGTACCATGACCGTCGTCCACCCTGCACACCCCCATGGAGATCTTGCCGACGCCCGGCCCGAGCTTGCACTACGGATGTCACAAGAGTTCCATGAGAATTTGAGCGCCTCCAGAGAGGCACAAAGTGTTCGCTCGCAGGTCTGGAAGCAACTGAGGCAAGCGCAGCAGAGAGAGAAGGAGAGAAAGAGGAGAGAGAACATTCTCTGTCTCCCCTAACAGCATAACTGAGAGAGAGAGAGAGAGCGAAAAAGTCCCTGAAATGATGAAGAAGTTAACGTTTCAGCGTGACACAAGGCAATAATTCATAGCAGCAGCCCCTTCTTCTCTCAGTCCGGCGGCATCAACCCTTTTTTTTCTCTGCTCATCTCTTCTCCTCTTTCCTTTCCTCTAATTTCCTGCCAATCTCTCCCTCTCTCTCTCTCTCCAGCAATCTTTTAAGCTTGGCGTGTGCATTTCATCTCTCGTTCTCATCTCAGGGGAATAGAGCCGTTTTGCGTATTTTCGTCCCTGCTGATTGCGTGCGACCAAAAGAGGGGGAGGAAGGACCACGGATCGCTGTGTACAGTCGATCAACAAGGAAACTCAGTCTCCTTGTAGGTATGAGCAATGCCTCATGTTTTTACGCTAAACTGATAATCTCATTGGGATCATGATCCAGCTATTTGGAGCAAAAAACAAGCCCCATTACGGCAGAAATGCACAAAAAGTTGCATTGGAACAGTCAAGTTCGAGTACTGACATACGCCATACAGTAGACGTCGGATGTAACGCTACTCTGGGGATGAGCAAATCTGCCGTCATATGCGGCATGCCATTGTATTCAAAAAGGTCGACAGAATAAGGACAAACTGCAAGTTTGACTTTGCTCGGCTTCTTCTTGCCAGCCATTGGGCTCTTTATGATAACAAAAACCTGGCAACCACTGGTTTGGCATCGCTGGTACACAGCATAAACAGAATAGAGTTGAGGCCTGACCAAAGGGCAGATAGATCATGTGTTCTATTCCAATCTGAATTTGGGATGAGACAATTTTTAAAGATGAAAAAATTACATTTCCCTCTGCTGGCCCTACAGCGTTCTCTTGTCCTCAAGTCTGCGTCACAAATGGCCTAACACTACTCTAGACATCAATCTAGTCAATCTTCCAAAAAGTCCTAAAATCAGTCAGGAACTTCCAACAGGGAGGGTGAAATTAAGCATTTCAACTGACCACTCTGCCATTAGAAGTGGAGGAGGTGCCACTACATCCGGAGTGATCTACTAAGCAAAAAGGTGGGACTTCAAGAATCTGCCCTCATAAGCGGATTGCCACGGTAACCAGTGCCATTTTAAGCAGCGCCAGCAATGCAGGGATCCTATTTCAAAATGCGACTCGATAATGACGGTAAACAGGGTGTTCATAAATGAGGTGCCACTGTACGACATGAACAGTGCCTAACATGCACAAAACTTACTATTTGCATAGGTACAGAGCACAGAAAAGGAGAACAGTGGTTTAATGGAAAGGATTAAAGGAAAGAACACTAGTGTGCACGTAAACGTAAGTAGGTAGGAATTCACAACAGCACCGAACCTAACCATTCACGCTCCGGAGTTTTGTGCAATTGAATTGCAAGACGCACAGGGTCCATGATGATAGTTTGGTCCTTTCCACGCACGACGCTTGGACCAAACTCGGCACGCCCAAAATGCATACCTCTGCGGCAAGAACAACGTGAGCAGCGAGAAGAAACTGTCGACTTTAAGCGAAGCAAATTTCAGCAAAAAGGTCAGTGTTGAATGCAGTTCTGAGCACTTTTAAGACACACCTATACGGAGAACGAAGTAAGGAAATAACAGAATTTTTTTTTGCAAAGTTTAGTTACGCCTTTAGGTGAGTGAAACCTCCGCTAATCGCTGCAGTTCACGTTGTAGATCAGTGTGAAAAACAGAATTGAAGTATCGTTAACATATGAAAACTTATGACTAGTTTTGCGGTTACTACTGTTGTCCTCTACTCTACTCTCTGTGACAGACGCATCCTCTCTCGGAATAAAGAGTTTCCTTACTCTTCCGTAGGTTCAGAACATAATCAGGTGCTACGATTTGGAACACTTTGTTTTTAGTTTCATTTGATTGCAGTGCTTAAGTTTTGGACCTAGAATGTACCTAAGCAGGTCCACATCACATTTGTAATGTTGACCAATCATCCTTTTTTGTACTGTGTTTTTAAAACTTTGAAGGCTGAGAGAGGAACCGAGAACTGATCATTTTTTCATTACATTTGACTTCAAATGGAGTCTTGCATGAAATCCAGGTTGCCTCAAGAGGAAAAAAAGACCTCGGACAATACATAGGTACCTTATTTTAGTATACACTAGCTGAAGCCGCACCCGACTTTGCTGGGGAGAATTCTATAAATCGCTATTTCTGGTTGTCTCTTCTCGCTGTCCCTATGCTTCACACTGGCCCCGCAATTCATGCTGACCCCATGCTTGGTACTGACCATGCACTCTGTGTCGTCCGTCCACGTCATCGTAACAAATAGTCTAAAGCCACAAGCTGAAGAAAGAGGAGAGTGAAAAGAGCTCAAGCTGAAAATGTCTCATCCTGGAAACTACACTTCAAAAAAAAAATCTGCAAAAAATTCCAAGAATAGGGCAACTTGGCAACCCTGGAGAGGAGAGGGGGTGAGTGGCGGCTGGATCAGCCAGTTTCAAAAGAAAGAACAAACAAAGTAGATCTGATCTGATCCGGGTGCAGTGGCACGGACAACACGGAGGGCATTGTGAATGTGAAGGGCGAGATCAGCTTCGTGTTGAGCAGTCCGAAGGTGGGAAAACACCCAGCAAAGCGGGTCGAGTCCGCTGGTGGGCGGGACTGGCGCGGGTCTTATAATAACTCAAGAAACGCCGGCTACCTCTCTGCTGGTAGATATATAAAAGCTTTGAGATTACGAGAAGAACCTGATTTGATGCCTACGATCATCAGTTCGTGCAGTTTCTGTGACGTTTTCCGTTACTTAAAGTTCTGGTAAAAAAAACCGGTTGATTTTTGTTCTTTTTGTATGGGTGGAACTTAATACGGTACCGAAACCCATTGACTTAAATATCCCCTTAAAATATGTTCGTGCAGTGGAGTTTTCAGTCACTCTCTAGAGAAACCTAGGTGTTGCACACCCTGCAAGCACTGCGAGCAATTTTGTACTTTTGACCTTGTGACCGAGTGCAATTTCTACGGTCTTATATCGTAGAGCGACGCCAACTTGTCTGAAATTGTGCAGCATGTTAGGGGTGTCACGAATGATAACCCCCGAATTTTCCTCCGGATGATAAAACTGTAATAGGATAAATAAGTGAGGGAGTTGTGACAGCGTAAACTTACAGGACTTCTGGCATTCACAGGACGGTAAGTAGAACAGTATTCAAAATGGCAGAGACGACAGCCCCATCTTTCGGACTGCAGACATTCTATAATTTATCTTCAACACCCTGTCAGTCCACGTACTAGGACGGTTCGTGAGTGAAGAAAGTAAGCAGTACTGTAAGGTACAGCGTTGTGCTGTACAGTACTCAAGTAGCTGGTCGTTTATCCTAAGTGCTGTTTCTTGGGCATCGTCACTAACCAACCATCTTGTGTTTACGAACAGAGAATACCGGGTCTACCGGTTCAGTGTGTGGTTTTAAGAGACAATGGACCAGTAGGCACGTGCGATATATCGATATTAAGAACCGACTGTTGATTTTGAAATATCGATATCGTTAGTCAGTATTTTTCTAGGTCGATACTCGATAATACTGAAAACTCAAAAAATATCAACAACTCGATTAATACCAACCAAGGTGTGCAAAAGCCAGGTTGCGCCACAACGATGATCAGCGCAGCAAGCTCTAGAACTGTTTTCAGAGAGGTTGTGCCATGCCATGCCGTCAAATCGGCCGTTGCTGCCCTGTGTGCCTGATGACGAGTCTTGTGCCGCAACCTGGTGTCTACAGACCTTGATATCAATACATAGACATCGAGTATTGACTGTTGATCCAAATATCGTATCGTATCGACTCCACATTTTTGATATCGCACGTTCTTAACGGACTATTTCGTTCAGAAATGTTAGAGAGCTGAAACTTTCATCCTAGGGGTAATTTAATCTGAAAACCCTGCGGCAGAGTCAAACTGAGGATGTGACCAGTCCATAAGTTCTAAAGTTCAGTGATTTCGGGGGTCGTCATTGACAAATATGCTGTTACAGGCCAGAAACTCCTGTCCTAGGGGTTAATTTGGCAAAATGTCGCTGTCGTGGAATCGGATTTTTGATTTCACCACTGTTGATTACGACAATGAGATCTTCGAAGAAAAAGTAGAGACAATTCTTTAGACATAAAACAAGTTTCCATTTGTAACTTTGGCTGAAAGTCTCACTAATTGGTATGTTGTACAAATACAGCATATACATGTCATATACTCCTCTTAGGAGCTGTGCCAACCTCCCGCAGGTTGTGATTGGTGGATTACAGTTCAGCTTTTGTCTCCAACCTTATGAAGTTACTGAGGGGGAAAATCTACAGAGCCTCTTGGGACATTAAAGAAATGCTTAAAGTTATACGTGACTATTACACAATAAGAATTAAAGTGCAGCGCTTCGATCACGATTTTCAAATTCATCAATGAAATTAATCAATGAATCAGAACATTGGCCACAGCCCTCCCGCAGTCATCAGTAGTTTCAACAATCAAAATCCGCACCTCTCAACTCACTGGCAATCTTTTGGAAGATGTTGTATTTCGAGGCTGTTTTAAGGCCTAAATTGAGGTCCAATGTTTCATTTACAACATAAGTCACAGATAACCATGCCAACAGGTGTAGCTAAGCCTATTGGGAATAGCTGTGTGGTACCAATACTTATTAGGAGCTACTGGTATCTATGGCAAGAATATGGGAGAGAAGAAGTCAATTCAAGTGGGCAGTGAGCAGGGCAAACCAGCCAAGCCAAACTGTGGCTCAACCTGAGGATTGACGGCCTGCTGCCATTACCACAAGCTCGGGAGAAGAGAGTGAAAGGAGTTGCCACTCTCTGGCCAGAAAATATCAACTTCACTGGAAAAAAAACCACTATGAATGCCATGGACGTAAATATACTGGATTGCGCATTGTGCAGCTGAAGGGGGGTATCCGAACGACAGCTGCAGCCAAGAAAATTGGTGCCCATGCAGCACTGAAAATGCTATGCCATGGAAAGGGTGAAGCCGTAGATACCACATCCACACTTATTTTATCACTATTGTCAACCTGGTCAACCACTGGCAATACTGCTCTGCAACAGCTGAGATGGAATATGTTTACTTTTCATATGGGGGAGCACAAAGAAAATAATGGAGGGAGAAGGTGAACGAAGCCATTGAACTGAGGCCGAAATGTCAGCTGTCGTGGTGGTCCATCAAAACATAGAACATATTGTGGTCTCCACAATGAGCGGAGCAGGTGCAGACCTTGGCTCAAGCAGTGATGTCAGCGGTTGTGGTTTTGTATGAATTTTGTATGCAACATAGAGTACAGCAATCCCCTAGAAAAGTGAAATACACACTTCAAAAGGCAAAACATGACTCCCCACAGAGAAAAAAGGAGTTTATCCTTTATTTTCTTTGGAGTGGAGGAAGAGGGCCACCACAACAGCTGATATGCAGTTCCAGAAAGTGTGGCAGCAAAAGAAGAGGAAAGAGAAGGTGAATGATGCCCAGACTCACAACAAGCATTCTGTGGCAAAAGGTCAGCTGTTGTGGTGGCCCCCTTTTCATAGATAACTTTAGGCTGCAGTGCGACTGAGCAGCTGAGTCTGCCTGCATGTGTGCCTGCAGCCTTAACCCTATTGGGCTCAAGGTCTGTGTAAATTTTG
>JAAUXU010128995.1_pt1 | contig 11092 bp, 11 predicted proteins | sample 7278151 | NCBI WGS metagenome assembly JAAUXU01 (sample SAMN14350113, study PRJNA611818) | marine sediment metagenome | isolation source: surface marine sediment (1.8m) | place: French Polynesia: Moorea | collected 2018-08 | reverse complement strand
GAGCCACGGGGGGGGGGTGAGGTCTGGAGGGGGTGTTCCCCTGAAGTGGTCAAAAATGTTCAACATTTCAGTATTTTCATCCCTCTGACAGATATTCAAATACTTTTGGATTCAAGTGTAGATTGTGGCCATTTTCACTAACTCTTGAACCATCACAAAAAATGTGAAGAATGAGATGTCAAAAATAAAGTGTCTAATAATCACATAAAACCATATTCAATATGTTCCGGGCCTTCCTCCCCACATTACTTCTCTCCCACCACTCTTCTTTTTCCTTGTCCAGGTAGCAGGAATGTATCTTACAGAATGTGTATGGGAGGCAGTGGCATCTGTCGCAAGACTCATCCTCATCGGGAAAGAAATGTTCGAAATAGGTTTAGTAGAGTCTGAGATGAAGCCATTTTAAAATAACCACTGGAATGGCTTTTCCTGTGTGCGGAGGAATCACAGTCTGGTCCTTAGTGTAGACCCCGCTCCCCCTGGGTCCAGCATCCTGCCACATGAGGAGAACCCTGGTGCCCTCGATGAGCAGACACCTGGCGCAATGGAGGTTGTCCCATTTCTTGGTCATAAGCCATGGCCTGGAGATGTTGACCACGGCCGCCAGCCCTTTCACAATGGCTGGTTGAGAAGCATACTTTTTGCCTGTGTTTCTAATGACCAATTCTAGGGGTTGTTGGGCTTCCCCCAACATAGTAATGATCGTGCCTTTGCTGGTGGTCATGACCATGGGGGATCAACTGATGGGGTGGATGTGGGTGGTGCCTAGCCCTATCCAGTTAGCAAATTCCTCTGAAATGATGCTCCACCAATGGTTGCCTGAGTCAACAATAGCTCCACAATAGTGCCCCTGGATGGACACGGGCAAGTAGTGCTTATAAGATTTCTTATCTGGACTTTGATGTCTAGGCCGGCTACTGCATACGGATCTCAGTTGTCCTTGTGCCAGGGTGGTGTGGAGCCACCCCCTGACACTACTCGTTTCTCGAGGTCTCTGTCTCTTCCACATAGAGAGCCTGTTCATTGGTGGCCGGCTCTTCCTCTTGGAGCTGCTCCATGCAGGGTGCCTTTTTCTTAGCTCTGCCTCTGGGGGCACCATGGCCCCGCCCCCTAGAGTTTCCTCATCCTCTAGTGGCATTAGAGGCTCATCCATCATTGTATCGGCCCTTGAATTGGCCTCGATTGGGGCCACGACCATGCTGCTTCACGGATGCCAGTCAACAACAATCGCAGACCAGGTGTCCTGGCTTGTTGCACGTGAGACATCTCCAGGTTTGGCCTAGTCCTAGTTCGTGTACCTCCAGGGTCCCTGTGGGCACCAGGTTCAGCTGGGCAAACTGGAAGATCTTTTTCTCTTGCGATGAGTATATGTTGATACTGGCCTGCACGTTCAATGCTCTAGTGAGAGCCTCATCCAGCATATGCAGGATGGTATCCCACGTCCTCTTCTTGGTCTCAGTACAGGCCAGCCCCAGGAGGAACTAATGGATAGCCCGCAAGCCCTCGACTTCGACTGCAGCCATGTCCTTATCCTAGTTGACTCTCAGCCACAAGAAGCAGATCCAGCTATGCCATGCCTGCAGATCCTCATGGGATTCTGGGGCAGCAACTTCGAAATGTATGCATGTCATATTGCAGTCAACTTCTGGGATGAGCTGCCGGTTTATTTCAGCCAATGTGCCTATGTAATCTACATTGTTGACTGCCAGATCATTGGGACGGGAACTGCATCGTCTACTCTCTTTCATGTGTCCCCCGTGATGCAGTGAGAGCTCCAGTCTGGCCCTGCTATTACTCCATTTGTTGACTTGCACAATAGAGATGAATCTCTTTTGCAGCAGATGCACCAAGTGTTGAAATCCACTGCAGATAGCTCAGGCACATTGTGCCCTTGCTGATCATCATTTCTAGGTGGCGCTGTGGCCAGAATATGATCCAGCAAAGCTAGAAGTTGGTCTGGAGAAAGAGCCATGGTGCCTTCTAACCTTCTTGCCTTGAGTCTTGTCCAAGGTGGACTGTGTACTTTCTGTGGGCAGGGCACACTCTTATACCCTATTGCAGACGCTTGCATGTCATTGCAGCGCCAGAACAAAGAAATGTGCTATGAGTGGCACTATCTGTGATCTATTGCACATCATTCTGTTTGATATCTAGGTTTTGCTGATAGTGCTATCTGAGGGTTGAGACGTTCCAGCCTCCCCTCCTGTATGATCATCCACCTTGTTTTGACTTTGATTTCTTTAGAGTCATAAGGGAGCTGTCAGCACCATCAACTTTGGTGTCGAATTTCCGTTACCTGACCCTCATTGGTCACATTATCAATTTTTTAGTGTCTTGAGTTTTTCTCTGGTTTCCCAAGCCAGACGTGACCAATTAATCTTAGGGTGATGTCACACCCTTATCCCATTTTTACCGGATTTTTTTAAAGAAAATATGTTCATATTCTGATGCAGAACTTTGCGCTGACTACAAATCTGGTGTTAGTTTGTTAGTTCAGCCTCAAACATTTGGAGATCTCACATGTCTATATATAGACATCCAGCAGATGCACATACATTTTTGGACTTGCTTTCATTTTCTTACTGCTGAACACTTGCTTCCGATCTTGAGAACAGTCGTTCTGGACTGACTGTATGGCAGGTAAAAATCCAACGTGATGTCAAATTTTGTGCACACATCTGACTATTGTCTATATATAGATGCTGTCAAGAAATGGTCCACTGGGGACACAAATTTGAATTAATCTGAATGAGACTTGGTGAAAGTAATAAACAGACTATGTAATATGTACAATGAAGTCAAAGGCATCATTGAATGCCCATGAGGCTTACCATCAACACTGACATATTGGATGCTCCATTGTTCACTTACACAAGCAAGAATAAACAAACTTAGGGGCAAGATGAGTCATGCATTATTAGCTGGTTTTGAAAGATATTGGACATGACTTGTCATGCAAATTAATCAGATCCAAACTGGCCTGCATAAGTCACGGAAAAAGGTTGCCATCTATATATAGATATCCGGCAGAAATGGTTTATCTTTCTTTTGGCCACGCTAGGCCAAGCTGAGAGTGACCAATTGCTCCCATGGGGTGTCCCCAGCCCCTTCTCTTGAGGTCTTTCCTTCCCAACCACCTGTGGCTCCCTTGAGGCGGGGGAGGGGATGTTTATTGACCCCCCCTGGTCTTGTGACTAGCATCGGTTGCCAGGCTTTCTGCCTTGTCAGGTTTGCCGACCCATTTGCATGACCATCCCTGTCTGAGTACCTCTCCGGGGTCCCCTATCTGGTCTGACTCTGTCAACTAGGCACCTTGGCTTCTTTGGACTTCCTGTCCGGTTCTCCAAGCTACCTTAAGCCTAGGGTTATTTTTAGATGCCCTGCCATCTGTTCTAGATATATCTCGGGCATTACAGCCTCATCAGATCATGGACCTGGATTGTTTGTGGCCGTGAGGTCAAGGAGTCCACTCTTATGAGTGTTCTCCATGGTATCATCAGAGATCTCTAGCTTTGATATATGCCGTGTATTTGGTGTTATTATGCTTATAACATGAAAGTCCTGAATGCCTCTGGATTTTTGTCTGCCTTGATAGCCTCCTTGTAGATCTGATTGATGATTGATGTGCCCAGGTAGGTTGAGTCGAAGTAGTATGGGTCATTGTCTAAGAACAATGCCAGCTTCCACATCCTCCAGGTGGCTTCCTACAAGACCTTGCCATGGACTGCTTCCTCTTGGCGCAGTCTCATCTCAGACATGTAGCTGTCATGAGTCATGGAGAATCTGGAGTTGGACTGGCCCAGGTAGAGAATACAAAAAGTGAAGGAACAGTACAAGGTTTCACTCGCTGGTGCCCCTTGTCGGCAGCCAAGGTCTTTGCCACATTTCTCCCACAGCCCAATGTTCTCTACCAGGTTGTTGGGCTGGCTCTGATTGTAGGTCATGTACCAGTCTGGTGTGTAGGCTTCCTTATGGTTCTGGGCCTTCCTCCCCACACTACTTCTTCTCTCCCACCACTCGTCTTTTTCCTTGTCTAGGTGGAAGGAATGTATCTTACAGAATGAGTACGGGAGGCAGTGTCATCTGTCATCAGAGTCATCCTTATCGGGAAAGGGCCCCCTCACGAATCACAGGTCTCTGGGGTCCCTGACGTTTGTGTTGTAGCACCTCATAGTAGCACCTGACATTCATGTTATAGCAATATCCTGGGCAGAAGGTATTGTTGATGGAATGTTCGATTCCATGCAAGGGACAGTGATCCATGAAGCAGCAGTGCCTGCTGTCATTGATGCCTTCTGGGCATTCCAGTGTGGAAGTGGAAGTGCTGGTGCTGTTCCCGTCTGCCCCTGTGGAATCATTTTCAAGCTGCCACCACGTGAAGCAGCCGGAAAGGTAGCATAGGTGCCACCTGCCTCCAGGCTACTAGGGCTATGGGGACTTTGCATCAGGGCACCCAGGGGGTCCACTTGGGAGCCACTTTGGGCTCGGGTAGCTTCGATGGTTCCCCTCGCTCCACACTCTCATCCCCACTGCTGATAATCTTGGAGTAAGAGGCAGACAGAGCAGACATGTTCACTTTTTGCAAGCCGTTTATTGACTGCCTTCCCTTGAGAGGGGGAGGAGAGATTGTGTGCGCAGATGCTACAGTAACATCTGTATATATACTGATATAATGAACTCCGTTACATGGATGTTGCATAGTATTAAGGAATGAATACTAGTATGGTTAGTATAGGTAACATGTACACACATGTGTGCTGTAATCTAATCCTACTCGTACATTCTACTCATTCTACAGTGAGGTCTGCATGCTTCAGTGCAAGTTTATTTGCCATTTTTGGGTCATAGCAGCCAGGCAGCCAGAGATGAATTGGTATGCCAAGTGAGTGTTTGCAGACTGCATGCTTCCAGAAAACAAGAGATAACATTTTGCCAACCCTCAGGCACAGAGACAACCCAAGTAGCCTGCATCTATGTTTTTAAGTCACACTACTCATGCCAGTCATTCTGCTGTGCTTTCTTCTCCCATCCATGTGCCATTTTCTTGTTCGTATTTGATGAGGCATTTGACAGCTGAACAAAAATTATGTTTTTCCTGTTTGCAACCAGTGAGATGAGCTTGCTACCTGAAGCTCCCTATCTGTAAGCATCCTCCCATGCCCCAATAGTGAGAAGAGCCTTGTCATGAAATTGCTTCTCATTGGGGAAGACTGGCACTCATTCCTTCATCCACTGCATGAGGATCTTACTTTCAAAACTATCAAGGAGGTCCAGAAGAGGAAGATGCTGCCGAAGTGTGTGGGATTTCTTTGAAGCTGCATTGGTTGCTTCTAAACCACAGTTTGTGCAAGGTAGACGGCTGGTGATGCTCCTTCAAACCAATTACTCAGACTAGTGGTGATACACTCTTTTTGAATGTAGTTGGCCACATTGACAACATTGGGGTCATTATGTGCAGTCCAGTATGAAATGAAGAGTTGAGCAGCAGCATAGAATTCCTCTGGTGACACTCACCAGCTGCAGCAGGTCAGCTGCGGCAGGTCAAGGTCACTCTCTAAAGAAGCACATATGTCAGCAGCAAGTGACTTCAGTCTTGCCTCAACACTTTTTTTTACGTGAAAGTAGCACATTAGTTGTAAAACATCATTGCCAAATGTAGTTCTGATAGCTTCATATATTGCAGGTGCACCATCAGCCATGATAAAAGTGGACTTGTATTCTGAGCCAGTCATGGATTCAATGCTGTTCTTAAGAGCCTTCAAGTAAAAGGCAAAGTTGTCTGCTCCCTGTCGCAGATTGCAGATTGAGAGTATGAATGGATGGAATGTGCAGTTGGTATCAGTTGCTCCTAGGTGGAAGACAGGGTAGCCCAATAGATTGAGTTTATACCATCTGTCAAGCTGAAGTAGCTTTGTATTGGAGGCTAGCTGAAGCAACTGAGAGGACAATTCAGACAATGCACTCTTCCTGGTCCAAATCAGCCTTGAGCTCATGTGCACAGACAAAGCTTGGGACTTGGTCATGGGGAACAGCACCTTGAGGCTGGCATCATGCCTTCACATCATCCACTGATGCTGTTGATTCTCCATGAAGCTCTTTGTGAAGTCTTTGTAAGTTGTTCTTGAGCTGGGACTTTTTTGGTTCAGGGAGGTGTGACTGCCCATTGTTATGCAAGATTGAGTTGGGAGCTCTGACTCCAGCTGCTACAAGATCATCAAACTTGGTCTTGACAATTTCTGGGAGTCCTGCAGACCTGGCAATGGACTCCAGATTATGTTGGTGCTCCTCTCCTGTCTTGAGTAGGGAAATGGCATATGATTGTTCATGGAAAATGAGCTTTTTCAAAGCAGGGCAAAAGTTCGCATGTGCCTTGACCTCAGAGCAGTGGTACAGTACCAACCTCAAACCATGTTGCTGCAGTCCCCAGCGACCATCACTGTTCCGACATGCTTCTTCTCTGGTAGAAAAGGGGTTGAGCAACAGCCAGGTTCTTGCCTTCCTGGATTTGGCTGGTGGCTCAGTCAGCCACCTGTGTTGTCCTCTGTGTACACTGTGAAAGGTGGCACCTCCTCTGGGTGCCTCCAAGCAGCAGGTTTTCTGAGGCAAATTCATGATGAGTAGAATTGATGCACAAAGCCACAGATTGACTGTCACAGACGTCACGAGTGATGACCTATAGCCCCTGTGGCAGTCCCCAGCCACATGTGTAGGTCAAGCTGGAGTGTGAGTTTTCAACCTCGTGTGTAGAGTTGAACAGGTGGATGGTGTGTTCGCCTTCTACCAGTCAGGGTTCCCTTGCGGTGCACATGCACTGAGAAGATGTACAGGTTCTGAGACTTCCTGGGCGCCGTCCTCAACAGCAAACTAAGCCTGTTCAAAAAATGAGTTGTGTAACATACCGAGGGTGAGGCTAATTCATAAGATAGGAAATGATCTCAGAGAAGATCAGATTGAGTGTGATTATTGTCTACTGTAAGATGATCTGATCAGGTGAGAAAGCTAAGAGAGAGAATGTACAGAAGTGCAAGCTAGCATATAGATAATGCATGTCTTATAGATACATGAAATGTCATATGTGCTGTAAATACTAAAATACAATACATTACACCTCCCTACCAAGATTTTCAATGGGGAAAATCTGACAAAGAAAGTGATACAGTATGTTGATGCAATGTTATTGGGTAGTTGAATTTGTTCCATGTTACAAGTTAGATTGGACTTGTTTTTTAAGCAACTGGGGACTCTGTAGAATGTGCTGATGAGCTTTATTATCCTCTTTGGTTATTTCTTGTGGAGTTTTCTGAGGATGACCTCGGCCTCTTCTCTCAAGTTGAATGTTTCAATGGTTAGGTCAGAAGTAACATCTAGCCCTAATGTGATGTTCACCATTGTCTAAAAGGACATTGTATGATCCCAATGGTCATTCACTTAGAATTGTCACTGTTATATATCCCATTGTTTGCTTGTATGATTTGGAACAAGAATCATTTGCAGTGAGGGGGGATTTTGGTGAGGGTGTCTGTTTCTCAGTTCTTGACTCCAGTATGGTCTCTGGTGCTGGTTGTGTGATCAGAGTCATAGGAGGTTGAATTTCTTATTCGAGGGAGAAAACCTCAAAGTTTGTTTGAAATCATTTCAGCAGGGCTGTAACCATTACCATGTGGCATTTGTCTGAGGGCTGAGAGCACAACATCAAAATTTTCTTGAGTTTTGGCTGGAATTTGACAGACTTAAGTGTAGCTTCAGCAAGACCATTTGATTCAGGATGATAATCAGATGCAAGCTCATGTGTAATTTGATGGTCATTGCAAAAGGATTTAAATGTCTGATGAAATTGTGGGCCCCCATCTGATCTGATGGCATCCAGAAAACCCTGTTCAAGAAACCATAATAGAAGTTGGTCTGTCACTGATTTTGTGGTAACAGGATACACCTTGGCAGTCCACATGTAGCCAGAATGTCAGTCTGACATGATGAGGTAGTAATTGTTGTGAAAATGGTAAAGATCAACTCCAACAAGTTCCATGGGGTACATAGATACAGGGAGTTCTTTTATTGTGCACTTCTGACTTGGTAGGTGTTCAGCACAAACTGCACATTTTTGAATCATCTGGGCAATGTCATTGTTTATCCCTGGCCAGTAATAGCATTGTTGAGCTGCTTTCTTGGTTTTTATCTGGCCAGAGTGACTGAGGTGTAATTTCTTCAAAATGTCAGAATGCATTGACTTTGGAGCAACAATTCTGTCATTGTATGAGAGAAGAACATTGGAATTGTCAGAAATGAGGGCTGAGTGATTCCAAACATTGGCATATGAACATGCCGGGTAAGATGGATGTAATTGTTTAGGATCAGTATTGTTGAGAAGAGCTTGGACAATTGACTTATAGTGATCATCTGATTGAGCTGCATCTAAAAAAGGTTGAAGTTCTGCAGTGATTTTCGGGGGAGAATTGTCTTACAATAATGATGGTCCTCTGGTGAGGGAGAAAATACTGGAGCTCTGCTGAGAGCATCAGCAATGAGATTGTTCTTGCCCTTTGTCCACTGCATGTCAAAGGTGTAGGGCATGAGCTTCTCTCTGAATCATTTCAGACAACTATTGACAATGTCTTCAAGATTTTTAGAAAAAAAGGCCCACAAGTGGTTTGTGGTCTGTGAAGACAATGAAATTTGGCATTCCTTGCAAGTAATGGTTACATTTGGACATGGCCCATTGAATGGCAAGGCATTCCAGTTCAACGGTGGCATACCTGCTTTCAGTCTCAGAGAGGCTTCTGGAACTGCATTTGATAATTTTGGGTCTGTCTGCATGACCATTATGTTGAAGTAATGCATACCCAATGCCATTGTGACGGGATGCATCTGTAATAAGTTCTGTTGGGCATTTGCAGTCAAAGTGTTGGTTCACACAAGTGGAAATAATAGTGCACTGTACTTTTTGAAAGGCAATCTCATGCTCTGGGAGCCACATGAATTTGACATCTCTGTGTAAGAGGGGGTCATAGGGGTGTAGTAAGAACTGCAAGATCAGCAATGAAATTGTCAAGTTGGTTAACTACCGGTGAGGCAAGAAATGATTGGAGTTGAGTTGAGTTATTTGGGCTGGGGAAGTTTGAAATTGCTATTGTCTTTTTTGGGTCAGGTGAAACACCATCCCTTGAAATGACCAGCAAATTTAACTGTTCCCCCATTCTGGTCTTCTTTGAGAGAATCATGCAGTGTTCCTGTGCTCATTCAGGAAATTACTGTTTGCACTGGAGGAGTATTGTCATGTCCAGAGCTTGGAGAAAAATGTCATCAACCAGTTTTCAGATGTCAGGAATCCCATGGATGACTTTGTCAGAATGTCTGCAGAATTCATCCCCTGAAGTGTTGAGTCCCATGGGGGCTCTGGTATACTGAAAGTGACCTTGGGGAATCAGGAAAGTTTTTAAAAGGCTGCTGTGGTGATCCAGTTTGACCTTATGGTAGCCAAATTTGCAGTTGAATGTTGCAAAAACCCTTGAGTCAGGGCAAACAGATTGTATAATATCTTGAGAGGATGGGAAAGGATGTACAAGGTGTTTGACAACTTTGTTCAGCTGAGTGTGATCAGTTACCAGTCTTGCAGAACCATCTGGCTTCACCACAAAATGGCCCTGGCTAGTCCACTCTGTAGGTTCATGGACAGGGATGATGATTCCAGCATCCAGGAGGTCCTGGACTACCTTGTCAGCTGAATCCTGAAGGTGAATAGGAATTTGTCAGGTGACAGTTGCCTGTCTTTGTTTAATTGGGATGTCATTTCTGAGGTGAATCATCATTTTCCCTCCTAGGGATTTGTTGGAAAGGGTGGAGAGATCATCTGAGAAGATGTCAGAAACTTCAGATTTCATGGATTCAAAATCAGATGAACTGTCCCTTTCCTTAAGGCTGGAGGTGCAAACCTTGACATGATTGGGAAAGTTTTCTGGTAGAAGTCCAAGAGAGATCTGATCTTTCAAAGGCAAGAGAATTTCTTCATGTAAAGCAAGTGAGACAAGTGCTTTGATAGTTGTAGATCTATCTTGCTTGCATGGAAGCTTGACAGTGAGAAAGATTCTTCCTGTAATTGTCATTTGGTTGCCATCAGCCATGAGAAGACATTCAGATGTGTCCTGGACATGCAGCTTGTAGCATTGTATGTCTAGTGAAATCACAATGACTATAGCACCTGTGTCACAGGTTGCCATGTTATGGAAGATCTTGTCCTGGGAAAAACAAAGCCATAGCTTAGGAAGAGCTTCATTTTCAGATGTAGTTTTTTTGACAACAGTAAGCACAGATGCTCTATGTTGGTGTTCTGGGCTCTGACTATGGTTTGGGGAATGAATTGGAGATGGTTGTCTAGATTGCTGACGTAATGGATGCTGCAAACCAGTCTTGGGTTGTGAATTGAGGCAGACATATCCTGTATGACCAGCTCTATTGCACCTGTTGCAATGCAATTTAGCCTTTGGGCAATTTGATGTGTGTTCTGAGGAACCACAGCTTCCATGAAATTGTTGCAACTTGGCCTGTCTGCAGCTTTGGTTCTGTCCACTTTGGTTTTGATAATTCTTTTGATGTTTGGCACCTGATTTCAGCTGGGCTGCTCTTTCAGGTGGGTTGTCCAGGGATTTGGAGACTACTTTGAGCATTTCATATTCACGGACCTCTTGTTGAATGAAGGCAAGTGTGAGTGGAGATAACTTGAGAAGGTGCTGATGCAGTTTATGATTAGCTGCTCCAACAATTGCATGAAAGCACTAGTTGTCACCTATGTCCGAATTGTGAAGATCAGCTTCCAGGGCCAGCTTCTGTAGGTTGTTGAGAAAGTCTGTGAAGGGCTGTTGGTTGCCTTGAGTGTAACGAAAAAATTGGAGTCTGTTTTCATTGAGTGGATACCACTGATTGAAAATATCTTGTGTGTCATCAATGCTGTGTCATCATCAGAGAAAATGGGAGTGTCTGGGTGAGCTTGTCTCTGCAGATGAGAAGTCAAATCAGCATCAAGAACACTGTAGAAAAAGCTGTGTTGCTGTGAGATGGGTAAACTTGGCATGTCATTGTAATTATACCATGCTTCCAG
>JAAUXU010026410.1_pt1 | contig 11094 bp, 14 predicted proteins | sample 7278151 | NCBI WGS metagenome assembly JAAUXU01 (sample SAMN14350113, study PRJNA611818) | marine sediment metagenome | isolation source: surface marine sediment (1.8m) | place: French Polynesia: Moorea | collected 2018-08 | reverse complement strand
TGTAGTGACAGATGCATGTCAACCAAAAGAAGCATCCTTGCCAGATCTTGGCCTCCTGTCCCTTCCGGCACCTGCACAAGAAGTCTTGGCAACGTCTTCTGTGGTTCCGTCGATACCTACAAGGTCTTAACAGCAGCAGGCGGCCGTGATACGGAACTTAGATACATTTTTCGTTTTTAGACGACTTTCCCTGTACTACGCGTAGTTAGTGGGGCAGGCTGGAGTCAAGGCCTGTAAAACGAGTCTCATAGCAATAGAAACCGACAAATTTTTAGCACTCACTCCCACAAGCTATGCCGCGATGGCGAGCCGCCAAAACGAGACCGCGACTTCCGCATGAGAAATGAGGCCCTTTCGGGTCTCTTCACCCCGTCCCCAACTTTTCTATCCTGCCATCGAGACGGTTTTGAATCTCAAATGTGCGCTAGCGGAGAAGAGGGAAGAGGAGGGCGGGACCGGGGGCGGTGGCGGCGGCGGCGGCGGCGAAAGTTATCTCCTCCGATATTTTTTCTCGTCCTCCTTCTTCCAATCTCCATTTCCCCGTTTTTACACTTCCGGCAGGGGAAAAGAGGAGGGGGCCACGGACGGAGGGAGGAAGGGACCGGAAGAGACCCAACTTCCCCCCTCTTTTCCTCTCTCTCTACGTCACTCTCTCTCTTTTCGCTCCGATGTCAAGAGGAGGAGGGTCCTTGAATGAAAGTGTCGTATACTTTTTCTCTTTTTCTGTAAAAAAAAGACTATACCTGCCGTCTTGAAAGTTCTAGTTTGCTCAATTCCAAACAGCTAATAAAAAGGTATGCGTGTGCAAAAATGTCTTTCCTCTTGGGTTTCCATCTTCCCCTTTCCCTTCACCACTTCCCCACTTAAGGAGTCTCTATAAGCGAAGGAATGGACGCAAAAAAGTGAAAAGTTGAAAGCAAAATATTATATTGAGCAGAAGAAACGAAACAGATTTTATTGATATGAGACATTTAATGCGACCAAGAAATGCAAATGCAAGGGGAAAGTGTTGAAAGCATAGAAAAGTCAAGGAATGGCAAGGGGTAAAAGTTTTCTCTTCCGGTGAGAGATGGCAGAGGAGGAGGGGAGCATGAATGAGAAAGTGACCCCTCTCTTTGCCGAGGGCGACGAACCTCGCGAGTTGGGGGGAAAGTCGTGTCTGGGGGAACCATTACGCGAGTTGAAGTCCTTGCCGGCATGTGCAAGATTTAGGTTGCAACCCTAGCACAGGTGGTAGGTACCTTCCAACAACTTGTCTGCCCTTTTGTGTTCATCTGAAAATGGGAACGGGAAAATCAATATCGTCTTGATGTCTCCGCACGAGATAAGGAAGGGCAGTCTAACCTATTTTTTTCGGTTTTAGAATCGAACCGTCGCCATTTCTCCTTAAATGTGGAAAGAGGAGGGAAGCTAATTTTTCCTAACACTTTGCGAAAAAATGCATTATTAAAACTATTGGTAGTTTACATTCTCCCATGTCGCAGTCTACTAACGTAGGATTCCGGGAAATAGTGGTGGAATCGAAGGTCGTTCGTTCACTTCGCGGATTCATGAATATGTGTGCGCACGTGAGGGAAAGAGGATCCGAGGGGAAAAGGAAGGAATCGTCGGCGGAAAAAAAGTTTTTTTCCCGTGTGTGGCTGCTCGGGGCAAGGCAAAGCGGGAGAGGAGAAAGAGAGAGGTAGCCAGGAGGAAGAGGAGAGGGGAAAAAGTTTGGCCCAATCAGATTATTTCGTCCCTCTTCTTCCTCTCTTCTTTTCGAGGCCGGGACCGACTTTTCCCCTGTGGGGCGGAAAAAAACCGTAACTTTGGCGATCTTTCTCGCCTCCTGTCTCGCGGATCGGATCTCGGCCTCTCCCTCGCTTCTCTTGAATGGGAGGAAGGCTGCCCAGGGAAGAAATAGTGGCTTTGCACAACGGAAAATCTTTGAAGACAGCTTCACTATTTTGGAAAAAGAAAGTTACATTTCGTAGTATGAAGTGAAGAATTTTTTCCATGTAAAAGGTCTCTTTTATCTGGTTTGGTCCTCCTGGCTAATTCGTCCTCCCTCCCCCCTCCTCTCGGAGTAATTAGGTTCTTTGGGAATCTATCGCCTCCCATAAAACCGAAAGAAGAAGAGAAACTGGGGCGAAAAAGGGAGAGGGAAGAGGTGTGACCATACATGGGGATTACCACCCCTTGAATAAACTTCTGAAATGCAATTTTGCACTATTTTGCACACACAGTATTTTTTACATTGAATTTCCTCATCACGCTTGGGCACTGCCATGCACCCCCGGGCCTTCGTCTCCTGCTCTTCCGACCTAAGTGCCCCTCCCCCCTATCTATAGCAGCCTCTCTTCCTCACCCCTTTCTTCCCCCTCCCGTGTTATTGGCCAATTTGACGATCTAGCTAAGAGCCCCCTTCCCTCTTCTCCGCTGCAGCTATGGGAGCTGAAAATGAGTCTCCAGGGGGGACGGGGAGGCGAGAGAGCTCCGAAGGGACTGATAGGGCCAAGACGAGAACGAAGGGGAAAGGGAAGGAGGATGTTAACACCGTCCACATGCAGTAGTTTTGATTCATTCAGATTTTGGACTGGAGTTATCTGCTGTTCAGACTATGCAAAAGGTTCTTCCAACTTTGCGTGGGGATTTTTTGGTGCAGGAGAAATAAAAGTGCCTGCCTCCCATATACCTAGTTTCTTCTTCTCTCCGCCGACTCTGAGTAGAGGGCAAAATTACGAGCCTTGTTGTCTCCCCCCCTGTTCCTTACATGTGTCCTTTTCGCTGACAACAAAAGAACAGCTACAAAACAAAGGCAAGACAAGAACTTCCCTGTCTCAACGGTGGTCTGCAAAAAAGGCCTGAAGTTCTTGTTGGCGTTTTTCTATGACATTTTATACTTGAGCACATTATCAGTATTGTTTGCGTCAAATATACGTGACTCCAAGTACAGTGATCCGTCTTGCGTAACTTACTTTGTCCCCTTTTCCCTTGTCGTCCCTTCTTATTTTTTTTTCTGCTGAATGCGCTTTCGTCCTCCGACGTCTATTGGGGCACAGAAAAAGAAGTGTCCCTCCTCCCTCCACCTGGCTGGGAAGGGCAAGATAAGGCAAGGGAAGAGTGTTGTGCAGTAGTGGGGAGGAGGGAGTCAGATACTGTTAACGCTGTCGCTTTTCTGATACTGTGTAGTATAGGCTAGGGGGCCGGGGCACAATGGCCAATCCCTGCAGAAGGGGAAGGTGAATGGAGAGGGTACAGGAAACAGAAATAGCCTGGATGGAGGCTGAAGATGTCCGCGTAAATGCTGCAGCAAGTGCCCTTAGCGAAAAATCTTTTTCTTTATGTTTCTACGATTTCCCGGCAAGTTCTTTTTTCTGCGCTGGCCTTTCCTCAGGAGGGAAAATGGGACCTTTGCTTTCACTCACTCGGCTGCGAATTGACGCTAATCCCGGCAGATTCTGAGAAGGATCCTAATTGAGGACCCATCTCTCTCGCCCGTCCGCGTCGCAGGAAAAAAAATCTATGCGTTTTTTTTCATTCGAGACAGGCGAATGAAAAAATCGATCCCTCCCTCCAGTCTAAAAATGCCAAGGCCTCCGTTCGTCGCTCTTTCATCCCATGGTGGCAGAGAACACCAATGTCATTGGAGAAATAAATAGCCTTCTGCTTTCCGATCAAGTTGGGTACGGTGAATACTTCCCCTTAGATCCATAATTTCCGTACCAAAGCATCCGGTTTGTAGTATTCGTGTAGTCATACTTGGGAACGCTGGCCGAGGGGGGGGGGGAATTTTCGCCCCAGGGGGAGGGAGTGATTGGGGCTCCAAGAAGGAGGAAGGGGATGACAAAACACAAAAAGTCGTCAAAAGGAGTACTAAAATGGAAGTTTTTAAGGACCAAGAAAGTTTTTAAAATTTTAAGGCAATTTTAAGTCATCTTTAGTTAATTTTGAACAAAACATAGATTTTTTTTCTTCACGGGCGGGAAGGGGGGGTTTACTACATAAGAACCCGGCAGGGCGGCAGGGCGGCAGGGACCCACCCCACCCCCCACCCCTCCCCCTGCCCATGTATGCTTGTAGTGATATCCACCCTGCCATATCTTTCTGGTTTTTTTTTCATTGCCAAGTCTGCTTGTCCCTCTCACTCCTGCGATCATCGCGTGATTCTCCTGCGCGGATCAGCCGTAGCGGTGCGTGCGTGCATGACACCAAAGAAGACGAGAGGGGAAATTAACTCAGGAGTCAGGATGTGCTGCTTTTCCCGTAAAAGTGCACTTGGAAAGGGGGGAAAGAGGATTTGTTTGGCCTTGACCTCCTCACCACCACTCTCCCCTGCGGCGTTCCGAGGAATGGCGGAGGGAAAAAGGAAAGGATATGAAATCCATCGATCCATAACAATTTGATTTGGCTTGCCGCAGTGGTCCTTTCAGTCGAGAAGCGCGGTCTAGGACATCTTTTAAACTGGACACAGAGTTTCAAGTTTCAACCCACTCAAACTCAAGTTTGTTGGAGAAAAAAAGGAATGAGAAGACTTCCCACGGTGGAGGGTAAAAATGTTTTTCTGTTTTGTGTTTCGTTCTTGGCCTCAGGACAAATGACACGCTGGAGGGCCCTTTCCGTCCGCTCTTCGTCCCACGGCCGCCGGCACAGGAATCGATCCACCGACGGCCAAGGGACGGACGGACGGACGGGATAGACGATGTATTATTCATGGCAGATTTTCGTCCGTAGACCGAGGCAGGCGCAAACGAAGAAGGAGAAAAAGAGGAGGAGGCGCCTTCTGGGCTAGCTGCACCACCGGCCTTTCAGATGGAGGAGGAGAAAGGGAGATTCGTCCTCTGATTGAAGGTTGCGCAAAACCCAACCAGGCGATCCGGATTTTTCTCTTCTATAGAAAAAAATGTCACTTTTCTCAGGACTGTCCTTTTCTCCGCGCGAAGCGGCAAATTAGATGGTGTTTCGTTTCCTTTCCCTTCTCTTCGCGTGCGTCCCCCTCTCTCCGCCCCCACACAACATTCTGTTTGCTCTCTCATGCGTACAAAAAAAGACTGGGGAGGTCGAGGCCGCCGCGGCCGCGGCCGCGCCCTTGCACGATTTCCCCCTAATCACGAAAACAAAAAGAGAAAGGAGGAGAATTCGAGTCTTTCAACCTCTGTGCGAGGGCCAAACGAGTTTTTCCCTCCATGCCCCCGAATCGGATGGGATTGGCGGACAGTTGCTAACGCGGCTGGAGCAACAAGGATCCATAACGGCAACCGGCAAACTTTTCCTAGTACCACGAAGAAACGGAACTTGAGACGGAGTGCAACAGTGGGATCGGGCGACTATTGATTTCTCTCTTCTGGCGCGGCGGCTGCGGCGGCTGCGGCTGCAGAGGAAGAGGAGGAGGAGGTGCCATAAACGCAATTATCCTCGCGAATGATGGAAAGGAAGGTGTTTTGTTGCTCTCGCCCTTCGGTCTTTTGTTTCGTGCTTCCCCGGACGGAGAGGGAGGTGCCGGCGGTGGCGCGCACCAACAACTGCAGTGGTGACGACGACTCAACCAACCGCCGCCGGCTAAAAGGTCACGGAACAGAGAAGAGCCCAACCAAGGGGATAGAGTTGATATGCATTGACATTATACAGTACTTCACATTATTTTAAAAGAAATAAAGTAACATACGAATATGACATTGTTAAGACTTACCGCAGTCAAGTAGTAAAATAAAAGGAGTTAGTAGGCAGCAAGGTCAGTCTGTTTTCGCGTCTGTCTTTGGCTGGGTCACTGGCGACCGTGAAAGAGTGGGGTGTTAAAAGAGCAAGAGGGCGAGGAAGGAGGTCGAATGAGGCGTTTCTCAGCAAAACAGGCCAAATTATTTGCAAAGGACTCCACTGGCAAAAAGTACCTTTGGCGGCCCTAGTTTGGCTTGCTACTCTAGGTCTTTTCAGAAGGAATAGGAGCGCAAGAGTAGATGTGGCAGTTTTTGCCAAATTATTTTCCGCAAGTGGCTTTCTTCAGTTTCTTCATGCGACTCCATCCATAACAATGAGCTCTTATTTTTCTTAACTGCTGTACAAATGCAGGGAGAAGACAGGAACACGGAGGGGAGGCTCTGAATAAATCCTCTTCAAAACTTTTTGGTCTTCCAGCAGGGCATCTCTCTCTCCCTTCGCCCGCTGCGCCAGAGCGGGAGAGAAGGAAGAAGAAAAGGGCGACTGTCAGCAGGAAAATCTCAGCCAATCTTCCCAGGCAAAAGGAAGGAGAACAAGAACATTCAAAAGAAAGAACAAAATTGCGTAGGCATAATTTTACAGCTATTGATAACAGCTTCCCCCAATTTCAAACAAGTACAATACGGCCGGTACATTGTGTACATGTGTAACAGTATTGATCAAATCTCGACTTTGTCGCTTGCGCGAAAAAAGAAAGAAGAAGAAAAAGAAAGGGGCAGGGAGGAGGACAAAAGGGAAATCCCCCCTTCCTCCTCCTTTCTCTTCTTCCTCCTCCTCATCCGGGGTGACTTTTCTTGTGTAGTCGCGAAACTATGCCACTAGAAGAGGAGGAGGAGGAGGAGGAGGCGGTGAAACTTTTTTGTCGCCATCTCTCTCTCTCTTTTCTCTTCTATTTCCCTTCCTTTTCTCCCCTTTCCCTTTCTTTTCAACGCCGGCCGAAATGTCTTAGTTACGTTTTGGACACACAAACACCGAATTAGTAAATATATTTTTCTTGAACATTTGAAGAATGCGTAGATTTGTTTCCTTGTAGTTGTCACATTAGATTGAACAAGAGCTCAAAACACTTTCCTGCAAAGGCGCAATACCGTACGTACAACGTACCATTCCTATTTTTAGACTGCATGACACTTTTTCCGAACTTGTCTCTTCATCGCCCCTTTTCTTTTCCCCCTGTGTTCCCAAGGGAGCCCTCCTCCCTCCTACGGCGACGTTGTAGTAGCAAGTGGTCTCCCCCCCTCTCGTCCGTCCTTCGCCGTCCCCTCGCAAAGGAACAATCAAAACTTTGTCTCTTTTTCTTCTTTTCCCCTTTCTTCCCTCTCCGCCTCTTTTGCCGCTTTATTCTTGGGAACAGAGTAGGCAGGGCGGATGGGGCGGGGGCGGTGGACAAGACAAAAAAAAAGACTTTGGCTCTCAACGCAGTAAAATAAGCACCAAAACGCATACATGAGACGAAAAGGAAAGAAAAATATATTTATGTCCAGGGCTCCAGGCTGCCCTTTGAATCTATGTTCTTTTTCAAGCACGCATGTTAGACTCAAAATCGAGCCAATGAGACAGCTTAGATCCATGTCCGTGAGCCCAAAATGACCTCACTCAATCAAAGGCACCTTGGTCCAAGCTAGTGTCGATAGGGAAAGGGAGAAAAAAATTGCATTTACGCTTAAAGGTACACAGCAAAGATAAGACCAGCTCTGGGGGAGAGAAGACTTGACAATAATCAATATCCCCCCCCTCTCTCTTCTGAGACGACGAATGTACGTAAACAATACCGGCCGCTGCTGAAAGTGGCTCTCCTTGAAATAGAGAAGCAAGGCCAAAACTGATATTCATCAATATTTCTTCGTACGGTGCTTCTTTAAAGAAACACTACAAAACATACCAAAAGCAAGAAGACATTAGATGTGCATGATCTCTGCAAGGTTTGACAACCAGTTTGGTATAAAACAGAGAGAGAAAAGGGGGAAATATACGTACTGTGGAACTGCATTGAGAGCGCCTCGTCCGCCCGCCGACCCCCTGTGGCTTTCTTCCCCCCTTTTCCCGAACATTCAGTTTCCTTTTTCTCCCCCTTTCCCCCCGCACTCTTTCGGTGGGGGGCAAAAAAAGGGGGCCCTCCTCTCCCTTCTCCTTTTCCCCCTCTCCTGAAGGGAAACAAATGGGCCCAACACTTTTTCCCCCTTTTCCCCCTCCGTCGCCGGGGAGCTCCTATCGCTCTTTGCGCTCGCTGCGGTGTTGCCTCACACCCTTTTCTTCTCCCGGCCCACAGGGTGTGAAATCACCGGTTAGGGCCAAGCCTCGCAGAGACCCAACCAATTCCCCCGGGGTATCAAAAGTTTCTTTCTGCACAGTTAATAGTTTTGTGTAGCATTCTGTTCAGTTATACTGAAAGTATCCTACACTTCTTTTTATATTTAAAACCCGTTTAGGGGAAAAATAGCTACTTCTGTAGTAATATACGATTGCATTTGCAAAAACCCTTTGGTTGGGCGTTTGAGTGGAGATCTTGACCTTCTGCTCTCCCTTCGTTTCGATCTAATGACCATGCTATGACACTTATGACACCTATCTCTTTTTCGCGAGGGTGACGGGTCATTAGACGGGGAGGCCAGACAGGCCTAGAAAATTGTCATAGAGTCTGCTGAAGGAATGCTTTCTTGATAGTTTCCCATTGCGAAAATGGCAAAATCTAGTCGAATATTATCCCACCTAATAATATTACCCACTTCTTGTATACCCCCAGACCACCCGGAACTGAAAGGGAATAAGGGAGCGCGGCAACAACAACATGCAATTTGCTTTTGTGTACGGTGTGTGTTCAACGCACACAGGAGAGGAGGGGAGAAGGGGGGGGGGGCACCGCCTCGGGCTCCATCGAGAAGGGGGGGGGGGGATAAGGAAAGTGAGGGCGGTCTCGCGGCGTCATCCCGCAGAAATAGAACTCCCTGGCCTTGTTGCCTTGCTCTCCTATACACAGTGCAGTACTGCATACAGAAAAGCCCGACAGAAAAAGCATTTTTGTTTTTGGTCCGCTTGGCTTCGTGTATCTACATAGAAGGAAACTGCGTGCAAAATTGACATCATTTATTTTTATGCAGTTTTTAAACCGTAGGGAGACCTGAGACCCTGAATGTGTTCTGTATCTGCCGTTTCCTGTGCTTCCGACTGCATGTATCACAACTCCCGCAATGAGCGTCGGGGCTGCGGCTTCTCCTTCCCCCCCTTTCCCTTCGGCTTGTCAGACATAGCATACTGTGGTATTCACAAAGGGGAGAGGGAGAGCAGGCAGGAAGAGGGAGTGGGGCGAAACGAAAGAGGAGGAGGAGGAGTCATAAACCATATCGAGACTGCGCACAGGGCCGGAGGAAGGGGACGAGGGCGAGGACGCCTTTTCATTCTCCCTATTCCCTTTCAATGTGGCCTTCTTCCTACAACCTCAAGGAATGAGATGAGGATACAGGGGAAACCACTGTACTGCATGTACCTACGTAGGTTCGAAAAATATAAAGCCTTGAGGACTCATTCACTCGCTTGGCTTGGCTGTTTTGCAAGCTTAAAAAACAAACTGTTCCCGTATTACCTAGTTTTCAGTACAACAAGAACAGATAATGTGCTAAAATTCTACTGAGAAAAGAATTATGGGAACTTCGACTGCTTCCGCGCTCTGATCGCCTCGGGTCTCGTTTTGTGTGTGTGTGTGTCAGCGACAGGGCTAATGAAATTTCTTTAAGAGCAGTTTGGAAGAATGGGAAAGAAACGGAAAAGGAGAGGGGGAGAGGAGTTAGCCTGAAACCTACACAACCCCCGTAAAAAGAGTGAACCCTCCTCCTTCCTACTCCCTAGTGCAGCTGTCAAAAGATAGCTTTGTTCTTGTTCGTTTGGATTTATCAATTAAACATCCAAGTGAGTACTTTTTCTAGCTTTCACACAGGACAGGAGGCTTTTTTTATCTTATTCGTTTCAAAAGAATCTTTGAACTTGTTTTTCCTCTGTTTGTGCGAAGTTCAAGAAGCAAAAGAGCAAACACAGAAAGGAGGAGGGAAAAAGGAAGAGAAATGAGAAGATATTAAAGCCAAAAGGGGAAAAAGGGGGAAATCTTGGCGAAGAAAGAAATGCGAACTTCCTGCAAAAATACCCTTTTATTTTGCTCCGATAACACTTGATAGAAATTCTACTTTCAATCTTCCCGCGCAGGTAAGTATGAATTGACAAAAAAGGTTTTACTTCCTTGTAGATGCAGGAATGGTTTTTTAAGAATTACGTTTTTTGAGTACTTACCGAGTTGCTACAGTATTCTTGAAAGGTAAATCATACCCCGGCTATAATATCCAGGTGCCATATGTACAATGTACCGGTACACTCCTTTAAAAGACATGGTAATTTGTAGCCATCATTCTTCTGGAAAAGGACGAGGAGGGAATCTTTCGTGGATGATTTCGACAACTTCAGAATGAGGAAAGGAACGAAATGCAATCTGCATTGCAGGGTGTTCCGATAGACACAGCACGGAAGAGGTACTGTACACAGTACCTGTACAGTGTACACGCCACGTATGTACCGGTACATGGCAAAAGAAACTCGTAAACTAGCCACATTTAGCAACAATAGAGAGGTTTCCTCTTTTCTCATAGCAGCTCGCTTGTCAAAAAGTGTGGAAAAGCTTCTTTTCTTCCCCGATCCAAGTCTGGCAGGAAGTGGAGGGGAGAGAGGGGGAGGGGAGGGGTGCTATCTCAACTGACAGCGCCGCTGTGCCTTCTTCCTCCAACGGATTCGTCTCAGAAGGTCATACATGGGAAGGACTTTTTTAAAAAAAGTGTGGACCAATGAAAAAGGGGGAAACAGAACAGGTAGACTGGTTCATACTACCGGTAGAACATTGGAAGCTGTAACATTCTGTGCACTTTTTCAGATTTTACTTTATATTGTACAGTAAGGATAGATTCTGCAACTCCTCCCCATGTCTGCACAGAGGCGGGGCGAAGGGGAGGGCTTTGACGGGAGGAAGAAGGGCTTTGCTTGCGCCCTCTCCTCTTCTCCCTCCCATCGATGGTATCCCCATGGGTGCCCTTCATGTGTGTCAAATTGCCCTCATCACTCCTTTCCTCCTCCTCCTCCTCCGTCTCCTCCTACCGCTGCGGCGGCGAAGCAGCCATCGATCCAAGAGAGCGGAGAAAATAGAGGGAGGGAGAAGAAAAGAAAAGAAAACGGCAAAAAACCGTCAAGGAAAAAGACGAAGGGACCTTTTGTGGTGAAGAAGCCTTCCTTCGATGATCGCGTGTGGGACCTTTTTCCCCTCCCTTGCTTTTCTTCCTTTTGCATCCAACCAACCGATACTACACACGTCTCCGTTCGTTGTGCCGCCGCATGGTACAGCCATGACACGACAAAGAAACAGAAGAT